>Ga0206131_10006042_pt1 | contig 12500 bp, 16 predicted proteins | sample Helgoland_Spring_FD_148636 | JGI IMG/M metagenome (GOLD analysis project Ga0206131, IMG submission 148636) | Pelagic subsurface seawater microbial communities from Kabeltonne, Helgoland, North Sea - Helgoland_Spring_Bloom_20160517_1 | ecosystem: Environmental > Aquatic > Marine > Epipelagic ... | reverse complement strand
GCTGGACCAAAATATCCATTACCATCTGTTTTTATATCCTGTTTAGCATTTATATTTTTTTTGACGGTTAAAGGACCATCAATTATCATATCTTGTTTAGCATTTATATTTTTTTTTACAGTTAAATCTCCTTCTATTTCTAATCCACCAGGAACAATTAATTTATTGTTAACGGTAAGGTCATTAGCTAATTTAGAAAGATTTCTGATAGCATCTATATCTATCTTATATTGTTCTCCTATTAGTTTTTTAATATCAGTATTTGACATAGTTTCAGTGTTTGATTTAAAATAATAAAATATCATACAAAATCCAAGTAAATAAATTAAATCTTTTTTTGTAAATTTCATATATATATATATATATATAGATAATATCTATATGTATATAAATCTATAACTACCATTCAATATTAGGAATATCTTCTGTTTTTGTTTTCATATAATTAAAAAAGGGCCAAAATGAAATATTACCATTTTTATCGGTTATTGCTTTTTTAAATCGTAAAGCTTTCTTATCATCAGAAAGCTCTCCTAATTGTTTTATATCATTTTCTAAATTTTCTATTTTATTAGTTTTTTCTTGTAGTAAACTTTTTTTCTTATTTTTAAATTGGTTATTTATTTTTTCAATATCTAAATTTTTTTGTTGTTCAAATATACGAATATCTTGATCTATACTATCAGATAGTGGTTGTTTCATATTTTCTAGTCGATTAAGTTGATTTTTAACATGAAGATTAGCTATAGTTACTAATTCTTCCATATCAACAGAATGGTCTCCATTACTATCAAGTCTATCATATAGTTTTAAAATTTTGTTAAACTTTTCAGTATTATAATCTTCAGGACATTTAAGTTGTGAACTTCCGCTTCCCATATAAATATACAAGTATTATTATCTTAAATGAAGAAAATTAGTATACTTAAATATATTTTTAGTTATTTTTAAGTAAAAAAATTGATAATAAATCATATATATATATAATAATGATGAATTTTACAAATAAGTTTCAAGGAATTTTGCCAAGTTTGGCTGATGAGGCTCTTAAGAGCCCTATTCGTTACCAGCTAGCAGCTGGTATTCTTAAGGGAGGTCGACTGATAAGGTCTCCCACACATAACACAAATGGTGAGGTAATTAGAGGATGTCGTTGTAGTAGCCTGCACGCCGAGCACAGGGCTATGCTGCAGGCTTTTCCAAAGCTGCAGTATAGGAAGGGCCGGTGGTGTTTTTTACACTCCAAAGGAAAAGGCGCGAGATTCAAAAAAGGCCAAGAAGAGTCAGACAAAGGTTGATTTGATTGTAATTAGAATGACAGGAGAGGGTATTTTGGGAAGTGCTCGTCCATGTTACAATTGTCTAAATATAATGAAGATTGTAGGAATAAAACGAGTCTATTATAGTCTAAAACCAGATAAAATAGTATGTGAGAAAGTAAAGGATATGGTTAGTATTCAGGCTAGTGGAGTTTGTAAGCTAATAAGGCAAAAGTATTTTCATGCTCCTAAATCTGATAATGAATTTTTTAAGGAGTTGCTAAAAAAGTTGTTTCCAAATAGAGTAAAAAAGAATAATCTTAATTATTTTTTGAATCATAATTTTAAGATAGTTCTACCCGATTATGGTTATAAGATATATAACACCAAGAATTTTAGTAGAATAGTATTTTTGGATGAAAAAAATTGCCCATTTCATGCCTCTGAAATAGTCTGACATTTATTTTTTTATAAAAAGTTGAAAATAATAATATTATCAATCATACATGGCTTGCTCAAAGTTGCACCAAATTTATAAGGAAATTAATACTAATAACATTGAATCAGCAGAAGCTATCATTAATAGTATTAATCCTTCTGTTATTAGCGTATCCGATCGGAGAGGTTATTATACTCTCAGAATTAGAATTATGATAAGTAAGAAACAAACGGAGATGCTATTGGAGTTTTTTGAAACTACTAAACATTTAATGAGTCGCGACTATATTAATTTGGTGGAGTATCTTAATAATATTTCACCACTTTCTGCCCAAATATATTTTAAGGAATCTGTTCTTAATAAAACAATTTTTAAAAGTAAAGATATTGATAAATTAATTGATATTAATAATAAAGAAGTATTAAAATATCTGGTAGGTAGTTTTAATAGAACAACCTGTAATGGTATTGAAAGTGATGTAGAAGATGTATTGTTTGAAGATAATATGGTAAACCCAATTATTAATACTATAATGAAAAAAGCTAAGAAAAATATAATTAATAAAATTAGAGGACTTGTCTATAATGTAGTAATTGATGGAGGTAATGTTCTACATTCATATAAAGGAAAACTAAATAGTAAATCTTTTATTAATCTGAAGAATATTATAAGTGAAATAGACGAACCTTTTCTTCTTATCCTTCATCTCCGTCATAAAAAAAAATATCTTAAAACAATCGGTAATAAGTTTCCTGTTATATTCACTCCTTTCAAATCGAATGATGATATTTATATAATTATTGCATCATTGATAAATCAGTCGAAAATAATTACAAATGATAACTTTGGAGACCATAATTCTATTTACTCAAATACCAATAATCATCTAAGGTATTATTTTGATGAAAAAATAATTAACTATTCTTTTGATAAGAAATATGTTTTTAGTAAACCTAAGTATAGTATGGTAAGAATAATGGATGAAAAAATAATGATACCATCTGAAAAAAGTGGGTTTTATATCATAGATTAATTTATTTAAATTTTAAGTATATAAAATTGATATTTAAAGTTTATTAATTTTATAATGTAAATGGAGTGTGTAATCTGTTTAGAAGATATAAAAAATGATGAGTTAGTAGCATTAAAATGTGCTCATATGTTTCATATAGATTGTGTGATAATGTTAATTCAAAAGAGAACTAGAAAATGCCCAATTTGTCGAGAACGTATTACTTATGTTAAAAAACAATTAGTAAAACACAAAAAGTTATCGAGGCATATTAAATAAATTAAATCCGACATCCATGTTAAAACGAGTTATGATTTTTTTTAAATCTTCTATCTTTTTTTTAGATTTATCTTTTTTTAAAAGTTTTATATTTGATTTGTTCAACAAAAAAATTTCCCAGTTATCTGTAAATTTGTTCATCTACATATTTATAGATATTATAAATAATATGGTGGAAAAATTGGTAAAAAAATTGATACTAATAATAATATGTACCTTTAAACATTTGGAGTATCATTATTATTATAAAGCCTCATTAGATTTATAAAAAAATTGATAAATGTAAAAAAAAAATTGATAAATGTAAAAAAAATGATAAATGTAAAAAAAAAATTGATAAATGTAAAAAAAATGATAAATGTAAAAAAAAAATTGATAAATGTAAAAAAAATAATAAATGTAAAAAAAAATTGATAAATGTAAAAAAAATGATAAATGTAAAAAAAAAATTGATAAATGTAAAAAAAATGATAAATGTAAAAAAAATGATAAATGTAAAAAAAAATTGATAAATGTAAAAAAAATGAATCGTAATTCATTTTTTTATTTATTATCTTTTTTAGCTTTTCCGAAAGCAAAAAAAATTGATAATAACATTCATTACCTTTAATCTTATATATGTCTCTTCAACTAAATAAACACTCTACTGAATTTACTTCTTTTGATGATCACGTCTTTGTAGATGGTAAACACCTTAAACGTGAAAAAGTTTGGTACAAACAATTTACATCTGAAGCTCAAGCAGAAAAGGTTCTTGAAGAACTAATTGTTAATAACAACTTTTATCCTGATTTTACTAATTCTAAAGTTGTAGTATTTAATAATTCTACAGACCCACAAGTTAAATATTATTATTATCCAACTACTTTTGAAGTAGAAAAGGTAAAACTATATGTTGTAGATTCTGTTTAAATTTATTTTATAAATTTCTAAAATGAATCCATCTATAGATTAAATAAATCAAAACCACTAGTAACTCTATCTAATGTTTCATTTACAATAGTACCTTTTTTTATTTTCCATTCTCCTCTTTCTATCATTTTGGCAATATTATCTACTACCTTTTTTCCAACTTTATCTTCTTTTATTTCAGTAAAATTTCCACAAGCAGAACATTTAAATTTAACCAGTTTCTTCTTTTTAGAAATCCTTTCTAATTCTGGAATCAATTCTGGAATACTACAATGACTACAAATTACAAACCTATTTATATAATCAAAAATTTCATTTTGTAAACTTTTTGTTGTGTAATGTCCTTTAATAGAATTATTTTTATTATCAACATTTGTTCCTAATTTAAATCCAATAAATTTAGGAATAATAATTTCAGATTGACCTAAACTAGCAGCTATATCTTTAATATTACTCAAGATAGTGTGGCTATTTTTACCACTGCCTGTTTGAGTCGTTTCTAAAATTGGCATACGATACCTATAATTAGGATCAGAAGTATCTCCATTTATATTTAAACTCATATTAAGTATATATAAGATATAAAATTCAATTTTTATAACTTTTTATATTCATTTCATGAATAATTTCCAAAAATTCAAAAAATTTGATTTACATATAAAAAAACGAATTTGGATTCGTTTTTTGTAAATTAAATATTTTTTGATTTTCCAAAAATTCAAAAAATTTGATTTAATAAAAAATTATAAACTATTATAATGATATCTAAGATAGATCTTATAAATTGGAAGTTAAATGAAAGGGTAAATCCAACAACTAAAAGAAAAATATCACCTAAAGGTAAAGTTTATAAGAAATTACAGAGATCTTATGAAGATAATTTTAAATTGGATTTATCAAAGATAGAAGATCATATTGATATAATTTCCCAAGATCGTTTTATAGTTACAGACAATAACGTTAAAAAATGGGTTTATGAAGATTTAGACGATATTATATTTTATTCCGAAGATAATAATATCCGAGTTTTCACAATAACAAGTATTCAATATTTAAAAAAAAATAAAATTGAGGTTCATCCAGTTAGTGGGAAAAAAATACCTGATTTTGTATTTGAAAAAGTAGATGATATTGATGAAAAAAAATCTGAATCTATAGATGATTATTCTAAAAATTTTTTTCAAAAATTATCCAAACATTCTATATTTATTAACAATGAAAAATATTTAGCTTTATCTAATGATAATATTGATAAACTTAACTATGAATTAAAAGATTTTTATTATAAAAATTTAGGAGAAGAAGTTAGAAAAGATATAGATAAAAAGGATGGAAATGTCCTTTTTAATAATAAACCTGATGATATTGAACTAAAATTTTATCTTTTAAAAGAAATGGATCATATTTTAGAAAATATATCTAAAGATTTTCTAATATTTTCATATTATATTATAGTAGGTGCATTAAGCATAGTTATACCTGAAGTTAAAGAAGATTATCCAAATTATAGCTTTAGTTTTTAATTTAAAAAAAAATCTAAATTATATATATATACTAATGGAACCTAAAGTAATGTCTACTGTTGCCATGTTAATTGGAATTCTTATTGTATTCCACCTTTTAACTAATAGTTCTGAAGATACTCCTACTAATGGAGAATCTGATACTGAAATGATTGAAGAATCCTCTGAAATGGTTGAAGAATCTGAAGAGATGCCAGCTATGGAAGAAATGCCAGCTATGGAAGAAATGCCTGTCATGGAGGAAGCATCTGTAGAAGAAGAAGTAGTTAATAAGATGGAAGAAATGCCTGCTATGGAAGAAGAACTTACTTTTAAAACTAAAGAATATTCTGTTACAGGTTATGCTGGTGATGATTATTCATCCTTCTAAATATTTTTTATAATATTATAATATATTAAAAAAAATATCTAAAAATATATATATATAATGGACTCTAAAATGATGAAAAATTTAGCTACTATTGTAGGTATTTTAGTTGTTTTACATCTTATATTCTCTACCAATGAAACTGATATTTCCAGTCAAGAAAAAGAATCTGTCTGTATTAGAACAACAGAAGAACTTCCTGAAATAACTGAATCAGAAGAAATGCCAGTTATGGATGAAGAATTTGTTGAAGAAATGCCCGCCGTTAAAGAAATGCCCGCCGTTAAAGAAATGCCCGCCGTTAAAGAAATGCCCGCCGTTAAAGAAATGCCCGCCATGGAAGAAATGCCCGCCGTTGAAGAAATGCCCGCTGTTGAGCAAGAACCTGCAGTTCAAGAAGAAAGAGTTGTTAATATCTCAGGATACAGTGGAGATGATTCAATTTCCTCAGATTTCGTTGTTGAAGGTTTTACAGGTTCTCTTACCCAAAAACAGGATGCCTCTCAGTGGAATAATAATAGTAACACAAGGAAAGTCACAAACTTTGCATTTAAATGTGGAGTTTCTGGATATTGTTTTAACTCAGTTTCTTCACAAGGGAAGAGGGAACTAATTTTATAATCTTAATTTAAGCTAATTATAAGATTATAAAAAAATTGAATTTGAATTTACCTACTTTATCTTTTCATAATATGCCAGAACATACAATCAGCGGAAGTTTTAAAGTTAACAACAAGAAAGAATATTATCTATCTCAACAGCAATTAGCTGATGGATGGAGAAAAGTTCTTCCTAGAAGTAATATGGTAGAAACTGAAAAGGATGGAAAAACGGTAAAAGAACGTCAGGTTCATTATAATGAAGTGAATCTTGCACAGTTTCCACCTTATCTTTTTAAATACCTTAAATCAGGGAAAGAGATTTATTATGATAGCTTTTTTAAGTTCAAAATTCTGAGAACAGAATATGATGAAACAATTATGAAGTTATATCATCTGCTCTCAAAAAAGTATCCGTCTAAAGAAGAACAAGATACAATCAAGACTCTAAATGAATTCTTGAAAAGCAACGATATTACCGGATGGATGACTATTAAAGCATCTAAGTAATATATTCTAATAATACATTAGATTTTTCTTTAATTATCTTAGGTAAGATAGTTTCATTATTAATTTTAATAGTTAAGCTACTTCCGTAAATATCAATACAACTAATTTTATGTTTTTTATTAATTGTTTGAACTACATCTAAACATTTGAAATACTCGATCCCTGAAATAGTTTTATCACATACCAATTTAATGTTCTCGCAGTTATTAAATATGATTTTATTTATTCTACTATCTATTGTAATAGTCAAGTTGGAACAGTTTTTCCATATAATACTATCTTTAGATTCAAATAATTTTTTAAAGTTAAAATCATAATTGTGAATATCTGATAATAATAATACATTATTCAAGGACATCTTAATATAAGTGAAATATTTTTTTTTAACTTGTATAAAAAAGTTATAAGTATTTAAGAGAAAAAACTTAAGTTATTTATAATGGAGTATAAATATTTCAATAAATCTAATATAATTATTAGATATCTCCAAAGAAATCATTCATTAGTAAATATAAATTTAGAATTATTAAGATGTGATTTCTTTAATAATATCTTAGATATGTTTTTAGATTTAATTCAATCATATTATCCTAAAGAAGTTTTTTCGAAAAAAAAACCTTTTAGAAGGTCTATTGCAAATATTTTATCTAGTTTTATTTTTTCACAATATAGAAAAAAAAATAATATGGAAGATATTTTCATACCAAAGATAACCGATGTTACATTATTATTTAGTATTTTTAAAGATTATTTAAGTATCAGTAATTTAGAAACAGATAATTTAAATAAATTATTAGAAGATTTTTTTAAAAATTATAATAAAAATTATGAAGAATTTTTAAATGAAAAACAAAATCTTAAATATTCTAAAATCGAAATAAAATCGAAAAATGTTTTGATTAAAACGTCTGAATTTATTAAATTATTTCCAAATAAGATTTTTGATAAGAAATATCAGGTAATAATTTATAAAGAAAGATTTCAATATTTAAAAAATATTTATATAAAAAATGGAGGTAAAGAAAATTTTATAGAAGTACTTTATTGTATATTATTAAGATATTTCACTTTAGGTAGTAACAATAATCAATTAGCTGTTTCACCGTCAACTATGAAACAATTTAAAGATGAATATAAGATGTCTTTTGAAAGTTTTGCTAGTGCAATAAACTTTAATTCTAATTATTTTTGTTCATTATACCCTGATTTAGAATCAATATTTGGTTCATTTGGTAATTTCTTTGAAGTAGAATTTATTAAAGGATGTTTTAATTTTAATCCACCTTTTCAAGAAGATATAATAAATTTAGGTATTGAGAAAATATTTCATAATTTAGAAAATTCAAAAGAAGATCTAACTTTTATAATTACTATACCTGTTTGGGATACAATTGGTAAAAAATCATTCGGGATAGAAGATAAATATGCGGATCTACCTATAATTAATAAAATAAGAAAAAGTAAATTTCTAGTAAAAATAGAACCAATCGATAAAAAGAATTTTGATTATCATGATTATATTTTTAATTTAGTAAAAAATGTTACCATACAAAATACTTATGTAATTATACTAAGTAATAAAAAAGTTGAAGATAAATATTTAAAATCATTGTAATGATGTTTGTTATACAAATATATAATTTTTTATGTTTTTTGATTTGGTTAATTAAAAGAAAATTTAATTACCCAAATTACCTGTTAGAACATCCTTTTAATATCAATAAAATGAAAGATTTTTTGAAGGAGGAAAATATATTTTTATTAAGTAGAACTAAAATTTATCAAATTATTAAAATATATATCATTAAATATAATTTAATAGAAAAAGGAATTATAGTATCCCTGTCAGGTGGTGTTGATAGTATGGTATTATTATATTGTCTGATTTACCTAAAAACAACTGAATTTCCAAAGATGAAAATAGCAACAGTATCAGTTGATTATAACATTAGATTTGAGAGTAATGATGAAATGAATTTTTTAACAGAATATCTAAACAATTGTATTAAAATGAATTTGATAGATGATTTTAAAATAGTTAAAGTTGAAAATTGTTCCAGAAAAAACTCAATTGGATATAATAATAGTAAAAATACTAGAAAAGAGTTTGAAGAGACTTCTAAAAAATTAAGATATCAAGGATATAACCATTTTATAAAAAATCATCAATATAGTGGAGTTATGTTAGGTCATCATAAAGGTGATACTATTGAAAATATTTTTACCAATATAATGTATGGAAGAAATATTTTAGATTTAACAGTTATAAAGCCAATTAGTAGTAAAAATGGAGTAACTTTCTATAGACCCATGTTAGATTATCATAAGATAGAAATCTATAATATTGCTAGTAAGTTTAATATACCATATTTTAAAGATACAACACCAAAATGGTCTAAAAGAGGTAAGATGAGAAATGATATTTTCCCTTTAATATCTTCTGTTTTCTCAAAGTGGGATGATAAATTGTTTAGTATTGGATTAATGTCAGATGAAGTGAATAGTTTTATGAAAAATTACCTAAAATTAAATTATTATCCTATGATTAAAAAATATCAAAATGGATTCAGTATACCTGTAAATATTTTTAATTCAAATGATATGATAATTAATAAATTAGCTTTACCAGAATTAATACATGAATATGGAGTAAGTTATTTTGGTCATAAACATTTAAGTAAAATAACCGATTTAGCAAAGAATGAAACTTTTACTAATATTAATAAAAATGTAATTGTATATCGTCAATTAGATTTTTACTATTTTATTATTAAAAAAAATGTTCTATATAAAAACGTGTCTCTAATAAATCTATTAGAAAATAACAATGAGCCTCAAAATGACCTACCATATGTTTATAAAAAATTTTTAAAAGCCATTTAAATTTTACATTTTAGTTTCTTTAACATTTTATCAGATGTAGATTTATTAAGAACATTTTCTTTAATCATTTGATTAAAAATTATTTTTTGATCTTGACAAGATAAGTAATTAGGAACTTTTTTCGAAATAGAAAAACCGAAAATTTTTTTAAAATCTTTAACTTTAGATACGAAATTTTTAGTAACAGAAAAATATAAATTATCATTGCATAAAAATAAGGTGGAATATTTTAAATTTTTATTAAAACTATATCTAGAAATAACTCCTATTATTGTTAAATTATTTTCTCTAATTACATTGTTAATTTTAGAACTAAATTCATCTTCTTTAATAACTTTATTAGGATAAACTAAGTATGATTCAGGTCCTTTATTTAATATGTAAATTAAATTTTTAAGGTTTATTTTTTTTGTTTCAGAAAAAGTTTCAATAATCTTATTAGTATCTATTTGTTTTTTTCTTTCCCAATAATTTGCTTTTTCTAATTCTTTTACTAAATTATATTTTTTATTTGTTTCTAAATTAAATATTTCATTTTGAACATTTTGTAATAACATTCCTCTAAAATTAAAAATAGGAGCTTCAATAGAATTGTATTTATTAATTTTATTTAGATTAGTAGCTTCCAATACAGCATTTATCATATTATTATCTTGTTTAGTTTTTTTTCTATATTGATATTTTATTACACCATAAGGAGAGTATTGATATAATATATTATTAACTATCATTATATTATAAGGTCTAATGTAAACTGGTAATTTTTTATTGGTTTTGCTTATATTAATGAAATTGGTTGGTTCTATTTTACTTACTAATTTTTTAATATTACCATAACTAATTTTTTCTGAATCATTAACTTGAGGTAAAAATTTAATAAGGTCTTCCCTTGAATTAATAAATTTTACAATGTAATTTGCTTGATCGATTATATCTTGGTTAAAATTAGCATCATTTAGAACCATCTTAATCATTTTAATCACATCTTTAGTTTTAGCAAGTTTCATTTCCCACAACATATCCGGACCTAAATTTAATTTTTTTTCTATTTTTTTATTTAAAACTAAATTATCTTCTTCGTCTGAATCTTCTTCATCTGAAGCTTCTTTCTTTAACTTTTTAGGTTTATCTTTTAAATTTTCATTTGTAACATTTTCTACATCATTTAAAAATTTATTAATATCTTCTTTAACATCTTTAAAATTAGTATTTAAATATGTTTTTGCTTTCATTGTTTCAGTCGTTTCTGAAAAAAACATAAAAAATAAAATTACTATTATTATTAAATATTTATTCATATATATGTATATATATATGATAGATAAAAATATAATTTTAATTAAAAGAAATAATTATTATAGTCTTAATGAATACATATAATTACACTAATTGGTCATCTGTAGTTGACTCGTCTTTTAAACCAAATGATAATTTTTTTTTATACGTGAATAATAAATGGATTAAGAATAATCCTATACCTGATGATATGTCTAGATGGGGAATGTTTAATATTTTAGATGAATCTAATAAAAAAAAAATTAAAGATATTCTTACAGATGATAAACTCAATTCTAATATTAAAATATTACATCAAGGATATTCTGAAAAAACAGGATTATCATTTTTTCAAGAATTACTTGAACATGTATATAATATTAATAATATTGATCAATATAAACAAGTATTAAATTTACTATCATCTTATCAATTGGTAAGTGCTCCTATTGATTTTTACGTATATGCTAACCTTAATGATTCAGAAAATAATATTCTTTATGTAAGTGATGGTGGTTTACATCTTCCTGACAGAGATTACTATCTTAAAGATGATATGAAAGATAAATTAGAAAAATATCAACAATTTATGATAAATTATATTACATCTGTTTTAAATAATGGAATTAAGTTACCTTTTATGAATACAGATAAATTAATAGAATTTGAAAAAATGTTAGCATGCTGGGCTTATTCTAAAGTTAAGAAAAGAAATCCAAAATATTATAATAATCCAACTACTTATGAGGATTTTAAAAAAATTTTTCCAAATGTAAGAATTGATGATTATTTGGAACTAAAAACAAATAAAGTTAATGAAAATTTTAATATGAATATAACTAACCCACATTTTATAAAAAATTGGAATCAATTTTTATGTAATGATAATATTGATATCTTAAAAGCTCATTTATGCTGGAGTCTTATATTAAAACTTCCTTTGGTAAGTAAAAAATTCGAAGATTTAAAATTTGAATTTTATGGTAAAGGTTTAAGTGGTTTAAAAGAAATGAAACCTTTATGGAAAAGGTCCATTGATTATGTTAATTCTCAGTTAGGTGAATTATTAGGTTTAGAATTTTGTAAAAAATATTTTACAGATAAATCAAAAAATAAATGTTTGAAAATGGTAAATTACATCATAGAAGAATTAGGAAATAGATTAAGTGAAAACGATTGGATGGATAACGATACCAAAACTAAAGCATTGGAAAAATTATCTAAAATAAGGGTTAAAATAGGATATCCTAATGTAGAAGGTAGGAGAGATTTTTCAGAATTAAAATTAGATTCATCAAAAACATTTTTAGAAAACCATTGTATGATGAATAAATTTGACACTGTTTTTAATGTTAACGAATTAAATACTAAAAAAAATAAAGAACGTTTTCACATGTATCCTCATATGGTAAATGCATATTATTCACCAGTTAATAATGAAA
>Ga0206131_10006041_pt1 | contig 12500 bp, 10 predicted proteins | sample Helgoland_Spring_FD_148636 | JGI IMG/M metagenome (GOLD analysis project Ga0206131, IMG submission 148636) | Pelagic subsurface seawater microbial communities from Kabeltonne, Helgoland, North Sea - Helgoland_Spring_Bloom_20160517_1 | ecosystem: Environmental > Aquatic > Marine > Epipelagic ... | reverse complement strand
CTATTGAAATAGTCAGTCTAAATGTTGCCACCGCCGATATCTCGCAACTATCGGCTGTGGACTGTCCGATTTGGATGAGTCAGATAACCACCTCAGCTGATCAAACTGACAAATCAAAGCCGTTTGCGCACACTGTCACAACCGGAGCTATGCCGCATAAAATGCCAGAAATTGCGGCTGCGCTTACCAACAGCTGGAGGCGTCATGAAGTGGCTTTAGTGGTACAATGTCCTTTCTCAGAGGATGCTGAACCAGTAGAGATTAATACGATTATAAATCAGTGGCTTGGTCATTTCTCAGCTAAGTTCAAATTAGTGATTAATGTTAAATTTGCCCTTGCCAACCCGGCTGACGAAAACATCAATAGAGAACAAATTGCAGGGTTAATTAGTAAAGTTGCACAGCTTTCAGCGCAGCACACGGACATAGGCTTCATTCTTGACACTTATGAGAGCTTTGACCGGGGGTATCATCCGCGCCTTGGCCTAATTGATACACTTTCAAATATCCATCACTGGTATCCAAGAAATTAAAATACTACTCACAATTAAGAAATACCACTTCACCCCTTTTAATAAACCTATCCTAAAATAAGGAACGTCTACAGTAATCCTGTTGCGAGGTCCGGAGGCGGCGGGCGAAGCCCAACAGGAAAATGCATTGGCTGGCATAATATGACTGAAGAGCAATATGCTTAGAAAAAAGCTCAGTATGAAGCCAAGCAGGCTTTAAAGAAAGCTAGCTAACAAAAAAGCCTACATCAGACTACTCTGATGTGGGCTTTTTAAATAGAAGGGGCGGTTTAGTAGCCAACTTTTCCTATAGTGTTTTCCACAGGTTTTTTATTTTCTTTTTTCAAATTTCAAACTCCCAGCGGCCTCCGTACTGTTACAGTGATACAGAAGTGATACAGCTACAGCCCTTGTCTCATAAGGGTTGTATCACTTGTACCGTTTGTATCACCATTTTCAAAAAAAATATTTTAAAAAATAAAATCTCACAGAAAACACTATAGACCGTTATTTTTATCAGATGGTCTTATGCCATCTCACCTGAACACATCCTATCAACAAGCTCCTGAATGTCATCTGAGCGCCATACAGTGGTGTTAGCGCCTATCTTGATGGGAGTGGGGTATTTGCCCTGTTGGACGCCGTACCACCAAGCAGATTTCGATAGAGGGATGATAGGCGGCGTATTCTTATCACCAATAATATGCTTAAGGCGCAACAAGGTGGGCTGAACGGGCGATGTATCATTCATGAATTGTCTCCTTGAACTAGTTTAAGGACTTTAGTCTGGCTGCTATAAAGAAAGTCTGCCCAGTCATTCATGAGATGGCGTCTCTTCTCGAACAGAGTGCCGCGCCTATAAGCAGCCTCTGCTGCATTAGATATGCTATGAGCAAGAGCCATCTCAGTTACTTCATTAGAGTGATTGGTTGTCTCACTCGCCCAGTCTTTAAAGCTAGAGCGCAAACCATGGACTGTCGTATTAAGTTTGAGGCGCTTTTGTAGGGCGTGCCGCAATGTGTTGTCAGAGAGCGGCCTGCCAGTATCTGGGTTTGGAAAAAGAAGGTGGCTCTCTAACTCTTGCTCTTTAGCACTGCTTAGTATCCTGAGAGCATGAGATGATAGAGGTATCTCATGTGTTCTTCCAGCCTTCATACGTGTAGCTGGGATAATCCAGCGTTTATTCTCAAAGTCTATTTCACTCCACTCAGCCGCCAGAACTTCGCTTTGTCTACAGGCTGTGAGTAGCAAAAACTCTAATGCTAATTTAGTTGATGGTAGAACCTTACTAGATTGCAATAATGTAATTAAATTTGGCAAATTATAATATGGAAGAGCGGTAAAATGATTTTCTGTTTTCTGCTGCTTTGGCAGGACTGGGTTGGCAAGTTCAACAGGATTATCACCTGAGACATAACCTTGTGCCTTTGCCCATTTCATAATGATAGATAGACGTTGTCTTATTTTCTTGGCCGTATCGTGCTTTGCACTCCAAATAGGCGTAAGGACAGCTAGAATATCTGCAGAGGTAATAGATGAGATAGCTCTGTCGCCAAGCAAGGGAAATACATGGTTTTCCAGAGAGGCTAGCCATTGCTCTGCATATTTCTGATTCTTAAGAGCAGGAGCGTGCAGCGCATGAACAGACAGTGCCACATCCTTAAACAAAATCATCTCCCCTTGTTTTTTATACTTTTCAGCAAGTGGGTCTCCGCCAAGGCGCGCAATACGCTTATTATCGCGCGCAGCCGTCCGTGCATCCTCTAAACTAACGATTGATGCGCTACCAAGCCCGATGTCCCTGCGTTTTCCATTCACAGTTAACCTTTGAACCCAGTGCTTTGCTCCAGAAAGCTTAACATGCAAAAACAAGCCATTCCCGTCACCATACTTACCGGGCTCTTTAGCTTTTTTAACAAATATAGCCGTTAGTTTGTTTACTGTATGGGCAGCCACAAGATTGATCCCACATTTGATCCCACATTTACTATTTGATTCTACGGGACAGCAACGGACAGGTCCATAACTTTTATTCCCATAAACTCCAATAAAACATGGGATTATAGGCATTAAAAGGTAATTTAAGGAAATGATATATAAGGGGGTATGGCGGAGAGACGGGGATTCGAACCCCGGTGAGGCGTTAACCCCAACACGCTTTCCAAGCGTGCGCCTTAAGCCACTCGGCCACCTCTCCTGACTAGTGGACGGCACCATATCGTGTTTTTAGCGTAGAGGCAATCTGAACATAACCTGCCGTTCATTGTTCACTTGCACAATGACGTTAACCGGACCAAACTGTAGCAATGATACAATTTACATTCAGATTTTTGTCGTTTGCCTTTGCCGGCATGGCTATCTGGCAATTTATTGCCGACAGGATGAGTGGCGCAGCTTATTCCACTATTTTAGGACAGGTTTGGTTTACCACCTTTCCCTCCTCTCTTCAGATAGCTGAAGTAGTGGTAGAACGCTATATGGATCCCTGCAGTGTGATACTCTTTTTGGGCTGTTCACCCTTCTTATGGCATCCGGGGATATCGACTATTTTGCAATGGCCTGCTGCGCTTATTTTTGCAGCTCTGTCAGGGGTGTTTTTTATTTTCGGGCAACGGGCTACCAAGCGCGCGCGACGGAAACATCCGGTCCTTTATAAAGACAGCTAGGACAGACCGCCCACCCCCAAGAGGTAGCGCGCTAATTATCACCCATTTTCAAGGCTTCTAAGAAGGCATTTTGCGGTATATCCACTTTACCGAACTGGCGCATCCGCTTCTTGCCCTCTTTTTGCTTATCCAGCAATTTCCGCTTTCTTGATACATCACCGCCATAACATTTAGCCGTTACATCTTTACGCAGGGCCGAAATCGTCTCACGGGCAATCACCTTGCCGCCAATTGCTGCCTGTAGGGCAATTTTAAACATCTGGCGCGGAATAAGGTCTTTTAGACGGGCACAAATTGCACGTCCACGATATTCAGATTGCTCTTTGTGAACAATCATTGACAGAGCATCGACCGGGTCAGAATTAACAAGGATTGATACTTTCACCAGCTCGCCTTCGACATAATCGTCAATCTGGTAATCAAAGCTCGCATATCCTTTGGTTGCCGATTTCAACCGGTCATAAAAATCAAATACGACTTCGTTGAGCGGTAGCCGGTAGATAACCATTGCACGACTTCCGGCATAGGTAAGGTCAACCTGCTCGCCGCGACGCTCAACACATAACGTTAGCACCTGCCCTAGAAATTCATCAGGGGTTAGAATGGTTGCTTTAATCCACGGCTCTTCAATGGAGCGAATGCGGGTTACCTCAGGCATGTCTGCCGGATTATGCATATTGCGTTTCGAGCCATCCGTCATGGTGAGCTGATAGACAACTGACGGGGCGGTCGAAATAAGGTCTAGATCAAATTCGCGCGATAGCCGCTCACGGATAACTTCCATATGAAGAAGTCCCAAAAACCCGCACCGGAAGCCAAATCCAAGCGCTGCTGATGTTTCAGCTTCAAAAGAAAATGAGCTATCATTCAAAGATAGTTTTTCAAGGGCTTCGCGAAGTGCTGGAAAATCAGCTGTGTCAATCGGGAATAACCCGCAGAACACCACTGGAACAGATGGCTTGAACCCCGGCAATGCTGCATCACATACCCGTCTATCTTCGGTAATTGTATCACCGACCTTGGCATCTGATACTGTTTTCACAGCTGCATTAATAAAGCCGATTTCACCCGGACCAAGCTGGTCAACAGCTGTTGGCTTTGGGCCGAAAACACCAACCCGCTCAATTGTATGAACAGCGCCAGTTGCCATCATCCGCACTTTCATGCCTTTTTTCAGCACACCATCATGCACACGCACAAGCGTCATAACCCCAAGATAGGCATCATACCAGCTATCAACCAGAAGCGCTTTTAGTGGAGCAGCTGTATCCCCTTTAGGGGCGGGAAGCGTTGCAACAATCTTTTCCAGAACATCTTCAATGCCCATGCCTGTCTTAGCCGACACAGCAATTGCCTCATCAGCTGGCAGGCCAATGACATCCTCAATCTGGGATTTAACACGGTCCGGTTCTGCCGCTGGCAGGTCCATCTTATTCAGAACGGTGATGATATCGTGATCTGCATCAAGCGCCTGATAGACGTTCGCAAGCGTTTGAGCTTCAACCCCTTGTGAGGCATCCACCACGAGAAGCGATCCTTCACAAGCAGATAATGAGCGCGATACTTCATAGCCAAAATCAACGTGGCCGGGTGTATCCATCAGGTTCAACACATAGCTCTCGCCGTTCTTGGCCTTGTAATCAAGCCTGACGGTCTGCGCCTTGATGGTGATGCCGCGTTCGCGCTCAATATCCATATTATCGAGCACCTGCTCGGACATCTCGCGCGCCGTAAGACCACCGCATTCTTGTATCAGCCTATCAGCTAATGTGGATTTGCCATGGTCAATATGGGCAACGATTGAAAAATTTCGGATTTTATCTGTGTCTGTCATGGCCTCTAAATAGAGCAATTTGCAGTGAGTTTCCAGCACTTCAATCACTCTATGTTTCCATAAGCTGATAAAGTACGGGCATGATGACAGCTAAAAACCCGAAAAACCGTTTCTATTGACCAAAATGCTAGGCATGATACAAATAAAACTTTGATAATCTAAATCTGCAAACAGTCCACCCAAGAGAAGCGTTAAACGGCTATGACACGCATGAACCATCATAAATACACGCCCTACCCGCCTGTTGACCTAAAAGACAGAACATGGCCGGACAAGGTTATCACCGAGGCCCCTATCTGGTGTTCGGTTGACCTTCGCGATGGCAATCAGGCTCTTGTTGAGCCGATGGATTCAGCCCGCAAGATGAAAATGTTCAAAACGCTTGTTGGAATGGGCTTTACTGAAATTGAAGTTGGGTTTCCGTCCGCATCAGACACTGATTTTAATTTCCTGCGTGAGCTGATTGACGGCGGACATGTCCCAGAAAACGTTACAATTCAGGTTCTAACACAAGCGCGCGAGCAGCTGATCGATAGAACCATTGATGCATTACAGGGCGCACCATCCGCTATCCTGCATCTTTATAACTCAACCTCAACCCTGCAACGCCGTGTGGTGTTCAAACAAGACAGGGACGGGGTTCGCCAGATTGCGGTTGATGGGGCAAAGATGGTTGCAGACCGGATTTCCAAGCTGGGAACATCCACTGATTTACGGCTGCAATATTCTCCGGAGAGCTTTACCGGCACAGAACTAGATTATGCGCTGGATGTCTGCGAATCTGTGATGGATGTCTGGCAGCCTACACCCGACAACAAGACAATCATCAATCTGCCTGCGACTGTTGAAATGTCGTCACCAAATATCTATGCCGACCAGATTGAATGGATGCACCGCCACTTTAGCCGCCGCGACGCTCTGGTGCTGTCGCTTCATACCCATAATGATAGAGGGTGCGGGGTTGCGGCAACCGAACTGGGTCTGATGGCCGGTGCTGACCGCGTTGAAGGCACGCTATTTGGGAATGGCGAGCGCACAGGAAATGTTGATATTATCACGCTTGGGCTGAATATGTTTACCCAAGGCATCGACCCTAAACTCGATATGAGCAACATTAAATCACTTGTTGATGCCGCTGAGTTCTGCAACCAGCTCCCCATTCATGAACGCCACCCCTATGCAGGTCTTCTGGTTCATACCGCTTTTTCAGGCTCGCATCAGGATGCTATCCGCAAAGGTATGGAAGCAGTGCAAAGCTCTAACCAGACCGAATGGGAAGTCCCCTACCTGCCCATTGACCCAGCTGATATCGGCTGTACCTATGAGGCGATTATCAGAGTGAATTCCCAATCTGGAAAGGCTGGGTCTGCCTGGCTTCTAGAGACAGAGCATTCTGTTAGACTACCACGCGGCATGGAAGTTGAATTCAGCCAGATAATTCAGAAAAAAGCTGACCAGACTGGTCTTGAGATGACGTCTGATGTGATCTGGGATGTTTATGAAGAAGCCTATCTTAATCTGAATAGCCCGTTTGAGCTTGTATCATTCGACTCGCAAAAAGCAGGGGATGACAAGGAAACAATTCACGCTGTTCTGCTGTATAAAGGCGAGACTGTTTCAATTTCAGAGACAGGAAACGGTCCGATTTCAGCACTTGTGAATGCGATACGCGCTCATTTTGATGTACAGTTTAAGCTTGCTGATTTTGGCCAAAATACACGCTCGTCAACCTCACGTGCTGAAGCAGCTGCTTATGTTGAGCTAACGGATGGGAAAACAAACAAGCCTGTTTATGGTGCAGGTATTGATACCTCAATCACGCTGGCTCCGGTGCGCGCGCTTATCTCAGCGCTCAACAGGCTCTCGTAACATCACGCAGCGCTTTGTTAGGCGCCGCGCAGCACCCCATCGCAATTTTTTGCAACTGTGGCGATAATCTTGTCTGAAATTTCAGTCAGGTCAGCTTCGGTAAAGCTATGTGCCTGCGGCTGCAACGTGACGCCAAGTGCGACTGACTTCTTACCATCTTCAATGCCTTGGCCCTGATAAACATCAAAGATGCGGACATCTGTTACGCTATCCCTAACAGCCCGGCGTACAGATGAGACAAGCTCAATTGCTGGCAGATCAGCCTCAACAATAAAGGCAAAATCACGCATAACAGGTTGCAGGGCCGACAAAGATAAAAGCGGTTTTGCAGGGCCTTTACTGCGGGCTTTGGGAATATTATCAAGCCAGAATTCGCACACAATAACAGGGCCTTTAATATCATAATCTGCTAACACCTGCGGATGTAGCTCACCAAACATACCAACCATCTCTTTGCCGAGACGCAGGCTAGCAGAGCGGCCCGGATGCATGTAATCAGGTGCATCGCGCGTTACTTGCAAATTATCAACAGACACGCCGAGAGCTGACAGGCAGGACAGCAAATCCTGCTTAATATCAAAAATATCCAATAGCCGCGCTGGTTGTTGCCAGTCAGCTGTCTGCGCCTCACCTTGGCGAAGCAACGCACAAGATGTTCTCTGGCCTGTTTCATCCGGGCTAAGATAGATTGGGCCTAGTTCAAACAGGGCTATATTCTGGGTGCCGCGATTAAGGTTGCGGGCGGCAGCCGATAATAGATTTGGCAGCAGCGACGGGCGCATACAATTTAAATCAGCACTGATGGGATTGGCCAGATGCAGATTTTCTCCACCGCCACCAAACCGCACCGCATCTTCAGTCCTTAGGAATGAAAAGGTAACAGCTTCGGTCAAGCCGCGACCAGCCAAATGGCGGCGCAATAGAACGGGTCTTTTCTGCGCGGCAGAATAAGCCGGCTTTGCAACAACATCTAGGCGCGGCAGAGGCTGCATAACCAGTTTATCATAGCCATGGATACGAATAATTTCTTCGACAAGGTCAGCACTGCCATCGATATCATTGCGCCATGGCGCAGGTGTGACCTGCCACTGATCAGCAGACCGTTCAACAATACAGCCAAGAATCTGCAGAATTTCTGCCTGCCTGTCTTCTGGACAATCAACGCCTGTTAGGGCAGCTGTAAGAGACGGCGAAAATCTGATTGGCGTAGGCGCTACAACACCTGTACCAGCAGTCACAAGATGGCTTGCTGTCCCGCCGCAGATAGACATCACCAAGCGGGCAATATAACCAGCCATCGTCTGCGGAGAGGTAATATCAAGACCGCGCTCAAACCGGTAGCGTGCGTCTGAATTGATATTCAGCTTCCGGCCTGTTGTTGCAACCGAAATCGGATCGAAAATAGCTATTTCAAGGAACATGCGGGTTGTTGTATCGCTTACGCCGGACCGCTCGCCGCCCATGATGCCAGCTAAATCATCAGCGCCATCTGCATCGCCAATAACCAGCATTTCAGGACCGCAAATATATGTTTTTTCATTCAGGGCAAGAATTTTCTCACCCTCATATGCCATCCGGACAGTTAGTGTATTACCAGCAATTTTATCAACATCATAGGCATGTAACGGGCGGCCAAGGTCAATCATCACATAGTTGGTGATATCAACAAGTGCCGAAATAGGTCGCTGACCTACAGCATCGAGCCGCCGCGCCATCCAGTCAGGAGATGCACCATTTTGAACGCCCTCAAACATACGCCCTGAAATCAGCGGACAGGCAGCGTGAGCTGTCTTATCAATCTGCCAGCTAAGCGGGCTATCAAAGCTGCCAGCCTCATCAGACAAATCAAGTGGTTTTAAGGTGCCATAACCAGCAGCGGCTAGGTCGCGCGCAACCCCGCGAACACCAAGACAATCACCGCGGTTCGGTGTAATTGCAATATCGATAACCGGGTCCAGAGAATATAACCCTGCCTCACTAACGTACGATGCAACAGCAGCGCCAACAGGCGCATCCTGCGGTAATTCTGTAATACCATCACTATCATCAGCAAGATTAAGCTCGCCAGGGGAGCAAAGCATGCCATGTGAGGCCTGCCCGCGAATATTACCCTTTTTGATGGTAATCTCAGGACCGGGAACAAAGCTGCCAACCGGCGCCATAATTGTTTTCAAGCCTGCCCGCGCATTCGGAGCGCCACAGACGATCTGAACTGTTTCATCACCTGTATTTACTTGGCAGACGCGCAGCCTGTCAGCATCGGGATGCTGTTCTGCAGATGTAATCTCAACAACACGGAAGGGCGCCAGCCCAGCGGCCGGATCAAGAAGCTCTTCAACTTCAAGCCCAAGCATCGGCAGCGCATCACAAATTTCGGTAAGATTATGTGAGGTATCGAGATGGTCACAAAGCCATGCAAAGGTAAATTTCATGATGCAGCTCCATCATGAAGACCGGTATGCAAGGCAGGTACATCAACCGGCACAAATCCATAATGCTTTAGCCAGCGCAAATCTGTGTCATAGAATGTCCGAAGATCTGGAATACCGTATTTCAACATCGCCAGCCGTTCAACACCCATGCCAAAGGCAATACCCTGCACTTTTTCTGGATCATAGCCACAATTTGCCAATACTTTTGGATGCACCATGCCGGACCCTAAAATTTCGAGCCAGTCGTCACCTGCGCCGATTTTCAAGCCGCCACCTTCACGGCTACAGCCGATATCAACCTCAGCAGAGGGTTCTGTGAACGGGAAGAAACTCGGACGAAACCGCACCGGTAAATCATCAACACCAAAAAAGCTACGACAGAAATCAATCAGACAGCCTTTGAGATGGCCCATATGAATGCCATCGCCAATAACAAGACCTTCACATTGATGGAACATGGGTGAGTGAGTCGCATCATGGTCTGAGCGATATGTCCGGCCCGGCACAATAATCCGCACAGGCGGGTCCTGCTTCATCATGGTACGCACCTGAACGGGCGATGTGTGGGTGCGCAATACAGGACGCGCACCTGTTTCATCTGGCGTTAGATAGAAGGTATCATGCTCCTGACGGGCAGGATGTTCAGGCGGAATATTGAGTGCGGTAAAATTGTAGAAATCTGTTTCGATATCTGGGCCTTCAGCAATGGCAAACCCCATATCGGCAAAAATCGCTGTGATTTCTTCGATAGTGCGTGACAGCGGATGCATTCTGCCATCGCCCAATGAGGGACGCGCCGGCAGGCTAACATCAAGCGCCTCATCTGATAGCTTTGCCTTCATTGCTGCTGCCGACAGGTCTGTGTGACGGTCTGCAATAAGCTGTGTGATATCTTCTTTGAGCGTATTTACGTCCTGACCAACCTGTTTGCGCTGGTCTGGCTCGAGGCTACCAAGTGTTTTTAGCTGGGCAGAGATAACACCTTTTTTGCCAAGGGCGTGAAGGCGCACCTCTTCAAGCATATCAAGACTGGTGGCAGCGTTGATTGCCGCAACCAGATCTGATTTCAGCTGGTCTAAGTCGCTCATAATGCTGCTTCCCAACCGGCAGGGATTACCCTGCCGATAGATAGGTGTTTACGTCAAAAATGCTTTAGCTTGCGTCGCGTGACTGCTCAACTAATGCTGCGAACGCTGCTGGCTCATGGACAGCAAGATCAGCAAGCATTTTCCGGTCAACTTCGATACCGGCTTTGGTCAAACCACCCATGAGACCTGAATAGGTCATGCCATGGAGGCGTGCAGCAGCATTAATACGTTGAATCCATAATGCGCGGAATTCACGTTTGCGAACGCGTCTGTCACGATACGCATATTGGCGTGCCTTATCGACCGCCTGCTTTGCGACTTTGAATGTGTTTTTACGACGGCCATAATAGCCTTTTGCCGCTTTGATAACTTTATTGTGGCGTGCGTGCGATGTAACGCCTCTGCTAACCCGTGCCATATCGGTTCTCCTAGGTTAAATGATGTCTATTAGGCGTATGGCAGGAAGCGACGTACAATACGTGCATCTGCGTCATGCAGGATCATTGTCCCGCGTGCCTTACGTTTCATTTTCTGGGACCGACGGCGCAAGTTGTGGCTCAAAAAAGCTGCAGAACCACGCACTCTACCTGAAGCGGTCAGACGAAAACGTTTTTTCGCCCCGCTTTTCGTTTTCATTTTGGGCATTTTGACCTCTTTTCATCTTAAGAAATGAGCTATTCGCTATCACAAAAATAACGACGCTCTCGTTAACCGGCTGGGCATGCCCTTATGTCTCGCCCAGTCGCGGCACTTTACGTATCACCGAAGTGAGACCGCGTTATACAGTCCTACTTGATGAAAATCAAACAATTTTTAGGAAATGCTACGACAGACACATCATATCGTAGCCACTCCCTATTTTGGTCCTAACACCATGATCATCTGACGACCTTCCATTTTCGGCATGGCCTCGACCTTGGCAAATTCATCAACATCCCCGCGCACTCTCTCAAGAAGCTTGGCACCAAGTTCAATATGCGCCATCTCACGGCCTCTAAACCGGAGCGTCACCTTGACCTTGTCACCGCCATCAAGAAATTTGCGCACCGCACGCATTTTTACGTCATAATCATGACTATCAATATTGGGCCGGAGTTTAATTTCCTTAACCTCAATGATTTTCTGCTTTTTGCGGGCTTCAGAGGCACGTTTCTGTGCCTGAAATTTATATTTCCCATAATCCAGAATTTTACAGACTGGCGGCTCGGCATTTGGCTGAATCTCTACCAGATCCATGCCAAATTCGGCGGCTTTCCGTAAGGCTTCATCAGTGGCAAGAATGCCCATCTGGTTTCCTTCGGGATCAATGCACCGGACAGATGATGTCCGGATGGCGCTATTGATACGTGGCCCATCAACTGAAGGGGGCGTATCCTGACGTGGACGTGCTATGTAACTCTCCTCTGGTTACTGACAATTAAAAGGGATGTACTGTGGCGCGGCATGCGCATTCGTAACTCTCTCCCTACTTTGATGTGATAATGATTTTTTGGCACTATTTCAAGCATTGCCTGTTTTAAGATCAGGCGGGCATGATTCTAAGGCAAGCTGGCGCATCGCCTCCTCATAGTCCAGAATTGTCTGACCGTCCGAGCCAAGCCGCCGAAGAGCCACTGTACCAGCCTCTGCTTCACGGCCACCAACAGCCAGAATAAAGGGTACTTTAGCCGTAGAATGCTCGCGAATCTTATAGCCAATCTTCTCATTCCTGATATCGGTATGAACACGCAAACCTGCGGCCGCCGCCGCAGCAGCGACTGTTTCAGCATAATCATTTGCCTGATCTGTAATCGCAGCAACAACAACCTGAACCGGCGATAACCAAGGCGGCATCCGGCCTGAATATTGTTCAATCACAATGCCAATCCACCGCTCAAGAGAGCCAAGAATAGCGCGGTGCAGCATAACGGGGCGCTTTCGCACACCATCTTCTGCTACATATTCAGCATCCAGACGCTCAGGCAGAACAAAATCCATCTGAAGCGTGCCACACTGCCAGTCACGCCCAATTGCATCACGCAACACGAATTCCAGCTTTGGTCCGTAGAATGCGCCCTCGCCCGGATTCAAGATTGTTTCCAGCCCCGCAGCTTCAGTTG
>Ga0206131_10006039_pt1 | contig 12502 bp, 15 predicted proteins | sample Helgoland_Spring_FD_148636 | JGI IMG/M metagenome (GOLD analysis project Ga0206131, IMG submission 148636) | Pelagic subsurface seawater microbial communities from Kabeltonne, Helgoland, North Sea - Helgoland_Spring_Bloom_20160517_1 | ecosystem: Environmental > Aquatic > Marine > Epipelagic ... | reverse complement strand
CTAAATGTCTTTGTTTTTAAATCTTTTTTTGCTTTCTTACCATATAATTTAATATCATAATCAATAAATTTAAATCTAATTTTATTTATATTTTTTTGATCCTTGCAAAGTAGATTCATCGGTTTTCCAATAGACTCTAATTGTTTTATATCTTCACTTGTTGTTTTCTTATCCATAAAAAAAGATATCATTTGTAATTTATCTTTAATTAAATTTAAATATTCAACAGGTATAATTTTATCTGTTACAATATTGATTTTTTCTAAAGTTGAACATTGCTGTAAAAAGTTAAGGTCAAAATTCTTATCCATTCTAATATTGACTGCACCATTTACATTCATTGCTTGTAAATTAAACAAGCCAGGCACTAAGTCTATAATGGTGTTTTTATATTCTTCACCTACGAAAACTGTTGATATTTTATTAAGCCCATGAGGTATATTTAATTTATCTAAAATATTAGAAGCCACTTCTTCTGGGTGGATTTCATTAATGGTTTTAGGGTGCTCTTGTGGAGCTAGGGATGGTTTGGATTCTGTTGCTGGGGTTAGAATCAAACAATTATCTTTCCCCCAATAAGGCCGAAAGGTTTCTGTGTAATCATTATTGGAAACACATATAGTATCTTTATTAAAGTGAGAAGATATATTTGCGTATAAATTATAATTACCTATATACATTAAGCTTTTACTAATTACATATGCTATTTGTGTTCTACGTAAATGACTTAAATTTTTACAGTAAAAAATGGGGGCTTTTTTAGATTGTCCGATCTCCAATATACTAATGCCTTCTTTGTCTAGGTAAGGTTTGATATGAAAAACAACGTCATCAAAAAAATCATAACTCTTTGATTCCGCTTCTGCTTTTTGAGATATACAGAGAAATTTTTTATCAGTAATAGGGTAAAACTGTTTTTCTATTTTAGGCTTTTCTATTTTTGAGCCACAAGACAAGGCAAAGCTTTCAAGTTTATGCATAACTAAGGTCGTATTCTATTTTATGTTTGTTTCCGTGAATGTAATTGATTGTTTTATTTGTATTAGTATTTGGAATTAACGCGAATTCAAAAAACCCTTTGTAGGCTCCTTGACCTTCTGCCCAAGCAAAATTATCCATAGCTGAATCGTAAGGCAAAACTCTAAATACATATGGGTTTCCTAATATTAAATCAGAATACTCTCGTTTAGTCGCATAATATATATTGTGATCTGGATAGTTATCTTTAATGTATTTCAGCAAAGATGTAGAATTAAAAATATCTATTTCGCCTTCAGGTAAAACAAAAAGTATGCGCTTGCCTTCATCATCTTTGCTTAATAGGTCTTCAAATGGTATTTTGTTGTTTTCTGAATTTTCTTTTTGAGCTGTTTTAACAAAGTAGTCATATACTTGTTGGCGATTTAAGTCTGTATTCAACCGATGTTGCCAGTGTGATATACCATTTGGGTCTTCTTTTTCTGCGTCTGACTTTAAGATATTATTGTATAGATTGATGATCCACTCTCTGTCATCTTTGATTTCTGGAGGCATATATGTTGGATCTTTATTGACGTACGAAAAGTCGAAATCCCACTCAGTGGGAGACATCCCGTCAATTAATTTTTCAAACTTAGAACAAACTGACTCTATTGAACAAAAATCTATAACGAAATCTCTCGCTTTTTTGCCTATAACTTCCCTATCTTTAATGGGCATACTGTACACTTTTTCCAGTTGAGAGGCAACACTCTCAGCGCTTGTTGAAGCCTTTATAAACTGAGTGCCTGGCTCCCTATACTCCGTCCAATCTAAGGGTAAACCTCCTGAATCTTCTGAAGAATAATCTTCGCCACATGAATAATTTGTAACCAAAGTAATTAATTCAACAAGTTTAGCTTCTTGGATTGGGATCTCTTGACCGCCAGAAGTAAAAGCATGAGTATAAACATCCATTAAATTATAGATTTCATTTAACTGCTCTTCTGAAACTCCTCTTGTTATTTGAGCGGTTTGCTGAGATTTTTTAGAGCCACAAAACCTGCAGTCTAAATCCTGTCCGCTAAAGGGTTTTATTTCATATTGCTTACATTTGTCGCAATAGTATGTCGTTAAAACGAGTGAGGGGTCTATATTCTTTTCTCTAAGAAGTCTAGGAATATCCCAACCTTCATTCCAGTGGGTATGGAAAAGGAGCTTCGCGCTAACTTTTGGGTTCTTCTCTTTAAATACTTTAAAACCTTCTAGTAGGTTGGGTACGCTTTTTCTTAATTGATTCCTAAATACAAAGCCTATAATAAAATCATTTGGATTAATATTATTTTTAGCCCTTAATGTGGATTTAGTTTTGTCGTCTAGTTTGTAAAAATTAGAAGTATCTAACGGTACTGGAAATAAATGGGTATTTTTAAAGCCATTCTTTTTTAATTCTTTTTCAGCAAAGGAAGCTTGAACAATAATGTTTTCAGTATTTTGCGCACCTTCTGTATGTTTGTCGAGAAGAGGTAGACTATCAATAGGTGTCCATATCATTGAGTTAATTTTTTTCCACCACTTTCGCTTCCAAAACCCTTCGATACCCCAAATATCTTCAATTCCTAGGTAGATGTCTGGTTTTTCCTGCTTAATGACATCATCTATTTTAAGGTGACCATAGCTGGCCAGTCTGCCTTTTTGTGGGTCTGCGTTACATTGTTGTATGATTTCAGGCTCAAAGGGTAATGAGCCTATAGATTTCCAAGGCATATTTAATAAACTAGGATCATTCCATTGCTTGCCGTTTGCAAACTCAACTACTTCATATTTTCCTGTTTTATATAAATAAGAAAGTAAGTGTTTCATGTGTTTACCGAAGCCAGTTTTGGCTCGAGCATGATTACTGTGTATTAAGATTTTTTTCTTCTTAGAATTCGTATTCTTGGTCATTGCTTTCTTGTTTAGGTGCTGGCTTATATGTACCCTTTTCACATATTTTTCGTATAACGGTTTCGCATAGTATCTTTATACATTCTGCCTCGCCAGGCTCTAAAGGTATTTTAAAGTTTTGATTGCCATTGCGTGTTATTGATATTCCGAAAGCTGGCACATCAATGGTTTGTTCATATACCTCTTTTGTTTTTGGGTTGACTCTTGAAACTTTTGTTTTTTTATCCCAAGGCGATAGTTTGATTTGCGTTTTATTTTCTTCAAAAGAGTGATAAGTGTTCCATTCGAATCTTTTGTTAATAGCGCTAATAATAGCACCACACTCAAACTCATTAAATTTAATTGAAATGTTTTTATCTTTATCACTTTTATTGCCAGAAAAGGATCCCAGATTTTTACTTGAATCCCAAGAATACTGAGCTATAGCATTTAGAAATAAGGTAGGAGTTTGATTTTTTCTTGATTCCCCTATGTAGAAACTAAATGCAAATCCAGTATTTGATTTATTAGGTTTATATATCTGTATGCTCATAGTTCTATTTTTACGTGTTTGTTTTCAAATTTTTTAGGTTTTTTATCTTCATGGATTGAACCATTCCTATCTTTTGAATATTGTTTATAATATTTTTCTTTAACGGGATCAACACCTCCGTTTTGCGAGGCTCTTTCTTTTGAAAGATCGGCGCTACGATCTAGTAGGTCTCCCATTTTGCCAGCTTTATTAGTCTTATCAATAAAAGATTTACTGTCCCAAGGATCAACTGTGCCATTAGTATTTAGTTCTGGAGAAAAATATTCTCGATGCCATTCAAGACCGTCTTCATCAATGTAAACTTTTTTATCGTTCATATGAAAGAACACATCTTTGAACTCTCCAGTTTTTGGGTTACTAAAACAATATAAGGGCATCAAAAGAAGGTGATTAAGATTTTACCATCAATTTGTAGTGTGTTGAAATAATTAAACCTACCCTTTTTCTGCTGTATGGCTGAAAGGAAATCTTTATAATGGGCTTCACCTTCAGGTATTGCAAAGACATGGCCAGCTAGGTCTTGACCACCTTTTTCGAAGATTTCTTCAATTTTAATTGTTTTTTTATTTCTGTTAATAAAATCTACAGTAAATAAATCTACGTGAAACCTATTTTTTTTATAGGTCGATAAAAGAACTGGCCTACATCCACAGTTTTCGTCTTTCAAAAAATTAGAAGCTTGACTTTCTGTACTTGGAAATTTTTCAATCCATAACTTATTGTAAGCTTTATTATTATGAAGTAAATGTAATACTACCGATGTAGAATATGTGCTATATTTGGGATCTATTTCTAAATTCATGCATTATTATAGCATGAATATAATTTTATTTCAAGACTTTTCTCTAACATTTTTAAAATAAACAAAAATTTCTTGAATCATATCTAAGGTAGAATCAAAAAACCAGCAAAAAGCAGATACAGCAAAAGGGTAAAACGGTAAATTATGCGTCCAGCCGTTAAGCTTGAAATAATATAAAGATAATAACACTCCAACCCAAAAACCTAAGCATTGAGAGCAAGAAAGTAATCTATTTAGCCATCCACTTTTTGACTTAAGGTATTCTCTTGGTGTATGAAAAATGTAACTATCTTTTAGAATCCAAACTAAACCAATGCAGGCTAAAAAATTAATCATCTTGTTTTATTTTTTTTATTTGATTGATAATGTCTGGCATTAATGACTCTGATACTTTAATTTGATTACCATAATCATCATCAATAGTAAATACTGAATCTTTAATTTTTAAAACAGGGCATGCAGGACAACAGGGGTCGGTAGGCCCGCCACAAAGAATTACCTCACGAGCTTGACTCATTATCTTTGAGCTTTTTAACAGCACTTTCGAGTAATGAGGCTTCTTCTTTTTTCATTTTTACTGAATTGCCGTAATCATCAGAAATTTCTACTAGACCTTCATCATTAATAGAAACGCTTGGGCAGCCAGCTTTTCCGCAACACATAAAAATTTTATTTCCTTCTTCTCTTAAAAAGTAATTATTTTTCATTTTGTATAATCTCCAATATTTTATTTAAAGTTTTTTCATAAGTGAATTCTTTAACTAAAGTTACACCTTCAGTATTCTTTTTTCCATAAAAAGTTTCAGATTTTTCAAAAGATTCAATCATTTTTTCATCAGATATTTTATTCATGTTGCCCTGATTAAAGGGTGACCCTTTTTGAAAGAAGGATTGATCGTAAATTTCAACTTGATTTTCTGGCTCAATTAAAATTGAATTTTTTTCATTAGCCCAATCTTTATGACTAGTGTGATTCATGACAACACTCCACTTACCTAAGGCTGTAGCATTAAAAGCTGGAATATTCCAACCCTCTGCCCCACTTAATCCAGTAAGGTCGATGTCTATAGCATTTAAAAATTCATTCACTTCTGAGTTAGTTTTCAGGTGTGGAAGGAAATTTACATTACCGTATGATTTACCCTCTAAGCATTGACTTAATATTTGATTCATTTGCTCTGGCTTGAAAAATGGATTATTGACGCAACATGATAATTGATACTTATAATTGTTTCCGTATTTTTTAACCCAGTTTTTAATAATTTGAGCAGTATTTTTTCTATTTTCAAATTTACCCATCAATCCAAAATGAATTTTGTCAGGTAAATATTCATCCTCGGTTTCGTGAAAGTCTTCATCGAAGCCAATTGGAACCGCATTTACATTATCACAGCCTAGTGACTTAAATGCATCTGCGGCGTGATTGCTTGAAAATATTGTATTATCCTGTAAATCTACTAAGCTTTTTTCTACTGGCGTAGGTTGATCAACTTCATAAAATGTAAACAGAGTTTGAGACTTTGATACTCTGGATTCAGCTCCATTTAAATGCCATTGACATAAGGTATGTAAATTTTTATTGACCGTATGAAATCTATTTTGAGCGGATGAAATAACCCAGTTTTTGAAATCATTATCAGCTTTATCAAAAGAGTCAAAGTTTAATTTATCTCCTATTGGAAAAAAAGAGACTTTGATTTCTTTTTTGTACATAGCCTTAAGTAGGTTGTAACTGACGTTTCCGAAACTGAGCGGATTAATCGCTCCTTTATAAATAATTTCTTGCATAATCAAAAAGGTATATCGTCTATATCTTGAATGTCATCCACCTCGTTTTCAACTTTTTCTTGCTCTCTTATTTCTGTATCAACTTTTTTAGTTTGATTGGAGGTTTGCTCTTCGGAGCCTAAGAAGTGAACTTTGTCAGCTACACAAAAAACTTTATTGAATTTTTGGCCATTTTTCTCCCAAGAATTCATTTTAAGTTTACCTTCAATTGCTACTTTTTTCCCCTTCTCTAAAAACTTGACGCAGTTCTCTGCCTGTTTGCTCCAAGTTTCTACATCAAGAAATAATGTAGTTTTTTGCTTCTCTTGGTTCTTGTAGAAGTATTCGTTAATTGCTATACCAAAAGTGCAAACTTTTGATTGACCTACATCTTTGCAGGTTGGGTCTTGGGTTAAATTCCCTATCGCTATATATTTATTCATCGTTTATTTCCTTTCTTATTTTATTCTTAAATTGTTTTAATGCTGAGTCATGAATGTTTATACAACCCTGTATGCTCATTCCTAATTTCTCGCCGATATTTTTCCAAGGCATTACGGAATTATTTTTTCCCTCTATATACCTTAGGTGAAATATTCTGCTAACCCTTGGGTCAGAGTGGGATTTGGCCTGCTTTATTATATTGGTAAAAATTTCGGACTCTTCATGGGAGTCTTCCGTTTGGTTTGTATAGCTTAAGTAATTTATCATACTTTCCTCGACAGGTATTGTTTTACGTTTTTTGTTTTTATTGTAGATATTTAAACACTTCCATTTAACCTCATTACCAAGATATGTGCTAAATTTAGATCCTTTATCTGGATTATATTTTAAAGCGGAATAATAAATTTGATAATCTTTCTCTTTTATTAATTCTTGCCTTAAGCTATCGTTATGATTTTTAGAGACATATCCATTGATCATGTTAATGCATAAACCAGAATGCCTTTCAATTAAAACATCTAAACATTTTTCTGCGTTACTGTCATTTTGTATATTTGAGACTAATTTTTCGTCTCCCATTAAATTATAATTTATCATTTTCCTGTGCTACCAAAGCCTCCTTCACCCCTATCAGAATTAGATAATTCCGAGACATAATCTACGTTTAAATTATTATGAGAGCAAGGTATTAATTGCGCAATCTTATCTCCTTTTTGATATACCCTTTGAGGGTTAACTGAAGAAACAATACCTTTAGCTTTTTTGCCTGCAATACTTTTTCCCTCTAGGATTCTCATATCTTCGGGCTGCATAATGTATTTGAAGCATACCTTAACTGAACCCCTGTAGCCAGAATCTATAACCCCCACAGAATTAGCTAATATTAAATTAGTTTTAATAATACTTGATCGCGGATAAAGAAGCATAAAGAAATCATAACTTCCATTTACTTTCTCTGGCTCTATTTGCAATTCGGTGTCATATTCTATGTGAGAGATAGCAGTGTAATACAATCCTTGATAAATGCTGCCAACTACTCTCGGCTCATTGATGGCAACAAGATCGTAACCAGCGTCACCCGATTTAACTGGAAGATTTAATTGGGCGTTATTTTTTAATATTTTAAGATTCATTTTGAAGTTCACAGTATTCCTTGAAACTATGAGATAGAGAATTTAATCCTATCTTCTTAAAGATTTTATGTGTCGCAAAGAATTCAGCCTTAGTTATATCGTTTGATATCTGCGCTTCTTCACTACAAACCATAATAACTGTAGACATAAGAAGATTTTTGCCAAATTTGTTTAAAGCCATAATTATAGCAGAAACTGCAGCATCTTCATGATTAGTATGATCAACAGCGAGCTCCCAGTTAGCTGAAGAAACAAAGAATGTATTAGTTGGATTTTTCATAGTTGCAATAACTATAACAGAAATTAATAATTAAGTCAAGGTCTAAATTAGGGGTTAAAATAAAATACTTTGTATTTTAATAGGTTATATATAATTATATTAATATATAATATAGACATATATGTCTTAGGTAATATAATACTATAGATTATATATAGTAAATTGATTATGTCAACAAAAAAATTGCGAATTTGTATTTTTAGTTTATTTAGGGATTCCGAGGAAGTTCTACCTCAATGCTTAACCTCCCTTGAGCGTATAGAAAAGAATACTTATGCAGACTTTGAATACTATTTTTACGAAAATGACTCGAAAGACAACACTGTTTCAATTCTTGAAAATTGGCTCAAGGATCGATCTGGTATATTTACTTCGGAAACCCTAAATGCTCCAAAATTTGGATCAACCCTAGACTCGCAAAGAATGATACTTATGTCAAAAGTCAGAAACAAAATGCTAAGTTTAGACATCCACAAAAACTCAGACTATAGTATAATTTTTGATAGCGATGTTATTTTTAATGGAGACATTGTTAACGAATTTTTATCTTATAAACATTTAAATTTCTCAATGCTAACACCAAACGTCAGACAAGATGTGCCCTGCAAAATGTCTTTATCTACGAATGATTCATACTATGACAGTTCAATACTTTTTGATAAACAAAATATAAACTGTATGACTTGGAGTGACAATCCTTTTTACGATAAGTTAGACCGAGGAAATTACGCAAACAACAAACCGATAGAAGTAAATCGAGCATTTGGAAGCTTTGCTTTTTTGAAAACTAAATACCTAAAAGAATGCAACTGGAACTCTCAGGGGGAGTCTGAACATTGGTCTTTTTGTGACCAGCTCAATAAACTGGCTCCAATATATTTCATTCCATCAATTCGTCCGCAAGTTCATATAGAGCAAAAAAACTGGCCACACGAACAAAAGGTGGTTGATCATCAAAAAATACTACTTAAAAATAAATGGAATCGTTTTTTATGGAAAAACAATGTGCAGCCCATACAATAAATTATGAATTTTAAAATCAGCTACGCGGTTACAGCTTGCAACGAACATAAAGAGCTAAATGAATTATTAGACTTTCTCTTTGAATACAAAAGAAAAGATGATGAAGTCGTCGTTCAAGTAGACAAATCCAGTCACACAAAAGAAGTATCTGATGTTATTGAAAAATATAAATTAAAAAAATATCAATTTGAATTAAATAATGATTTCGCGTCATTTAAAAATAATTTTAAAAAAATCTGTAAAGGTGATTACATTTTTCAAATAGACGCGGACGAACTTCCAGCAAAAGAAACGGTGGAAAATTTACACAAGATAATCGAATCAAACCTAGATATTGATTTATTTTTAGTTCCTCGAATAAACCTACTCACAGATCTAGCAGACTCCAATTGCGCAATATCTAGATTCAATAAAAACGAACAAGGATGGATAAATTGGCCTGATTTCCAAAGCCGATTATTTAAAAATAAATTTAATATTAAATGGAATCAATCCTCGAAGGATGAACTGATTGGCGTACAAACAGGAGTCAAGTTTCCTGAAACAATTGAGTATGCTCTTTCAAAAATTAAAACCAGCAAAAAAAATGAACTAACAATAGATTATGCCATACTCACTCATAACGAGGGTGAATACATTGAAAATTTAATTTCGCTGCTAGTCAACAATAAACGCCCTCAAGATAATATTATTGTAGTTGATGACTATTCTGATGACAAAACAACTCAATCTATATTTGAAAAATATAAATCTGATATAAATTTAAATTTTAGAGAATTTGATAATGAAGAATCTCAACGTAATTACTTGGAGTCACTATGCACTAGTGATTACATATTTGTTTTTGATGCAGATGAATTAATGACTAAGGAATTTATTAATAATCTACCAATATTATTAGCATGCAATCCAGAAATAGAAATGTTCTACATTCCGAGAATTAATACAGTAGAAGGCCTTACTGATTCCCATATTAAAAAATGGAATTGGAACGTCAATAAAAAAGGTTGGGTAAATTTTCCAGATTACCAAACTCGACTCCACAAAAACTTACCACACATTAAATGGAAGGGTTTCGTTCATAGTTCTCTTTCGGGGTTCCAAAACTACATCCAACTCCCTCATGATGAAATTTTCTGCATGATTCATGATAAAAAAATAGACAGGCAAGAAATGCAAAACAATCAATATGATAAAATTGAGGAAAATGGCAGAATGAAATATAAAGTTTAATGATTAGCGTAATCATACCAACCTACAAAGAGCCAGAATACTTAGATCTTTGTTTAGAGTCTGTCTTCAAAGGGCAAACTGAAGACAATGAAATTATTGTTGTCGTCGATGGATTTTTGGAGTTAAATAAATCAGTTTTAAATAAATATCCTAAAGTCAATATTGTAGACTTAGGAGTAAACAGAGGCTTATCGATTGCCACAAATTTTGGCGTATACCAATCTACGAATGATTACATTTTTGTAGTCAATGATGATAATGTTTTTCCTGAAAATTGGGATTCATACATCAAGCCACTTTTAAAAAAAGGTCGGGTAGTTACGCCAAATGAAATGGAACCACAGCCATCAATGTTTAGTCAAAAGCATATTAAAAATCTTGGCCACTCTCCTGAAGAATTTAACCTTAATGAATTTTGGAAGTACGAAAAAACTCTAAAAAAAGAAAATGACCAAACTGGCTCAACATTACCATTTGCCATGAATAAATATGACTTTCTTGCTGTCGGTGGTTGGGATGTAATGTATCCTTCCCCTCATGTTGTGGACTGGGATTTTTTCTTAAAATGTGAATACTGGGGCATGGAAATGCTCAGGACATACAAGCATTTCTATCACTTCTGCGGAGCGGCTACAAGAAAAACGCCCGAACAAAGCCTAGAGTCTTCACGAAAAGAAGCTCTTGCGCATCATTTTTTTACAAATAAATGGAAGACCCGAGCAGAGCACAATAGGGCGAACAATAGTAAAATGTTAAACAAGTTAATTTCTTAAATTCTATTGTTAACAACTCTGAATTTATTTGCTTGATATACACTATTTTTTTTGCTATAATAATAAAACTCGCAACTTAGCGATTTTTTTAGAAAAGATAAAACCCCAAGTGTAAAATTAACTCATGGATATAAAAGTCAAGAAAAGAAATGGAAGGTTAGAAGACTTTACTGTTGATAAAATTAATGCCAGCGCCCAAAGAGCGTGCGAAGAAATTGAAGACGTTTCCGCAAGTGAAATAGTGCTCGACGCACAACTTCAACTTTTTGATAAAATCACAACAAAAGAAATTGATCAAGCGCTCATTTTTTCAGCTAGAGAAAAGATAGAAAAAGAACCAAATTACTCACTAGCCGCCGCCCAGCTCCTATTAAATACTTTATATAAAGAAGTATTTAAGGAAGGGGTTGACTCTGACACATTTAAACTTCAGTATCGCAAAAGTTTTATTCAAAATACTAAAAAGTTAGTAAAAGAAAATAGGCTAGATAAGCGCATTCTAGAATTCGATCTCTCGCAATTATCTGAAGCTCTCAAAATCCGCAGAGATAAAAATCTAAAATATCTTGGCGTGCAAATCTTGTACGACCGTTATTTTATTAGGGTAGACAATAAAATTATGGAAACTCCGCAATCTTTTTATATGCGGGTGGCAATGGGGTTAGCCTTAAACGAAGAAGATAAAAATGCAAAAGCTATTGAGTTTTACGATTTAATTAGTCAACAATTATATACCCCCTCAACTCCCACTTTGTTTAATAGCGGCACAACTCACTCTCAATTAAGCTCTTGTTACCTTAATACATTTGACGACAGTATTGATGGAATTTTTGATGGCGCTTGGCAGGAAGCTAGAAAGTCTAAATTCGCAGGTGGCTTAGGCTTTGACGTAACCCCTTTTAGATCCACAGGTTCACATATTGAAGGCACTAATGGTATATCTGGAGGCCTAATACCTTGGCTTAAAATATACAATGACTTATTGGTCGCTGTCAACCAAGGTGGTAAAAGACCTGGTGCAGGGTGCGCATACTTAGAACCTTGGCATTTAGATTATGAAGATTTTTTAAATTTACGCCGTAACACAGGAGATGATAGGTTGCGCTGTCATGATATGAATACAGCCTCTTGGATCCCCGACGAATTCATGCGTAGAGTACAAAATGAAGATGCATGGTATTTCTTTGACCCTAAAGATGCTGACTTGCACGATAGATTTGGAAATGACTTCGATAAGCGATATAACGAGTTATGCGATCAAGCTGAAGAGGGTTTAATTAAGAATTATAGAGTAACCCCAGCTAAGGAGTTGTGGAAAAAAATGCTCAAAGTATTATTTGAAACCTCGCACCCTTGGAATACATTTAAAGACCCATGTAATATTCGCTATACCAATCAGCATGAAGGTGTTGTTCATAGTAGTAATCTATGCACCGAAATCACACTACACACTAAAGCTTCCGAGTATGAAAAGGGGGAAAAAACTAAAACTGGAGAGACTGCAGTCTGTAATTTAGGTTCAATTAATTTAGTAAACCACATACAAGATGGCGACCTTGATTATAAATTATTAGAGTCAAGTATAAACACCGCAATTAGAATGTTAGATAA
>Ga0206131_10006033_pt1 | contig 12514 bp, 11 predicted proteins | sample Helgoland_Spring_FD_148636 | JGI IMG/M metagenome (GOLD analysis project Ga0206131, IMG submission 148636) | Pelagic subsurface seawater microbial communities from Kabeltonne, Helgoland, North Sea - Helgoland_Spring_Bloom_20160517_1 | ecosystem: Environmental > Aquatic > Marine > Epipelagic ... | reverse complement strand
TCCCGCTCCACGGACAAGGGCAAGACCGTGCAGTAACCCCGGGCTAGTTTTGAAATAGCTAAATGCAGGGTGCTTTGTCATTCAGCGGGGTTACAAATTAGCCCTGCCCGCTTCAAGCAAGTTTACTCTGAACAAAGCCCCAAATTATTAAACAAAACCATATAACCGCGGCAACGTCAGCACGATCCAGGGTACATAAGTCACCAACAGCAAGACAGCAATTTCGGCCAAAATAAATGGCAAGATTGCAATCGAACCTTTTTCAACTGGAACCTTACCAATACCACAAGCGATAAACAGGCAAAGGCCCAAGGGCGGCGTACCACAACCAATAATTAAGTTGAGCACCATGATGACGCCAAAATGTACAGGATCAATACCAAATGCCACCGCAATTGGCGCAAGAATTGGCGCCAAAATGATCACGCTCGCGCCGCCATCCATAAAAGTTCCCACCACCAGCAACAACACATTAACCAACAGCAAAAATATTACCGGATTGTCCGAAATTGATAAAAACAGTTCTCCTAGGAGGACAGGCAACTGGTAGGCGGTTAAAACATAACTGAGGATTTTTGCACAACTGATGATCATCATCACAGCAGCCGTAAGTGTTGCTGTGTGAATTAGCATTGGTCGGATATCGCGTAGCTTTAAGGTGCGATTGATTGCAAATCCAAAAATCAGGGAATATAGCACTGCCAGTGATCCAGCCTCGGTCGGAGTGACAACCCCCCCTAGAATGCCGCCGACTATAATCAGAGGCATCCCCAAAGGCCACAAAGCATCCCGTGTGATGACAATTTTTTCCCTAAGTGGAATGTTCTCGGTGCGCCTTGGAAATTTGTGTTTTCGGTCCATGACCAAAACCGTGCCTATCAGGGCCAGGCCAATCATAATGCCAGGAATAAGGCCGCCTATAAACAGCGCCCCGATTGAGGTGCCGACCGTCACGCCGTAAATGACCATCATAATGCTAGGAGGGATTATTGGCCCGACTGTTGAGGAACTGGCCGTTACCGCGACGCTAAATTCGGGCGTGTACCCGGCCTTCACCATGGCCGGAATCATCACACCACCAACCGCCGAAGTATCAGCCTGCGCCGATCCTGTAATGCCACCAAAAAACATGCTGGCGACGATGTTGGCATTGGCTAAACTTGCGGGCATTTTGCCAATCAACATCACTGAAAATCGAATAAGCCTGTCAGTAATTCCGGTTTTGTTCATTATTTCACCGGCCAGAATAAACAGCGGAATAGCCAAAAGTGGAAAAAACCCGATACCGGTATAAATGGACTGAGGAATAACGATAAGTGGATTGCCGAACCCAGGCCCAATCGCGATAAATATCAGGCCAAGCGTTCCAGTGGCGCCCAAAGCTATATAGACTGGGACCGCCAAAAAAATCAATAAAAACAGAGAAGTAATTAGAATTCCGCCGATAAGCATAGCTCAGTCTCTTTCGCTATTTTTTTGTGGGGGAAACAAGCTGCGCGGGATCTGTTTTGCAAATTCATAAAACGTCAAAATACCGCCAACTGGAATTATGCCATAAACGACCCAAAGCGGTATATCGACCATGATCGTTGAGAGTTTACGCGAATTATAAGCGTGCAGCGCCGAATAATAGATCAAGATCAGCAAAAATGTTGTTACCACCGCAATGACAAACAATTTCATCACGAACGCGATTTTGGGCGAAGCATGGCCCAGAAGAACTTTCAGTTCTGTATGCACCATATAGCGAGTCGCCAGGGCGGCGCCAAACATGACCATCAACACCATTAGGTTCGTGACGATCTCATCTAGCCAAAGAATGCCGCTGGATAAAACATAACGGAAAAATACCTGAATAACGACAAGTGATACAATGGAGCTCAAGGAGAGAAGGCAGACGGTTTCCTCTATGAATTCTATCGCTTTGTCAAATTTCATGGATTGTCTTTCTGATTTGGAATCTGATTAAAATGGCATTCAAATTTGTGTAAATCAAATCCAAAAATCTATCGCTGGCCACAATGTGGCCAGCGCCAATGCTGTTTTGCATTAACTGCCGTCGCGAACCAATACGATAGCGTCATAAAGCGCCTTAGTTTCTGGCGTTGCACTGCTCAGAAATTCAGAGACTAGCGGTGCTACTGCTGCGCGGAATGCGGCCTTGTCGACTTCATTCACTTTCACGCCATTTTCCACCAAAAATGCCATTTCAGTTTCCATCGCAGTGTCCCATTTGGTATTAAAGTCTTCTTGCGATGCCTTGCCTGCTTTTAACACAGCTTCTTGATTTTTGGCCGACAAAGCGTTGAAAACAATCAAGCTGATCATCTGTGGATCAGGGATAATAAACTGTTGGGTCATTGAATAGAAATTCGCGACTTCGTACATTTTGTTTGAAGAAATCACAGGTGGAGAATTTTCCAAACCATCAATGGTTCCTTGCTGAACTGCTGTATAAACTTCGCTCCATGCCATAGGAATCCCAGTCGCGCCCATGGCTGTGATTGCCTTAGCCAACATTGGGTTTTGCATAACACGGATTTTAATGCCGTCCAAATCATCAGGTGTCACAACCGGACGAACGGAGTTAATTACGCTACGCTCGCCAAGGTTCCACCAGCCGATGATTTTAAAGCCATTTGCTTCGGCGTCAGCATCCAAAATTTCGGCAACCCGTGGATCTGTAATGACCCGAACCGCATCAGCACCGTTATTAAATAAGAACGGCAAAGAGAATATGTCCCAAAGGTCAGAATAGTTGCCGAGATCAGCCGCTGACGATTCCGACATCTCAATTGATCCGTTACGTAAGCCTTCGAGACTTTGTAATTTGTCGCCTAACTGCGCGCTTGGAAAGAATTGAAAATCAAGTGCCCCGCCTGAGAATTCCTCAACAAAGATTTCCAACTGAGCAGCGCCTGCGCCTTGGGCGCCGTTTGGTGGAAATACCACCGAATATTTCAGGACAATCGGGTCTTGGGCCAATGCGCTTGTTGCAAAAAGCCCGCTGCCCAGCGCCATGAGGGCAAAAGTGGAAGCGCGCGAAAATCTTGCCATAGATTTTGATAGTTTCATTATGTTTCTCCATAAAATTTGGATGTCTCGCCATAAAGGTACGAGGACCGATCATCGTACTCTATTACATTTCCTTTAAGATTTCAATTGAAAACAGAAGAGACTTCCATTATTGAAAAAGGTTCTACTACACACAAAGAAGTGAGATAATGGACATCAACGGGAATACGAAAATATTCGGTGTGGTTGGCGACCCAGTGGCACAGGTTAAAACCCCTAGTCATATCAACTCGATATTCAAAAGCCGCGAATTGGACATAATGTGTCTTCCCTTCCATGTGCCGGCAGTAGACTTTTTGGAGTATTGGGCAGGCATGCGATCTGCCAAAAATGTCGTTGGATTTGGTGTTACAATACCGCATAAACGAAGCGCGCAGCAATTGTGTGATTCACTTGGACCCGGCGCGGAACGGACCGGGGTTGTGAATGCAGTTTGCCGGCGCGCCGATGGCGGATTTCATGGCGAAAACTTTGACGGGACAAGTTTCGTTGACGGGTTGAAGGCGCAGGGGTTTGATCCACGTGGCCAAAATATCTACATAATGGGTGCAGGCGGCGCGGCAACTGCCATATGTTTTGCGCTGATTGATGCGTTTGTCGCACAAATTTCCATCCAAAATCGAACACATGATTTGGCAGTTAATCTTGCTGATAAACTAAAAGCCAGCACCGAGTTTAACAATGTAATGGCCGTAAGAACTTTTGATCCCAATGCCAATATTATTATCAACGCGACGTCTTTGGGCATGCAGGAAGATGATCCGCTTCCCTTGGATCCGGGTTTGTTGAAGCCCCATATGATTGTTGCCGAAGTTGTCGCGAAGCCGGAAATTACGCGTCTGTTGCAGCGGGCCGAGACAAAAGGCTGTTGTATCCACTCGGGAATTCACATGATTACCAATCAAATGGAAATCATGGCGGACTTTATATTAAGTGGGCATTTCGAATGAAAATTTCTCAAAAATATCAGTTAACTCAACCCCTTACGCTCAAGAGATTGGGTGTCAATCAAGCGACAACACGTACGCGCTGGAACCACCGTGAATCCCTATTGGGATATGCAAAGCACGATATCAAACATATTGGATTGTGGCGCGATAAGGTTTTGGAACTTGAGGTGAAAGATACCAAAACTCTTTTAAATAATCATGGAATGAAGGTCACTTGCCTTAACCGTATTGGTCCAGTCTTTTCATCGGATGGGGAGGCTGATGCCACTTTTTTGGAGGACGCAAAGCGCGGCATTGACGAGGCTGTTGCCCTGAATGCCGAAAGCCTGATGTACTTTCCCGGCACTTCTTTGCCAAATAATAAAAATCTGGATTTTGCGCGGCAACTTGCCAAAGATTACTTGGATAAAGCCCTTGAATTGGCACGGTCTGCTAACGTCAAAATCGTTATTGAGCCATTGCACCCGATGATTGCGGGTGATCGGTCATGCCTAAATACGATTGCGCAATGTAATGACATTTGTGATGATTTGGGCGGTGGGTTGGGCATTGTTGTCGATGTTTATCATGTTTGGTGGGATCCAATGCTGAAAGCGGAAATTTTCCGCGCAGGCGCGGCGCGTCTTGCTGGATTTCACATTAATGACTGGTTGGTGCCAACGACCGATTTATTTAGCGGACGTGGCATGATGGGAGACGGGGTCATTGAACTTCGAAAAATTCGCGGATGGATGGAGCAAGCAGGATACAGGGGCAGCGTTGAAATTGAAATTTTTTCAGAGCTGTGGTGGCAAAAAAATCCTGATGATGTGATAAAACTGGCTATAGATCGTGCGCTTCAATTTGCGTGACTTACTACCAAAACTTACCAAGGAACGCTCGTAATGTTGAAAATCGCAATTTTAGAAGCAAGTCACTGGCACGTACCAATGTATTTGCCCGGGTTAGATCCAACTAAAGTTAAAGTTGTTGCCGTTTCGGATCGACAGAATGCCAAGGGGCGCAAAATCGCGCGTCAGTTTTCAGCAAGATATTATCAGGATTACGATGAATTATTGGCCAAAGAAGACATCGATTTTGCATTCGCTTTTGGGCGGGCTTGCGACATGTCAACAATTGTAACCAAACTTGTTGATATGAATATTCCATTCTCGGTCGAAAAACCTGCCGGTCTGAATGCTGAGCACCTTGCGGCGGTGCAGATTGCGGCACATCAAAAAGGCTTATTTAATTCAGTACCCCTTATTCAACGAAATGGTGCGTTATTTCAAAACTTAAAGGAACTTGCAGATACTTGGACGCACATGTCATTTCGATTTATTGCAGGGCCATTAGCACGGTACGAATTGGCTGAATGCCCTTGGATGCTGGATAAAGCCCAATCGGCAGGTGGCTGCACGATTAATCTTGCAGTGCATTTCATTGACCTATTACATTGCTTGACTGGCGATGAAATTGCGACTGTTTCAGCGCAAATGACCACCGATACCAGCCTCGCTAATGTTGAGATATTCTCATCTCTTTGTCTGATGACAACCAGCGGCACAATTTGCAATATTGAGACAGGCTATACCTTTCCAGGGGACATGACGGCCCAGCGAGAGTTCTCTTTTTCGCTGGCTTCAGACAACCATTATGTACGGTCAAATTTGAACGGAATGCAGGTTGCAAAACGCGGGGCGACGGCGCCATCAGACATTATCTTTGATATGGAGACTGATGACTATTATGCCGATTACGCGAGAGATGTGTTGACCACATTTGAGAACAACCAACCCGCGGACGCCGATTTGTTTGCATTGAAACGGGTGATGACCGTTATTGACCTTGCTTATGCTTCGGCCAGCCAAGGCGGCGTACTACTGTCTAACACATCTCTAAAAAGTACATAAACTAGCAAAGACAATGAGCCAACTTGCGGACTGAAACATATACCGCAGGCAGATGAGGTTGGTCTATGATCGTAACACTGATGACACTTTAATAAAGACGTCTGCGTAATGGCGTTTTTGGGTTTCACGATTTGAGCAGACGTATTTTCCAGTCCGCTGCGATTTAAGCGGACGGATTTGTGTTGTCGGTTTGCGTTATGCGATTGCGGGGGTTTGTTTGTTTAAGGTGATTTTGTTTGTGGCCTTGAGCAAGTTCTGCGAGATGGCGGCCATGACCATCTGTGCGTGGGTTTTGGCGAGCCCAAAGTATCGGGCTCGATGTAACCCAAAAAGCCGCTTCATCGTGCCAAAGCACTGTTCGACGCGAAAGCGCTGCTTGGAGATCAGCTTGTTAAAGCGCTTTTGCGATTGGCGCAGTAAGCGCCCACGCACCGCCTTGTGCAAGATACCATCGCGATGCTTACCTTTCAGAGCGGCACGATTTGCTTTGCTGGCATAAGCTTTGTCCGCCAGAACGCGCTGTGCTTTACTCCCTTGTATCATAGTTCCAAACTGTGGGCTCTCGCCAACATTGGCAGGGGTGGTATGGATTTTATCCACGAACCCCTCTTCATCGCACCGAGCAAAACCCTTGTAGCCTAGCGTACTCTTACGGCCTTTCTTGACCCATCGGGCATCGTTGTCGGCACTAAAGATAACAGTTGCAGGCTCATCGGGCGCTTCATTTTCGGCGCGATCCTCCGGCAGAGCCTCAACATGTGTACGTGGCCGAGCTGCACTTTCAATCAAGGTTGCGTCGATAATGGCGGCATCGGCCTCTTTCATCTTCAGCCCGTGACCCTCTATCTGGCGACAGACCTCGGCAAGTAACCCATCATAAGCACCCGCCTTAACCAGCGCATTGCGAAATCGACAATGGGTTGTTTCATCCGGAACGGTGCAATGCAAATCAAGCCCTGCAAACAGCATGAAATCAAACCGCACTCGCAAGCTTTCTTCCAGTTTCGGGTCGGACAACCCATGCCATTGGCCGATCAGCAGACATTTGAACAAAACAATCTCATCATATCCCTGAGGGCCCAGACCCGATCGGTTCAAACCACTTTTAAGAAGTGGCAAAACCAAAGACCAATCCAAAAGCGCATCAACTTTGCGCAAGACATTCTGATCCCCAATCCGACGCACGCTTTCATAGCTGAAAATATCCATAAAACCCTCATTCTGATCTCCTAAAGGATACAAAATTTACCACTGTGAGAAAATCCTGAATTGTGCAGAGGTCTTTTAATATCAGTTGGCCGGGCAATTGTGTCTGGGATGAATGGCTGAGTTCGAGCAATAAGGCACCCGAACATGCTAGGAAGTTACTTTATTTTACTGTATTCTATATTGGAACCGCATTTCAATTTTTGAAAGATGTACAATGTCCCAAATAGATAAGTTTTTCAATGTTTTGGAGCTTTTTTTCCAACACCCTAAAGGTTTACAACTTTCCGAAGTTAGCGATAAACTGGGTATTCCATTGGCGACAGCCCATCGCATGTTGGGTGTGTTTAAAGATCGCGGTTACCTGACACAAGACATGCGAGAGGAATACCACCTGTCGTTACTTCTGCCCTCAATGGGCAAGAATTTCATTGCGAGCACGGGATTTAGCGAATTATTGCAACCACATCTTAACCGCCTTGCCCTGGAAACAGGAGAACACATTCGCTTGGCTGCTGTGGTTGAGGGGCAACTCATTTGGGTTCTTCGGGCTGTAGAGAGCGGCCACGGTTTGCAATACCGCGGTGCGCCGGAAACTAAGATAATTCCCCATATAACGGCATCTGGAAAGCTGTGGTTGTCGACATTGAAAGAAGAAGAAGCTGTCCGAATAGTGTCAAACTGGAATATAGAAGAGTCAAAAACCTATGGTGGTTCCCGCGCTAAGGTCACCATAAAAGAACTGTTAGATGATCTCGAGAAAATCCGCAAAGACCGGTTCTCGATCATCATCGAAGAAGCCGAAGTAGGTGTAGCTGCAGCAGCCATTGGGGTTTATGAGGCGGGAGACACCGGCATATTGGCAGGCACACTTAGCCTTGCTGGACCCACCGCCCGTCTTGATCGCAAAAAGTTGATAGCTTATAAGGCAGAGATGCAAAAAACTGCCCATGACATGCAAGAAGCATGGAACCTCTGGGCGGCTGTCAATACCAGCGGAATTGAAACACGTTAGATCTCAGCCAAGGTTAAATGGTCTCTTTCCAGCCAGACCAAGCTGCCATCTTCAATCCCAACAATCAGTCCCAATTTGCCTGAGTCATCCCAGTCAACCGCTTCTGCTGAGGCAACATGCATCCCCATGGCGATTACCTGATCCTTATATAGAAAAGCACGCGGTGTAGCAAAAACTGGTTCTGAATTGCTGCCGATGTTTTTGAAATAGAATATCCCGGCTTGGCCAGTCGTGTGTCGTGGCGCTCCTGTTGCTCCAGGAGGCAATGACGCACGCGCATGGGTCCCCACAATTAGGTCAAAAAGCCCGTTTCCAGACCAATCACAGACACAAAGTTTAACCCGGCCACGCCCTCCACCCACGTCCTCGGTAAATTGGATGACCTCACCTGACTGCGATCTCAGGTGTTTTTTGTTTGCCAAAACCGTGTCGGATTGACGCTCGTAATCAGATAGACACCCTGTTTCATCCAATGCCAAATAGTGCAGCTTGCCTGAACCAGTCCAATCAACAACAGCAGGGCGCACCCGCCAAACTGTTTTCAGAGGCTTATTGTCAAACCACAATTCTTTGCCAGCGTGAAACTTTGGTGGATACAGATTGCTGTCATTTTGATAATAAATGTGGCGTCCCAAAACGTCGCTCATCAAAATATCAGGGCTACCATCACCATTCCAATCTGCGATTGTTGGACAGGTGTAGCCAAACATTTTTTCCGATGGTCCTTGTCTGGAGCCATGCAATCCAGCACTGATCAAGATATCTTTTCCGCCGGCAGTAAGTTTGATTTCGCGGCCTAAGCTTTGGGCATTCTCCGACCCGAGATTTGGATAAAACAATAGTTCACCAGAACAATTGCCAACCACCAAATCGGGGAGGCCTTTTGAGTTAAAATCAAACGCGGCCGGTGAAGGTAAGACACTGGCATGAACAATAGGTTGAGTGGTCTCAATGCGGCCCCTATTTTCAAATCCTGGAACGCTGCCTTGGGGCGCACCAGTATTTTCTAAAAAAGTCACGTATCCGTCTTCGGCACCAACAAGAATATCAGGCAAACCATTGCCATTCCAGTCAGAGATGCAAGGAATATGGATGCAATGCTCAAGTTCAAGCGAGCCGCTTGCATGAGTTCGAACAAGATCAGTGCTGTGATAACTGCCCGGTGATAGAGATTTGGCAATTTGCAGAATATTCCAGAACTCACCGCAAACAATGTCACTTGTGCCGTTACCGGTCAGATCCCCAAAGGCAGGGGCAAGTTGACCGTAAACTTCCAACGGGTTCTCCCCTGCGAAAATTGGCTTGCCACGGTCAAAACTGGGTCTAATCAAAGTTCCAGAATTTTTGAAGGAATACAGATATCCGCGCAGAGGACCGCCTAGCCAACGTCCTGCGGCGTCATAGGGTTTGTATCCTGCGTCGTTCCACTCCAACCCGTTTGGCCAATATTCATCCCAACAATCAGTGCCAACTAGCAGTTCTGGTTTGCCATCTCCGTCCAGATCGACAAAACGCGCGACATGATAAAATTCGTTACCTTTAACCCAATCTGTATTGAGTTCTAAAACCTGAGGGTCGCTAAATTCTGGATGACCCGGCCTACCGATATTTAGATAAAGGTAGATTTCGCGCCTCAGTCGGGACGTTGATACCAAATGGAAAATATCTTCGTCTGGCACTGCCGTAACATATCCACGAACACCTTTGACCAATTCTTCGATACCCAAAATTGGCGTTCCATCGGGAGAGGAGCCAATTTGCCGTCTCAAATATACCTGGCCGTCATAGCAGGAATCCCAACTTGACAGCAGTAGGTCGCGGCCCCCGTTGCCATCCCAATCGACCACATCAACACAGGTTATTATCCGGCCTGAAACATATCCAGTTTTTACTGAGGGGTGATATTGCAGTGCTCTATCGCCATAAAACGGGCCTTTCCAGGTCGTTGCGTGATCTTCCCATCTTGTAATATTCATCAGGCTTTTCTCTTTATGGAATTAACTTCCATTAATGAATAACATATTGTAAAATTGCGCAAGCCAATAAGATTGGCACAGATTAAGACTTTCATGGAATGGAAAATAGATGACCCTAAAGATCGATGGCATTGTTCCCGTAATGTTAACGCCGTTTAATGATGTTGGTCAGGTGGATTATGAGGGGCTTGCGAATTTAACAGAATGGTACCTAAACAACGGTGCCGACGCGTTATTTGCCGTTTGCCAATCCAGCGAAATGCAGTTTTTGTCCATTCAAGAACGTCTTAAAATTGCAAGATTTGTCGTCTTCCAAGTCGGAGGTCGTGTGCCTGTAATAGCTTCTGGGCATGTTTCAGACTCAATTGAAATGCAGCATGAGGAGTTGACTGCCCTTAGCCAAACCGGCATAGACGCTATTGTGCTTGTCACCAATCGTCTTGATCCTGAGAACCGAGGGAGCGACGCATTCAAGGAGAATTTGACAAATATTCTGACGCTTTTGCCACCTGAATTGCCGCTCGGTTTATACGAATGTCCAGCGCCATTTCGCCGCTTGCTTAACGATGATGAGTTAGTTTTTTGCTGTGAAAGTGGTCGGTTTGTGGTTTTGAAAGACGTTTCTTGCGATTTGGAAACGATCCAACGCCGTGTGAATTTGGTCAAAGGTACAGGATTGAGTATCGTCAACGCCAATGCCGCTATTGCATATGACGCGATGAAGATAGGGAGTGCCGGATTTGCTGGTGTGTTTACAAATTTTCATCCGGACCTTTATGCGTGGCTATATAAGAATTTGGACACACAACCTCCGATACTCGGGGAATTGGTCACATTCCTTGCACTGTCAGCCTGTGTAGAACCTATGGGCTATCCGATGATCGCGAAAGAATATCACCAAAAAATTGGAACTTTTGCATCCAGTTTTTCGCGCGCCATCGATTATGATATCTTTGAGCGACACTGGGCGGTTCAAAATATTCTGGAGCATGTCTATTCTGGAGCCACTGACTTTAGAAAAAAATTGGTGTAGTCAGGCAAACTTGACGGTTTCCCGCGCAATCCATAATTTTGCAGAAAATCAGACACGAAACTGCAGCTATCATACTTGTCATATCTATCATATTCTGTGTCCCGATATGACACATACGATAGGTATGACAGGGGTACCTCAGGCAAAAGGATTGCGAGTTCCTATCTTTTTAGTAGGCTAAAGATGATACTCGTGAAGTTAAGAACAACAGAATTAAAGCAGCTGTCAGACAAATGAGAACTCGCATCAGATTGCTAGCGCAGCTTAAATCTATGCGTTCAATAATTGACGCCACTCGGCGAGAGCAGCGGCACGGTTTAACTTGAAATGAGTGCGGGAATAGAGATGGCGTTACCAAACAAAATTACCCCCGAATGAATTTACAAGGCTAATACTAAAGGGCCGTGGTCCGAGACGCGGGGCCCTATGATAGGGGGTCCCCGGTCCTGCGTCCTACGTCTCAACTGCAGAGATTAGGCAAAGTAACCCCTGCCGTCGGTCCACGGACCACGACCCAAGCGAAACCATCCAACCCCAACTGTGTCGCGGTAACACTATAGGCAGGACGTGGGTGCATGCTCAATGGTCCGATAGTGCTTAGGCTCTTGGTTCCCGGTCCACGGACCTGGGCAAGACCGTGCAGTAACCCCGGGCCAGGTTTAAAGTAGCAAAATAGGGAGTGTTTTGTCATTAGACGGGGATGCAAACCCGTCCAGTGCGCCTTAAGTGGGTTCATTTTAAAACGCCAACGAACTGATTTTTTATTTATATCTTTTCTGATTTTACCAGACAACTCACGGTCAATTCGAGACCACTCCCAACTATGAAAAATTCTCAAAGTGAACCCACAAGAGTCGAATGGGGGGGTCGCCATTCGGTATGCCTTGTAAAACCCAAAGTGATGATAGCGTACAAACACGTCATAAATACAGAGGAGTAATCGATGAGGTTTGGTTTTGTTGGATTAGGACAAATGGGAGCGCCAATGGCGATCAACCTAGCTCACAAACATGATGTGTTGGCCTATGACAGAAACGCAAGCGCCATTGCCAAAGTTGAGCAATGTGGTGCCAAAAGAGCGGACAAGCTCGACCAATTTTCTGACGTCGATGTCCTGATTACATGCCTTCCTGCTGCAAAGATTGTCGATAGTGCGCTGTTCGATTCAAATACAGGATTGGCGCAACACTTGAAACCAAGCACGGTCGTTGTTGACACCAGCACCATTGAATATGGCGCAACGTTGGAAATCAGGGACCGCCTACAGACTGCTGGCCTGCGATTTCTCGACGCGCCGGTTTCCGGCATGCAAAAGCGAGCCGAGGACGGTTCGCTGACTATGATGGTTGGTGGTGACGCAAGCGATC
>Ga0206131_10006032_pt1 | contig 12514 bp, 19 predicted proteins | sample Helgoland_Spring_FD_148636 | JGI IMG/M metagenome (GOLD analysis project Ga0206131, IMG submission 148636) | Pelagic subsurface seawater microbial communities from Kabeltonne, Helgoland, North Sea - Helgoland_Spring_Bloom_20160517_1 | ecosystem: Environmental > Aquatic > Marine > Epipelagic ... | reverse complement strand
TTTTCATATTTACATTTAAAGACACATAAAGATTATTAAGAAAACATAACATATGACGAATTTATACCAAGTGTTAGGATTAGAAAAATCAGCATCTGCAGATGATATTAAAAGAGCATATAAAAAACTAGCAGTTCAAAATCATCCTGATAAAGGTGGTGATGAAAAGAAGTTTCAAGAAATATCGAATGCCTATGATGTTTTAAGTGATCCTAAGAAAAAACAGGAATATGATAGTGGAGGATCTAATGGAAATAGATTTAATGGAAATCACGACGATATATTTGCACATTTCTTTGGTAGAAGAGGAGGAGGACCACAACCACCACAAAAATGTAATGATATTTTAAAACCATATAAAATAACTCTACGTGATGCTTTTACTGGTGTTAAAAAAACATTGAAAATTAAATTAAAAGCATTTAATTTAGATAAATTGAAAAGTTGTGATGATTGTAATGGTATGGGTAGAATAAAAAACATACGTAATATGGGTGTATTCCAACAAGTTTTTGAAATGCAATGTAATAGTTGTAGCGGAACAGGATCTAAAAACTTAGAAGAATCTGCGTATGAAATTGAAAAAACCTTAGAATTAAATATACCAAAAGGAATACATAATAATAATAAGATTTGTATAGATGGTTGTGGGGAACAACCTAAAGTAAAAAATAAAAAACCAGGTAATTTAGTATTTAATATTGAAATAATGAACAATGATGCTTTTACACGTGATAAGGATGATTTACATTCGTCGATAAAAATAGATTTCATATCTTCATTATGTGGAGCTAATATTCAATTTAATATTATGGACGAGGATAAAATAACATTTAATACATCACAATTTAACATAGTGCATCCAAATAAGAAATATGAATTTAAAGAAAAAGGAATGCCAATCCAGGGAACAAATAAAAGAGGTAATTTATACATTGAGTTTGATGTAGAATATCCTACATTAACTGAGGAACAAAAAAAAGGTATTAAAGAAATATTGAAAAAATGATAACATATTATAATTTTACATTATTATAATGACAAACAACAATACTTTGATACATAAATACTATATTACTCTTATTCAAAATATAGATTTTGATAATTGTAGTGATATTAGAAAAGTTTTAAACAAATTGCTTACTATTGCTAGAAAAACAGTAAAACAACAGAAAGAAATTGGTGATACTTCAACTATTAATATTAAAAATATGAAAGGTGCTACTATCAGTATCAAAACAGATACTAACAAACCTAAAGATACTAAAGATACTAAGCTTACTAAGGATACTAAAGATACTAAACTTACTGATGATACTAAAGATACTGAGAATAGTAATGATACTAAGCTCACTAAAGATATTAATGATAGTTATACTGAAAACATATTACAAGAACATTATTCTGCATTCAGAACTTATGTTATTGCAATTAATAAAATAAACGAAAAACTAAATTTAAGTAAAAAAATAAGAGCTTGTAATTTCCCAGAAGGTTTAAGTGAAAATATTGTAAAATTTATAATTCACAATAAATTAAATGATAAAACAACAATATGGGATTGTAAATCAGGTGATTTATATTCACAAATAGAAAAAAAACTAGAAGTAAAATGTTTTGCTAGTGATGCACCTATTTCATTTTCTCCAAATTCTAACTGGACTGTTATATATTTTCTTGATGCTAGAAAATTGTTTGATAATTATATTGTGCTTTATAGATGTTCTTTGATTCCTACAAGTGATAAATGGAAACAAATAAAATTAAATAAAAATGAAACATTTGAAGATCAAATAAAATTACATAGAAGACCTCGTATAATTTGGAAATCTTTATACAAAACTATATGCACTGATTGTGATATAATATATGAAGGAACAATTGAAAATATATTTACATATAATCCTATAACTAGTTTAACAACGGAATAAGTTTATTTGCTATAAGTTTAACTACAGGCACTGATACTGCATTTCCAGCAAGTTTATATAAACTTGCATCACTTAAATCTGGTAATTTATATGATGATGGAAAACCTTGAAGATTAAAACACTCTCTTGGTGTTAATTTACGAATACCTTTTGAATCAAGAATAATAGGTACGTTATGACCACCGCTACCCATATTAGCTGTTAAAGTAGGACATTCGCTACTTTTATTTTCTCTTACATATACTCTTCTATATTGATAGACAGTATCTGTTTTAATAACATTTTCTTTTAAAAGTTTCCAAATTTTTGATTTATCTGTATAATAATACTTCAAAGGAATATTATTTTCAAGAAAATCAGTTATTTTTTTCTTTTGAACTGTAGGAAAATCTAAGTTAAACTTATCAAATATTTCTTTTGATTTAATACATACAATATAGATTCTTTCTCTATGTTGTGGAATATCAGTAATAGATGATGTATTTAAAACTTTATAACATATATTATAACCTCTTTTTTCAAGATTATTTTTAATCGTGTTAAATGTTTTTTGTTTGTCGTGTGATAAAATATTTTTAACATTTTCTAATATAACACACTTTGGATTATGATAATCAATTATTGATAATATTTTCCAAAAAACATTTGATCTTTGATCTTTAAATCCTTCTTGTAGTCCTGCAATACTAAATGGTTGGCAAGGAAATCCTCCTGTTAATATGTCGTGTGATGGTATATCTTTATTTTCAATTTTATTAATATCCTGCAATGTTAATTTATGATCAAAGTTTTCATCGTATATTTTTTTAGAGTATGTTAACATATCATTTGCAAAAATTACATTAACTTTTTTTTCAAATGCTAATGAAAAAGCGCCTGTTCCTGCAAATAAATCAATCATATTAAGTTTAAAATATTTATCGTTTATAGTTTTATTAATTAAATTAATTAGTTCTGTTTTATTTTTTGAATTATGTGTTGTAATACCTAATTCTTTACATTTTTCTAATAATTCTTTCTTTGTATTCTTATTATCATATTCTTGCATTTTTTTGACTCTATTTTATTTAATATAAGTTATTAAAACTATATAATCATTTTTATATAAATATATATAAAATGCATATAACATCTTTAGTAGCAGGAGAAGAGTTTGCGAATACCTATATTGATTTTACTAAACTTGGTAAATTAGTAATTGATGTAGGTGGTCAAGATGTAAATGGGTCTTTAAGGGAATATTATGAAAACAAAGGATTAAAATATATTTGTGTGGATATCGCAGAACATAAATCAGTAGATGTAGTAATAAAATTAGGTGATAAACTACCTTTTAGAGATTCTAGTGTTGATTACATAATATCTAATTCAGCATTTGAACACGATCCTTGTTTTTGGATGACTTTTAAAGAAATGACAAGAATTATAAAAGAAGATGGATTTATATATGTAAATTCACCATCAAGTGGTCCTTATCATCCATATGTTACTGATAATTATCGTTTTTATGCTGATGCCGGACAAGCACTTGCTTATTGGTCGGGTATTCAAGTTGTTAATGAACCTGTGTTTCCTGTAAAAGTAGTAGAAACATTTAATATTTTAGGAACAGAATGGAAAGACTTTTGTTGTATTTGGAAAAGAGTAGAAAATAAAGAAACTTCTCATATTTTACCTGAGGATATAGTAAAAACAAAAGGAAAATTAGAAAAAGCAATAAATGAGCGTGGATATGAAACTGTTAAAAAGAAATAATTATTCTTCATAAGCAGGATCAAATACACTGATATCACTAGTTTCCATATAACGAACTAATCCAGGTGTTCCGTAATAATATGTGTTAAGTTCATCAATAAAATCAAATTGTTCTGAACAAGAGCATGCTAATTTGCGTTTTTTATCCGCATATTTATTGATATCAAAATATTTAATATCAAAGCTATTTTTTATATCACCTTCTTTACAAGCACATTTAATGTCTGCTCTACGTTTTTTAAGATCATATTTAATTTTATACATTGAGTTTTCATATTTGTCTTTAGCAACTAAACTAATTCTATCTTTTGTTGTGCTAGGTCTATAACAACGTGAAGATTTAACTGCTTTATTATAGTTAATATGCCATATTAAAGTCATAATAGTTAATACAACAAATAATGAAACTATTAATGTAAAAAATAATTCATAATAATCCATATTTATCTAATTATAACATATAATAACAATTTCATTTGATTTTTTGGATTTATTCATTCCATAATTCCAATAAGTTTCAATAATTTTATAATTTTTATAAAGATCTTTAATATAATTGCAATTATTATAGGTCATTATCCAATTATTTTTATTTGATAAGCATTTATGTAATTTAATATGATCAAAATGTTCGTGTAGATCACCATTATTTCCATATAAATTTGATTTAGATTCAAGATAATATGGAGGATCTAAGAATATTAAGGAATTCTTATTTTGTAAGAATTCTTCAAAATCCATATTTGTTATAGTAAGACGATCTAAGTGTAATTTAGATATTCTTTCAATAGATGTTATTGTAAATCTTTTAATAGATGATTCTAATGAAAAACCACCTGATAATGTAGCACCACTAAAAGAACATCTATTTATTATGAAAAACATTATGGATTGTTTTAATGGGTCGGTTTCTGTTAATATTTTATTACGTAGATCTTGAAACGTATTTTTAGTAATAGTATTGATATATGGATAAAGTTCTTTACATAGTTTATCGTTATTATCTTTGCAAGTGTTCCAAAAATTGTATAAGGGTGTAAATTTATCATTAGCGATAATATGTAAATTAGGAAAGTTATTTTGTAAATGAAATTCAAAAGATCCTCCACCAAAAAAAGGTGATATAATTGTTGTAAATTTACTTAAATCAAAATATGTTGTTATGATATCGTAGAGTTTATTACAAGCTTTTGTTTTACCACCAGGATATCTTAATGGTGATATGTTATTTATAAAATTATGTTGTTTAGAATAAATAAGTTCTAATAATTTAGTTTTATTACAGTTTGAATAACCTGAAATATTGTGTTTTTTACAAAAGGTTATTAATTTATTTTTAGTCCAATTTATAGTAGGTTTATCATTCTTAATTTGAAGATCTTCAAGTTGTTTAGTAAGTTCTTCTATCATTATGTATATTTAATGTAATATAATTCATTTTTATATTACTTATCCTAAGCTACTATATGTAGCTGTGCATACATTTTTAAATAGTTTATTTTTAATACCAGTTGTAAAATTGGTATCTTCATCTGCTAGATAGTTTTGCATTTGTGCATTAGTACATTGTTTGATTAAAGCCTCTCGTTTTAATTCTGTCATTTGTTCGTGTGATAACCCATATTGTTTTCTTGAAATATTATTTTCATTATCATTTTGTTCTAATTTCTTTTTAGTATCACCACAGATATCTTCTAAGCTAAACTTAGCATCTTTAAGAATAGATGCTTTAATCTGTTCATACATATCTTTAGGGACTGAATATTTTACAGTGGATTCTAAAATAATATTAACAACAATACCCGATACAACTTTACCGCTAAATATTAATTTATCAAAGAAAGCAAATATACCTAATTGTTTTAAGTTTCCTATTGGATAAAAAGAGAAGGCTTTGTATAATTCGCAACCAATTGGCCATATTTTAGATATAGGAACAAGTATAAATCTATAATAAATATAAATAAATATTATAAAACAAGTAATACTCACAAATATAATAACAGATGCAATTAAAACATAAACATTTTGTAAAATACTATCAAGTATCTTTAAAACTGCTTTATAAATAATACGTTCTCTAATTCTTCTATTTAATTCAATTGATGTTGATAACCAAACTTTTAAAAACTTATGAATAAAATATGCTAAAATATACAAAATGGATAAAATATAAATAGTTACTATCATTTTATATTGTATAAGGATTTATATATCATATAAGGGATCTATATACCATAAAAGTTAGTATATGGTAAAATAAAGAATTATAAGAAACTATATGTTATCTGTAAGGATCTATATGGTATATAAAGATCTATATGTTATCTGTAAGGATCTATATGGTATATAAAGATCTATATGTTATCACAATAAATTATATGTTATCTGTAAGGATCTATATGGTATATAAAGATCTATATGTTATCACAATAAATTATATGTTATCTGTAAGGATCTATATGTTATCACAATAAATTATATGTTATCTGTAAGGATCTATATGTTATCACAATAAATTATATGTTATCTGTAAGGATCTATATGTTATCACAATAAATTATATGTTATCTGTAAGGATCTATATGTTATCACAATAAATTATATGTTATCTGTAAGGATCTATATGTTATCACAATAAATTATATGTTATCTGTAAGGATCTATATGTTATCACAATAAATTATATGTTATCTGTAAGGATCTATATGTTATCACAATAAATAATAAAATTTTTGTATGTGTTTATAATATTATTGTTCAAAGTTTGAAGTAATGTCTAAAGATAATAAACGCCAATCTTCATTGAATATAGTTAATATGTCGTTTTCAATTTTATCACCATCAACCTTTTTACTTTCAATACATTGTTTAATATATTCATTAAAATTATCAATAAAATATGTTGTAGTTGAGTTTATGAAAGTTGAATTGTAATTATCTATAATATTATTTTGAAATAATATTATATCTTTATGTTTCCTTAATTCTTTAATTAATATCTTTAAGTTTTTATTAAAATACATTTATAAATTGATTTAAAAATGATATCATTTTTTCATATAATATAAAAGAAATGTTTGACATTAAGATAACAAAAGAACCGATTGTTTTTTTTGATTGTAGTTATTATATTTTTCATAGATATTTTGCTACAAAAAGATGGATCAGTTTTCAAAAAGATACTGAAAACATTAACTTCTTAGAAGCATTTGAAAGACATTTTGAAAATGATCTTAATAAACTATGTAAAAAGTTTAAAACAACAAGATCAAATATGTATTTTGGTGTAGATTGTTATAGAAATACAATTTGGCGAAATGAATATTTAAAAACGTATAAACAACATAGAGTTGAAAATCCTGAATTTGATAGAGATATATTTGATTACTTTAAAACTACAATAAAAGATAAATTTAACTTAAAATTAATAAATTGTGATAATTTAGAAGCAGATGATGTCATAGCAATAATTCATAAAGAAATAACTAATAAAGTAAATAATATAATAATAATTACAAATGATAGTGATTATGTGCAACTCAAGAATGATAAGACAACAATAATTAATATGCAATTGAAAGATATAACTTTAAAACATAATTTAAAAAACTATACTATTTATAAAGCTTTAATAGGTGATAAATCTGATAATATAAAACGTGTTGGTAAAATAACTAAAGCAACTGCAGATAAAATAATACAAAAACCTACCGATGAAATATATGAATGGTTAAAAGAAAATGAATTATTAACTGAATATAATAATAATATAAGACTAATAGATTTTAATTATATTCCTGAGGAATTAATTAATAATTTATTAAGTAATATAAATATTATATAAAAATGATATAAAATATAAATTTTATTTATTTAATAATGAACGAAGATGAACTTTGGAATCTTATGGATAAAGTTAGTATAGAAGATAATATTTATCCTAAAGAAATAAGTTGTTCTTATTGTCATTATGACAAGTTTATTAAAGATGATAATCTTTTAACTTGTGTAAGATGTTATAATATAATTGACAATATTATAGATTGTACTGCAGAATGGAGATATTATAATGGTGATGATAATAAATCGGAAGATCCTTCAAGATGTGGATTACCAACAAATGTTTTATTACCAAAATCATCATTAGGTTCTATTATTGGTAAAAGTATGCGTGATAGTAAAGATTTACATTGTATTCGTAAATTACAAACTTGGACTAGTATGCCTTATAGTGAACGTAAATTATTAAATGTATTTGAAAGATTTACAAATAATACTAATAATAAAGGTATATCTGGAAAAGTATTATATGATGCTAAAATAATGTATAAAAAAGTATCAAGTTTAAAAATATCTAGAGGTGATAATAATGATGGTTTAGTAGCTTCTTGTGTTTATTACGCTTGTATAATAAATAATGTTCCTCGTAGTATTAAAGAAATTGCGGAAATGTTTGAAATAACACCAATAACCTTAACAAAAGGTAATGCTAGATTTCAAAAATTAAATCCTATGAATGTTTTTTCATCTTCACCTCACGAATTTATTTCAAGATTTGGATCTCAATTAAATATGTCTCAAAAAGATATAGCTGTATGTGTAGAATTATCAAAATATTTATATGATGAAGATATATTACGAGATAATTCACCTACTAGTTCTGCTTCAGGAATAATATGTTATTATTGTAATAATAAAGGTTTAGATATATCAAAGAAATATATAGCAAATATATGTGGTGTTAGTGAAGTGACTGTAACAAAAAGTTATAAACATATTTTAAAATATGATAATGTTATAAAAGAACATTATTTTTTAACTGAAAAAGTATAAAATATAAACATAGCACCTAAGGTTGTTAAGAAATTTAATATACCAATAGATATAATGATAGGAATGAGAACATATAATATTTGATGTTGTAATAGATCTTTAAAATCACTTTCAAGTAGTTTTTTTTTAATAAAGTTTATAATTATGTCTATATAATCTTTATTATGCGTATTAGTCATAATTTTCTTAACATTTTAATTATATTAAAATGATACCATTTAACGCAATAATTAAACGCAATGATTTTTATATTTCAACACCTATTAATGATTATGTTTTAACTTTAACCAATATTGATATTATTAATATCATACAAAATTCAGCAAAAAAATATGTTATTATTGTTAAAATTAATGAAAATAATGATAAACAAATATTATCAAAAATTGAAAGATCTTCGCAAGATGTAGTTATTAACAATAATAGTAAATGGTTTAAAAATAATTTAGAATATCAAGATATTATTGATAATTATCTAACTTGTTTCAATGAACAAAATAATACATTAGAGATAGTATTACATAAAGATTATTTTCCAACATTGGATGGTTACGTTGATATTGAAGATTTAATTAAAAATCAAAAAACTAATTGTTTAAAAAATATAACTATTAAACTAATCGGTATTTATATTAAAAACAATAGTTTTTACATAAGATGGTTGGTTCGTAATATTGAAAAAATTGAAAATGATACTAATGAATTAGAAAATATTGATGAATTATTTGATGCTAAATATGAAAGATTGGTTAATAAAATAGATGATAAAATCAAGTTTTTAAAGAATACTAAATTAGATCTTAAAAAAATATATGATAGTAAAGATTTTGAAGCGTTATTAAAAAGTTTTTATCTTATATTAGATAAAATATAATATGGCAGAAGATAACAACAAACTTGTTTTATACTTTGCTCTTTTGATACTTCTATTACTCTTAGTTTTATTATTTCAAGCTTATAACTCAAAATGCAAAGTTTTTAATTACGAAAAGTTTAATAATGCTAATTCAAATGCGGATGTATATAATGAACAAAATGTTATAAATAGTGTTGGTATGTCAAATGATGTTAAATATTCACCAGCTGATCCAGAACAAGCTGTATATACTGAAATTGCTTCTAGTAATCAAAATCAAGTAAATGCTGAACCAGAAACCAGCTGTTATCCTCGTAGTAGTTTAACTGCTCAAGATCTATTACCTGCTGATTTGGATGCTACTAATTCTAAATGGGCTAGTATGAATCCTACAACAGGTGGAGCAATTGAAGATCAAAACTTATTAACGGCTGGATGGACTGTAGGTGTTAATACTGTGCAGAATTCTTTACGTAATCCTAATTTACAATTACGTTCTGAACCACCTAACCCTGTAAAACCTGTAAGTCCTTGGATGATTTCTACAATTGGACCTGATACCAACCGTAGAGATATGGAAATCGGTTCTCAACCATATTGGGAAAACTAATATAAACATTTATTTGTTCAAACTCTATAATGGATAACTTAACTGGGAAAACACTTTTATTATCATCAATATCCAAATATTTTAAGAATAATCCTAAACACCTAGAACATTTAAAAAATATAATTTCAGGAAAAAGTTTTATATCTCTTAGATTAATTGATTGGTTATTAACACATTTTGCTAAAAATAATAATATACAATATTGGATTGATGATACTAATAAAAAGATCTTTAAAACTTTACCAGATAATTTAAAAAAAGCAGCTAATTTACGTAAGTTTAATATGTATATTGATTATCGGGCGCAATTAAAATCATTTAGTAAAATGTATTTCGATCCTTTTAGAAGACACGAACGTATTACTTATAAAATATCAGATAAAGAAGTTATTGAAACTACTATAGGACAACTTAATTTATTTCGTTGGTTTTTTAAAAATTATATATACGAATATATTTCTAATAATTACAATGAAATTGCTAAGAATATGAGTTCTAAAAATAAAAATGATAAGAAAGTTGTTGAACCTATTCAAAAAGAATTAAGATATATTAAATTTAATTAAGTCCTAATGTTTTTATTCTTTTTTTATTATTAGTAATTTCTGCTGGATCCCACGATATATACAATATATTTCTATTTGGTTCAGGTAATCTATTTACAATATAACCTGCTTTTTTATAAAGTTTCATTGTATGTTTTATACATTCTTCTACATTAAACAACGGATAACCCATTATATAATAAGGAACTACATAAAAAGTAGAATAACCATTATGTTCTGCTATTCTTTTTATTTTTTTATTACAAAGTTCTACTACTTTATTATAAGTTTTTATATGATTTTGATCTATTGTTTTTTTTATACTATATAATTCATTTATACTTAAGATTGTTGTCATATTTATATATAAAATAATATTAAATAAAACATATATTATGTTTAATGAAGAAAGAAAACCTGCTAAAATAAAACCACAACCTATTGATTTAACATTATTAGAACCTTTAAATGAAATAATATTAGGTAAGAGAAAAATGAGTGATAATATTTTTGTATATAAGAAAAAATGTATCTAAGGTTGAATAAAGATAATGAAGAAGAATTATATAAAAAATATACAGATTCTGCGTGGGATTACGCTAAGAATTGCTTAGAATATGAACATAAATATAAAAACTATACTAATATGAAAAAACTTAATTATCCTGATAATATTTTAGAAAATGAAAAATTTAAGCTTATTGCTGAATCTAAAAAACTTGAAAAAAGTTATGATATTTTTGATCTATATTTACATAGATTTTATGTAAATGATTTTACATTATAGTTGCTATTTTACATTGATTATCTTTAGAGCAACTCCATAATTTATTTTCTATTTTTATCATTTCTTTTTTTGGTCTATATTTATTATGATAATGACAACATACCTTTGTTGTTTCTGGTAGTAGTTTCGGTTTTTTATTTGTAGGATCGTATGATGGATTAGGATCGTATGATGGATATGTAGGATCGTATGATGGTTTAGGATCGTATGAAGGTTTAGGATCGTATGATGGTTTAGGATCGTATGATGGATATGTAGGATCGTATGAAGGTTTAGGTTCATATGATGGATATGTAGGATCGTATGATGGTTTAGGTTCATATGAAGGTTTAGGTTCATATGAAGGTTTAGGATCGTATGAAGGTTTAGGTTCATATGATGGTTTAGGATTGTATGATGGTTTAGGTTCATATGAAGGTTTAGGATCGTATGATGGTTTAGGATCGTATGATGGATATGTAGGATCGTATGATGGATTAGGATCGTATGATGGATTAGGATCGTATGATGGATATGTAGGATATTCAGGATCATATGTTTCTTTAGAAGATTCCATAACATCATATGATGGTTTCTTTATTTTCCATCCAATTTCGCCATTTATTGTGGTGTGTCTTTCAATTAATGTATTAGCTATATCATTTTCTACTGGTAATTCAATATCTTTCAAATGTTTATAATGACAACAAGAATTTTTGCAAAAATTATAATCAGAAAAATATTTACATCTTTTTGAATAAAAGTTATTGTTAATTTCATTACTAGGATAATAAACAATCTCGCACGTAAATGGATTGTAAAAATGTCTTACTTTGTATTTATTACAAAAGCATTCATACATATAATTGCGTAATTCAATCATTGTTATTACATTAATATGTTTTCATTTTTATAATTAAATAGCTCAAAGTCTTTTGCATATACTTTATCAATAATTGAAATACATTCAGCATCTAAAAATATAGAAATATCACGAGTATTAATTTTAAAATCTTTATTATCTTCAATTTTTTCAATAATAATATCTTTAGGTAATACAAGTGTATTTTCACAAATAAATAAATAAGAAGGATAATAATGAATAAAATTATAATGATAATTTGAAAAATCGTAATATTTTAATACCATTTTAATAAATATACGTAAATCCGTAATAGTATTTATAGGATTTTTATAAAAGTAAGCACTTATTAA
>Ga0206131_10006026_pt1 | contig 12520 bp, 10 predicted proteins | sample Helgoland_Spring_FD_148636 | JGI IMG/M metagenome (GOLD analysis project Ga0206131, IMG submission 148636) | Pelagic subsurface seawater microbial communities from Kabeltonne, Helgoland, North Sea - Helgoland_Spring_Bloom_20160517_1 | ecosystem: Environmental > Aquatic > Marine > Epipelagic ... | reverse complement strand
CACCCGCACCTTCAAATCCATCGGTGTTTTCAATATAAGCTTCTATGAGATAAGCATCGTCAAACTTAGATGCCCTATCTTCGCCTAGTATGTTGTCTCTAGATACTAAAGTCCTAGGAATGTAATATACGTCCTGTCCGAAAATTTTAAGAGATTCAATAATTAAATCTTCATATAAATTTTGTTCTGACTTTACTGCCTGAGAGAAATATACGCTTCTTGGCATATCTTATCCCGTATAGAAGTCAACTGGTTGTTCCCAGTTTAATCTGACTTCTTCATTTAATTTTTCTATTTCTTCCTTAGCATCTTCTAAAATCTGACGACCGTTAAATGTAACACCGCCTGGCATTACCATACCTTCAAACTTAGAAAGATTTACACCCCATTGCATTTTAATCAATGCTGTAGCGTAGCGCTTTAAAAAATAATCGTTATATACATCAGTATAAGTGTTTGGATCTAGTATTCTATAACACTCAATGATTATGTATTCATCTACTGCAACTTCTTTAGACCAATCCATATCAATACGTAGTTGATTTTTATGTCGATCAAAGCTAATATGTTTAGTGTCCGAATCCATAATAATATCTAACATAGAAAGCCACTGTTGTGCCATTTCGTATTCTACTAATGATCCCATATAACCAAGAGAGTACATATCGTTTAAATGCATTTGATATTGAATATCAAACATATTATTAGCGCCACTTTCTCTTAGTGGGAATATTTGAACTACATCTGTTACTAAATCAGGTATAGTTAAATATCCATTAGTAATATCAGTAGATGTTACTTGGTGCTTTAAAAAAACCTTTTCAATAGAATCTGCATGATAGTGCTGATAAAACTGTAAAGCTTCATCAATTCTATCTTCTACTTGATCGTCATCAACATTAATCTCTACAACTGGCGCGCCAAGAGATCTTAGACAATATTCTATTAACGTCGTTCTTGAATTAGGTTTAGCCATCTTTTTTTAACTCCAATATCACTGTACTACTATTATTTATAAGATTTTTAATCCTAGTTGAGAGTCTCCATAACCTATATTTCCATCGGCCATAAAGTTCATAGCGATAGAGTATCGAGGATTTATACCAAAATATGGTTCAATTTTATGGTACAGATAACTTGGAAATATTGCAAGCACTCCCTTTCCTGGCTGAATAGTAAAACTATCTCCATTAAAAGCATTAATTCTATCGCTCATAATATTATGCGCTGTCTTATTAACTCCAATATTACTAAACGCTAAACTGCCACCATCATTAGGTGGTATATCATCTAAGTAATATACCGCGCTAAAAATAGAATTAGTATGGTTATGCAAATCTGAACCAGTTTTTGATTTGCACTTAGTGGACCAGGAAGAATACATTTTAAATTGCGTACTTCTATACTCAAAAATTTCATTTTTATAGTCATATAAGTGCTTTAATATAATTTTCTTTTCTCTTGGAAATTCATCTAATATTGAATAAGATTCTGATATTTCACTGCCAGAGTCATTAGTTATATTAAAAGCTTTAGATTTTATCGAATCTAAAGCAGACATATCGTCTTCAATTTTAGTTATTGCAAGAGGACTTGCGAATAATGGTATAACATCAAACTGTTTTATATTAAACATTTATTTACTCATATTGTATTTAAAATCTAATATAAAGAAAGCTATATCTTTATTCATACTATCGTTAAAATCAACTTCAATATATGGCACAATTTTAAAAGCACTGTTGATCTTGTATTCAATACCAGTAAATGTTTGCAAATGACTATATTCGCTTTTACCGTTTTTATACGTATGATTCCACTGTGGCTCAAACGTGATAAATGGCACACCTCCTAAAAGACTAACGTCATTTGACTTATATCCAAACTGAGGTCTGTATCTAAAAACATCATTTTTATTTTCACGAATTCTATGCTCAAACCTATGATTAAACCAAATTCCATTAACATTAAACCATTTGCGTTGAAACCTAAACCAGCTTTCATGATTTCTACCCTTGCTAACATATCTATATTCGATACGATAGGGCGATTCTTTAAAATCATATCTTAATATCCTGTGGCTAGCATCTTTGTTAATATTTTCTCTAGCCCCTATGGTATAACTACCACTTGTCACAAACGTATTAACTTCAGTATAGTTAAAGTCTTTTGCTATAGTTGTCACTGGCAACATTAGCATTATTATAAAACCAATTATTTTTTTCATTAGTGTTTCCTTTATTAAATTAAAAAGGTTGCAATCCCGGCAGATGCTAGTAGAACGGCTATCCATATTGAAATAGCTTTATAGTACATAGAAAGTGGTGTATTAAAATAACCTCTTCCAATTACCAAGCATTTATGCATAGGACTACACAAATATGCTGAATATTCTAAAGCAAAAAACCATAAAAAATATTCAATACCAAAAACTTGTGCCATAAGAACAGCAAGTGCAATAAACTTTCCGCTACTTCCCATTAAGAAACTAGCAAAAAACCCTAGTGCTGAAATCATAGCCATGCCAACAAAAGTTGTTGGATCAACTATAGTTGATGATATAATTTCTTGCATAACTGAGTTCTGTGCCTTTAAATAATTACTTACTATGATCACAAAAGCTACAGTTAGTATTAACTCAAAATTAATATAGCCTAATAGTTTTTTAAAGCTCCATGTTCCAGTTAGTACCATATAGTATAAGGCCAACAATCCAAAACATAAAATATAGTTTGAAGTTTGAACGTAACCAGCAATTGCTAAAATCATTGGAAATACATTTCTAACTACAGAACTTATCTTAAATTTAGTTGGACTAATTGCAACTTCTTCTTCTTTTATTTGTGTAAAAATGTACCATCCAATAAATAAAGCTGAAGCTACTAATATAGGCCATACGATACCAAGCCAAGCACCATAAGTTAAACCAAATGCGGCTAATGGTAATATTACTGTTTTTTCTAACGGAGACCACATATAATAATGATGAGTTGCTAAATAATCAATAATTCCTAGTTTTTCTCTACCTGGACCTTGTTTAGGAGCTAAAGTATCTAACAATCCTGCTGATACTGTAACTCTTCCTGATATAGGCAAAACACCACCAATAGCGCTTAATATAACTAAAACAAATTTATTTGATCGAAATACATTTCTTACATAAGCATAGGCAGGGGCAAATAATTCGTGTTCTTTTGCTAGTCCCGCACTAATCATTATGAATATAATCATCCACAAATAGCTTATGCCACCTGTTAAACTAAGTATATCTGTCATAAATTCTCCTTTTTTATTACCATAATATATAATCCATTCCACCATTGGTCTGGATCTTCAATGTCGTTAAGTATAATTTTATCGTAAACAATGTTTAACCCGGCGATTTTCATGCCTTCTCTCACACTATCTACAACACCATCAAAATTAGCGTCATCAAATATAATAATACTTTCATCGGCTAACTTATCTTTAAAATAGACAAGCGACTCAATGTTGGATTTTGGATCGTGATCTGCATCATAAAACATTAAATCGATCTTTTCTATTTTATCCAAATTCGCCTTTCTAAAATCACAATCAAAAAGATGAACTGAATTATTTCCTTTATATTTTTTTACGTTTTCTATAAAGGTTTGCTTATTAGCTTTTATATCAGAACCTGTTGCTGCCTGAGTATCATCTTTAAAATGATCAATTGCATAAGCCGTAATATTGTTATTATTTATAGCAGCACAAAATGTTGAACCAGATAGCACACCCACCTCTAAATAGTGAGTTGACATACCTGCCAATATGTTTAATAAGCTTTGTGTTCTTTTACTAGATAAACCTTCTATATCGATATCGACATCGACGTTTACGCAATCTATTAATGCTTGCGCTACCCTTTCGATTTTAGGAACATTAGAATTACCTTTAGCCTTCCATACTTTATCGCAAAAATTACAATCCCAGCAATCAAACTTACACGTTTTTATTATTTTGCGCCAACCATCTATAGGTCTACCTTCCATATTAGAATCTTTAATATAATCATTAAATGTGTCAAATAATATGTCATCATTGTTTGCAAATCTTTTTATAATATCAACAGTTTCCCATAACCTGGATATTGATTCTCTTCCATGCATCTTAATTGTATCAATTCCAATATCCAATAGCTCTATCCAATCTTCTTTCCACGGAGTAAAGTTTGCAGTCTTTAATTGAACCGCAATATTTTCAGTATCCCATTTCGGACAAGACACTCTACTAATCGGGTCTGAAAAATACTGCGGCCCGTCTGTTCTAGTATTATTAAACTGGAAATGTTCTGGCATAACAGAGCATCCTCCAAGACATCCCTCATTTGCAAGTAAAGACAATTTAACATTATACTTTTCTTTTACTTTAGCAATTTCTTTTATTCTATCGTGATCACGCATTAAAACTCTATCTAAGTTTACGTAATCAAAACCGGCTTTAGCCAATAAGGCGACGTCTCTTGGTTCTTTTACCTGTCTCAATATAGTATTTTTAACAAACAATTTGGGAAAATGCTTTTTAACTTGGCCAGTCATCATCCAATGCGTATGCGGAAGAGTGCAGTTATATATTCCTGCGTCGTATAGTGGTTTATAATTTTTTATCCAAAGATCTAAATTTTGTTGATCAGGCCTAACTTCAATGTTATTAAAAGTCGCAGATACTGGTATGCCAATATTGTTCTGAATATGTAAAGCAGCTTCTATCAAATACTGAGCATCGTTCGTAGATGCAAAAACATCACCCATAGCGTCTTGGCCAAAAGGAGCTATTCGAGTAGTAAAGTATACGTCATATATATAGTCTTTATATTCCTTAAGGAAATCTAAAAACTTATAATAATCTTTTTCTTCAAGTTTTGGATTTAGTGGAACACTAAATACTTTCGCCGTCGCTTTTTTCGTCTTCAATCATCTCACCATTTTCTAATAATTTATCAATAAATTCAACATCGTTATCGGATTGATACGAAAGAGTTAACTCATCAACGCCTTTTCTTTCCAAATTAGCAATGCCATTATTCATAACAGCGCTATATTTTAGCGCTATTTTTACAGTCTGTTCTTGATCTTCAATTCCCATCATAGTAATTGAGTCCATATTTCCTTGACTTATTTTACCAATAGTCATAAGATCCATAGCAGCTTGCTTACCCATACGAGCAATCCAGTATTTTCTTTCTTCTTCTGGATTTTCTTTATTTAGCTCTTTAAGTTTATCTAAATCAGGAACTAACTCTTTTACAAGTTCGGCAAAAGTTTCCAGTTCAGTGTTAAGTTGTTTGTATCTTTTATCGTATACTGATATATCGTAATCAGACTGCTCTATATCGCACTGTATAATAACCTTTTCTAATTCGTCGCTTTCATTATTATAGCTTCTTTCTAGAATTGCACGTTTAGCCTGCTCTCTTTTTACGTTTCTTTCTACCTGTCTTTTAGCTTGAAGTCTAGACTCTACTTCAAGTAATGACTGTCTAACTCGTCTATAGTTTGTAACGTGTGAGTTTACCACAAAATGTCTAGACTGAAACTCAGACTGGGAAAACGTTCCATAAGTTTCTATTAAATCATATATTTCTTCATTATTCATATTTTAAAATCCTAAGCTATAATCACAGTCGTCGGTTCTTCGCCCGAGCTCTTCATCCCACAAATCAAGTTCTCTTAATTGAGTTCTTGTCATTTCAATACCCAAAAGTTCTTCTCTTTTAAGGTTAATTTGTCTTACAGTAGTTAACTCATCGATATCCGATAATATTTCATCTTCTCCATCTCTGTTATCTCTACTATCATAGACATCAATTACCATCTTCTTAAATACTCTTTTCATCAGCATAACTGTGGCTGCATGAAATTCATCAGTATAGTAGACCTTAGTCTTACCATCTTCATCATCATCAGGGTCTAATCCCTCATCGTAAGAATACGCTTTTCTAAACTCTCTAACTTCTCCATAGAACTTTATACCTTGAGTAGCCTCTATTTCAGTAATTTCTTCCCAAGGTTGTCCTAATTCAGTAAACTCATCCCACAGATTTTCATGATTTTCATCGTCAATAGAAAATATGGTATATTCTGTAAGAGTAGCTACTATAGTAAGACCATCCATCGTTGGTATAATTCTATCAAATTTTGCAATACAGTATTTCATTATTTTTAATCTCCTCCTAATATATATGCGCTTGCTGAAGCACAACTTGCAGAAGACATACCATCATGTCCTTTAGGCTGCGCCACAGAACCTAGTGTTGTAAATGTATCAGTGGCATGCACTACTTTATATGTATTATTGTTTTGAACGCCGTTATAATGACCTAAGCAATAACCGTGCTCTTGTCCTGTTTGGTAATTTTCTTCACCAGCATTTCCATCTGGTGTTGTTAGCGATGTAGATATATTAGATCCGGTTTCATCATTAATTTTATATATTGTATTTACAACATTTCCACCATTTTTTACGTAGGCATGACCTTCTTTAGTTGATAATGCTTTACCCCAACCATCAGTTCCTACTGATAATCCACCTGCACTAAATGTTTCTGTTGAAAATAACATTTTGTGATTAATTGTACCAGTATGCGAGGATTTAAACCATCCATAAGTTTTTCCTTGCCACGCAGCATTAAAGTCGCTCGCGGTATTATCTAGCGCATTAAGATTTGCAAAGTCTCCTATATCGGCCATAACTTCTGTAATCATATTATGTCTGCATGACCTGTGTCCCTTGCCCATTAGATAAGCAAATGTTAACCCCGGACTGAGAATAGTACCAATATCTCCATATCCAGTATATGCAGAACTTGTGTCCCACGCAGTGCTATGAGTCCTTGCCGCTTCAGTATTCATATCTAAAGATTCAGTTCTAGTTCCTGTACCAGGAAAGCTAGAAGAACATTGATATACCCATTGATGTTTATCGCTATACCCGCCCATACTATACGCACAAGCTGTTCCTATAGTATCTCCAAGATTTGTTGTAGTATCAGTAGCGTGTACTGTTCTATTTGTATTTCTCCAGGGGCTCGAGCTTTTATAGCCACCAGTGACATATCCTCTTGTGTATACTGAACGAAACTTAAACGGATTAGCTGTAAATGGATTAGTGTCTAAAGCGCTGCCTAATGTTGTCCATGAATCTCCATCATAAACATATGCAAATCCATTTTGTGCTGTAAAGACATTTCCAGTAGTAGGTGATGACGGAAAACTAAGTGGCATTAATTACCTCCAACTACCAGAGCACTTGCGCTGGCGCATCCGCCGGAAGACATACCGTCGTGTCCTTTAGGCTGCCCCGTAGCGCCTAAACTGACTATTGTATCAGTCAAATATGAAAGTTTAGTACTAGCATTTGTCTGTGCAGACCCATTATAAAGTCCAAGGGTATAGCCACTATCTTGTCCTAGGTTTTGATTTTCTTCACCAGCGGCCTGAGGTCTAGTAACACCAGATCCAATAGTAGCTCCAGTTGCGTCATTGAATTTTAAATACGTCGCAGATCCACCATACGTTCCTGTTGCGCCATAACCATGGCCGTGTTTAGAACTTAATCCTTTTGGTTGACCATCAGTTGCCCATGATATACCACCACTACTAAACGTTTCGGTTGTCCAATCTAAAGAGCCACACTCTGAACTAGTAGTTCCTTGACTTACCCATCCTTTATATTGTCCAAATAAAACACCTACTCCATTCACAGTGCCACCCGCAACAGTAGCAGGAGATCCAGTAGTATACATTGTTCCAGTTACCATATTGTGCTTATCTGTGCTAGTTCCACTAGTACCTCCACATATATATGCAATAGTCCAACCTGGGTTTTGCAAAATATCCATATCTCGCCTAGCAGTTATTAGGTTTTGAGCAGTTGTATGCGTCATTTCGGTTTCTGTCGACATATCAAATTTACCAGTATATGTCCCAGTTCCCGAATGGGTACCAGTCATACCATACATATAATGATGATAATCACTGAAGCTTCCATCTTTATATGAACAAGTGTTTGTCCACAGATCACCTAAGTTAGTAGTTGTATCTGTCGCATGAACACATCTGTTAATATTTCTCCAAGGGCTGCCGCTTTTATAGCCGCACGAAACATATCCACGAGTAATGATTGTACGATACAAAAATGGATTACTACCTAAATCATTTTTTATAGACCATCCATTGGCGCTATATTCATATAATCTACCTTGTTCGGCTAAAAACGTATTGCCAACCGAGGGGCTTGTTGGAAATTGCATATTAAACTCCTATTATGACCAAATAGCTGCAGCTATATCCTGTATCAATTGATCATAATCTGACACGTCAGTATCTTCTCCATCTGTAAATTTACCAAGATCTATAGTCTTAGCCACTTCATCACTTTCTCCGCCAACACTATCAGTATATACATCAATCATCTGAATCGATATAGATGGGTGGGCCATATTGTCTGTATCATCACTATCAGGCATCGGGGCCGGATAAACAGAAACTGATAATATTTTATTTGTTTTTGTAATTGACATTATTTTTTCTCCATACTTTTTTCTAGATCATTTAATCTAGCTTCTAATCTATTTATAAGACTTTGTTGCTCTTTTATTGCTTCTACTAAAACTGGAACAACTGCTTGATAATTTACTACTTTTACATCATTATCGTCAATGTCAATATGGTCAATTACTACTTCAGGTAATACTTCTTCTACCTCTTGAGCAATAAATCCTACCTGATCATTTGCTTTATTTTCAGCAATCCAATCAAACTTTACGCCTCTTAATTTGAGAGTTTTATCTAGTGATCCTTCTAAATCTCTTACATTTTCTTTTAATCTAGCATCAGAAGTTGTAGCAGTTGAATAAGCAGTAATGTTACCTTTAATATCTAAATTAGCCGTATTCGCATCAAGCTTAAACATATCACCAACACTAGTAGCACTGGAATATATTTTTATAGAACCTTGTCCAGTGCTAGTACTATACCATATAGTAGATTGTGGACCAGATGAATGATAAAAGTTTAAGCCTCTTCTAGAAGCCTGAGAAGTAGTTGTACCGCCTCTATATACAGACTGCTCATAAGGATTACTCTTATATGTTGTACCATTAAAGTTTATTTGGCCTGATAAGTTTATAGCAGCAATATTTTGAAGGTTCTTACTAGCGTCTATTACAGTAGCGCCATTTTGTTCATAAGTATTTGTCGCATTAAATGACCCTGCAGGCGGTGTATCACCATATGACGTTCCTGCAAATACCGACTTTGTACGTATATTTTGTGCACCACTTCCAACAGTTAAGAAAGCAAAGTTAGTATCACTATGAATAGCACCAGTATGTGCTATAATACCTCTACTAGTATTCACTGATAACGCTAATGCATTGGTATGAGTAGCAATATCAAATTGACTACTACCTGAAGTACCTGCTACGTTTTTACCAACTTTCCAATCTGTACCAGATGAGGCTCCTAAGTAAATATATCCTGAGGTTGCGCCTGAAGCGATATTACTAAATCGAGCTATTTGATTAGATGTTCCATTAGCACCAGCAATTTTATCAACAAATAGTTCATTATCTAATTCGGTAATGCCAACAACATTTAAAGTGTTTGATATACTTACAGAGCCACTAATTGTACCACCACCCTTACTATATAAGTTAGAGATACTTGGTACAGCGACTGCATCAACCCATGCTGCAGTAGTGCCATCGTTGTGATAGAACTTTAGTTTACCTACTGAAGTATCAAACCAAAGTTCACAATTATCTGCATGAGTAGTAATCGTTGGAGTAGTACTTCCAGTGAAAATCATTGGAATACGTTTTGTTTCTTGCCATGTTCCAGCATTTCTACTCTTAACAGCAATTGCGCCAGATCTATAATCGCCATTAATAGTATGTCGCCATGAGGTACTATGCGATTGTGCATATCCAGCACCATCTGTTGCGTTTCCACTAAAGTTATCAGTACCTGAAGTATAATAGAAAATACCATTACCATCAACGCCTTGTACAGACTGCGCAGAATTTGACCGAGTATTAATAAACGCTTGACCATCAATATTGTTAACGTTAACAGCAATACTGTTTGTCCAGTTACCACTACCATTTACACTTGCACTTGCAGTACCAGTAGCATCACCTGTTAATGTAACAGTATCTGTTCTTGTTGCAGTCCATGTATCAGCATTAGGATGATAATCGTCATCAAACATTCTTGACCAAGCAGACCAAGAATTATTATATGCTCTATTATATGTAGACCCATTCTGGAAATGTGTAGCAAGCTGTCCTGTAACATTACCTCCATTTCCATAAGTCATTACCGCGTAATGCTCATTTGTAGGATTACCTGTATTAGGATCAACTCTTCTACTGGAAGGTGTTTGATAGTTTGGAGCTCCTGATGTTAAATCTGGTAGCTGTTGAACATACTGATCGTTTAGAGAATCGTTGTTGATCGTTGCAGCGATAGACCATGTTTTATTACCAGTACCATCAACTGATTGCGTAGCAGTACCTGTAACTTCACCAGTAAGGGTAACAGTGTGAGATCTTGCAGTTGTCCATTTATCGGCATTAGGATGATAATCATCCATAAATACTCTCTGGTTTTTATATTTCATTGTGGTATTATTATGTGTAAGTAATAATCCACCACTATCTACACTAGTACCATACGCAAGAACAAGGTTCTTACTCGGATTTCTTGCAACCCACCAGGCCTCGGTAATTCCATCAATGGAATCTCTTACACCACCAAATACAGCTCCACCCCAACCTGTTGTAGATCTATTTAATCTAATACCTTCTCTATATGAACTGTTTGTTGAAGGATTAAAATGCCATCTTCCATCAACTTCATGAATACCAGTAGCAGTATCACCAGTTACATTAATAAATCGAGCATCTGCTTCTGTTTCTGTAAAATATCTTCCATCGAGTGTACTAGTATAATTGCCAGTTCCTAATAATGTTCCTGCATCATGGTTTATAATTACATCACCACCATTAAAATCAATGTCTAATCTATTTGATGTATCATGATATATACCAACATGTGAATAACCATTCCTATGTAATCCAATACCAGCTGTTCCAGAAGTTGCACGAACTTCCATTTGCAACGCGTTATAATAATTACCCGGTGATGCAATATTATTATTAAGCACTAATTGACCAGTCATTGTATCACCAGTAACGTCTACATACTGATCATCAAGAGATGTATTTCCTACTGTAGTATTAATTGTCCATGTCTTGTTACCAGTACCATCAACTGATTGCGTAGCAGTACCGGTAACTTCTCCTGTTAAAGTAACTGTATGTGATCTTGCAGTTGTCCACTTGTCAGCATTAGGATGATAACCATCAGCAAATAAACTTTGCCATGCTCCCCATGTACCGTTAATTTTATTTCTAAATTTAGGTTGAGTTGCTGCAGCGTTAGCCTCGAATACTAATTGAGATCCGTAATTAGTCGCACCAGTACCTACTTCAAAACCTCCATTGTAATTAGACCCAGATCTATTAGAAGCTTGGAAACTACTTACAAAAGGTCTAAATCTAGTATTACTAGCACCACTAACAGAATTTAAATCAGTAATACCACTAACATCAAAGCGTGTATGGTTATGGGAATCATTAGCAACCGTAACATTAATTGATGTAGTACCTGAGCCTGTTGCATCTCCTGACAATGTAATTGTTTGGTTGCCTGTTAAGAAAGCTGTAGAATTAAATGCATTTGAACCAAGTTCTCTTGTTCCAATGATTCCACTTCCGTTTATCATTACGGCTGTTGCTTCTGAGTTTTGTGCTGATAAATTTTGTAATGTTAAATTATTTGCAGTTAATGTACCATTAACATCTAAGAGAGAATTTGGCGTAAATACACCACTACCAATACCAACATTACCATTGGCCCTAATAAACATTTTAGTTGAAGGCGCGGCTTGACCCGATGTTGATGTTTTAAATTCCAATCTACCATTGTAGTTTCCATCATCTGTGGAAGTAATTTGCGATGTATTCCATACATTAGTAGTAGTTGGATGGCCACTTCTAAACGTTAATTTAGCAGAAGCCTGATCGTATCGTGACGCAATTGTAATACCTGTCGATGCTGTTTCAGGATTACCTACCTGTAAATCGGTATGTGGATATGTGCCTGGATCAATATTAATACCTGCAGTATATGTTGTCCCATCTTGATAGAACCCCATAATACGCGTATGAGCTGCACCTGAGTTTAGTAGACCAATATAACCAACACCTCTATCAGAACTACTTCTACCACCTTCAATCATTAAACCACGATCATTGGAATGGTTAATTAATATTGCACCGCCAGTATTATCAGAGTCAGTACCTCCTTGGAACCTGGCAACTAAGTTAAATTTATTAGCTGTGTCCGGACCTTTTACGTGAAGTTGAGGCGTGTTAAGAGTTAAATCTCCATCAGTCGGATCGATATCGCCAATACCAACAGCGCCTCCTATG
>Ga0206131_10006023_pt1 | contig 12524 bp, 8 predicted proteins | sample Helgoland_Spring_FD_148636 | JGI IMG/M metagenome (GOLD analysis project Ga0206131, IMG submission 148636) | Pelagic subsurface seawater microbial communities from Kabeltonne, Helgoland, North Sea - Helgoland_Spring_Bloom_20160517_1 | ecosystem: Environmental > Aquatic > Marine > Epipelagic ... | reverse complement strand
GTGCACATCGAGGCCACTTTTAGCTAACTCCAAGGCCGCCGATAAGCCACCATAGCCGCCCCCAATAATGGCTACGTCTGTGTGCGCATGGTGTGCCAGAGCTTGGCCGGTAAAGGGGTTATTAGCGCTGGCCTGCCAGAGGCTTTGGAAGTTTATGGGCATTTTAGATCATCTTTGTTTTTCAATGGTGACTTATAATCTAAGCATGAGCTTAATAATGGTGTCGAAGGTTTTACCATAAGGCGGGTACATTAGCCATAAGGCCGACGTATGCGCTTGCCTAAAAATAGGGCGTAGCTTACTCATGGCCATAAAGCCCTCTTCGCCATGGTATTGCCCCATGCCACTTTCACCTACGCCGCCAAACGGCATGTCGTGTTGGCCGACATGAATGGTGGTGTCATTAAGGCATACCCCACCAGACCGAGTTTTATTGATGACTTTTGTCTGCAGGGTTTTATCATCACTGAATAAATACAACGCCAAGGGTCGGTCTTGGCTATTGATATAGTCTAACACTTGGTCGATATGTTGATACGTCATAATCGGTAATATGGGACCAAATATTTCTTCCTGCAGCACTCTCATGGTCCCTGTAACACCGGTTAATAGTGTGGGAGGGAATTTTCTAGTGACATCATTAGCCACGCTACTGGGCACCAATGTTGTTGCTATTGCACCTTGCTCCAAGGCATCTGCAAGAATACTTTTAAGGCGCATGTAGGCCCTGTCATCAATAATAGAGGTGTAGTCTTGGTGTTCGATATCTGGATAACGGGCACTGACAATGGTTTTAGCCACTGCGACAAACTCGTCGACTTGGCCCGCGGGCACAAATAAATAATCTGGTGCTACGCAGGTTTGCCCAGCGTTAAGGTACTTTGAAAACAACAGTCGTTTTGCCGCTTTGGCTATTGAGTAATCGGGTGTAATAATTGTTGGCGATTTACCACCCAGCTCTAAAGTTACTGGAGTCAGGTTGTCGGCGGCAGCACGCATGACTTGGCGGCCAGTATGGCTAGAACCGGTAAACACCAAATGGTCAAAGGCTAGGGCAGCAAAGTCTGAACCTTTAGCACCCTCTACAATGGTGAGCATGTCGGCTGCAAAGTGTTTGGCAAATAAGCGTTGTAATAACTCACTGAGGTGTCTTGAATTAGCCGCCATTTTAATCATGCAGCGATTGCCCGCAGCCAGGGCGCCAACGAGGGGACTGACACACAAAAATAATGGGTAATTCCATGGCACAATAATACCCACCACACCTAAAGGTTGGGGGATTACGGTGTTTTGAGCCCCCAATAGCCATAGGGACACCACACGTTTTTGGGGCCGCATCCATTGCTTTAAACGTTTGCGAGCATACTTAATACCGTCAATGCACAAATACAGTTCTGCTAGCAGTGTTTCTTGGAATGGGCGATGACCAAAGTCCTTCGAAATGGCCTCTGTTATGGCAGACTGATTGGTTTTGAGGATGTTTAAGAGATTGTTTAAGTTTGCCAACCTTTGCTTTAGGGAGGGGATGCCGTGCTCTAAATAGGCCTCAGTTTGTGCCTTTAGCACTTGGTTTAAGTCTTGCGCAGGCACAGGGGCTTGGTTGGTAGTTTGGTCCATGGCGCAGGGGATCCCCTGTGAATTCGGTTGCATTGTCTAAGAATCATAAGGCTAAGCCACTTGTGGATGCAATAGCTAGGTCAATATGCTGCGGCAAAGGTTTGCCGTTTAAACTTTAATTGTATAAAAAAACCCTATAAAACAGTATTTTAATTTTTTTGGCACAGTCTGTGCTTAAGTGATGTCACAAGGCAATAATTACCGAGGTCAAAATGGATAAGATGATATTTACGATGCTTAACAGCATGAAGAGCGTACAGACTAAACAAGGCAACAATGCGCACGAGATTGCCAACGTCGTTACCCCTGGTTTTAAGAAGTCTTACAGTGAACAAACTAAATCCCTAGACGTGCATATACCTGGTACTTTTAATACGCGAGCCATGCCCGTGTCCAATGCAACCAATGTGGTAGATATGAACCCAGGAGCACTAATGGTGAGTGGCCGGAAGTTGGATGTGTATGTTAACAATGCAGGCGCCCTCACTGTGCAGGGCCCAGAGGGACAGGATCTTTACACCCGTCGTGGTGACTTATCGGTGTCAGTTAATAACCAACTGGTTACAGGAACTGGGCATTTAGTGGTAGGTGACAATGGCCCTATTACCATTCCCGCAGGTAGTAATATATCGATTGCTCGAGACGGCTCAGTGAATATGATCCCCCAGGGCGAAACCGCAGAAGTAAACGTGGGGCGACTTAAATTGGTCGACACCCAAGGTCAAGAGATGCTCATCCGAGAAGATTCCCTTTACCAGCTAAAAGAAGGTGTATTGCCAGCGAGTGCTGAGGTGACAGTTACACCCAATGCGTTGGAAGGCAGTAACGTGACCGTCGTGGATTCAATGGTGAGGATGATTACCCTGTCTCGCCAATACGAAATGGCTGTCAACATGATTAAAAATGCCCGTGAAGTGGACGCTGCTAGCGCCTCTCTCATGCGCTTAAACTAAGAAATAAATAGGAGATTCTTATGGATTCCTCATTATGGGTTGCTAAAACAGGCTTAGATGCTCAACAGCGCCGTATGACTGTAGTGGCCAACAACTTGGCTAACGTAAACACCACTGGTTTCAAGAAGGACCGTGCCGTGTTTGAAGATTTACTCTATCAGACCATTCGCCAACCTGGCGCCCAAGTGGGCCAAGGCGCGAATTCTCCGACCGGTTTAGTATTAGGTACGGGTACTCGTGTAGTGGCTACCGAGAAAATTCATAGCCAAGTAACATGATTCAAACGGATAATGCCCTTGACCTTGCCCTTGATGGTGATGGTTTTTTACAAACCCTGCGCCAGGACGGCACCATTGGCTATACTCGAGACGGTTCATTAAAGCTTAATAATGTGGGCCAGTTAGTCACCGCGAATGGCAACCTATTACAACCAGCCGTTACAATACCCGCTAATGCCCGCACCATTACTATTGGTAAAGATGGCACCGTGAGTGTACAAGCATTTGATCAAACTCAATCTCAAACTGTGGGTAACATTCAGGTGGCGAACTTTATTAACCCAGCTGGCCTGCAAGCCATGGGTGGTAACGTATATGTGCAAACAGCCGCCAGTGGCGAGGCCCAGGTACTTACTCCTTCACAAGATGGCGCAGGTTCCCTGATTCAAGGTTCATTGGAAGCTTCCAACGTGAACGTGGTGGAGTCCATGGTCAACATGATTGAAACCCAGCGCGCTTATGAAGTGAACTCGAAAGCTATATCGGCAGCAGACGGCATGTTACGTTTCATTAACAACAACCTTTAAACATGAGTGATTAAACCCACTCAATTAAAACCACGTCATTAAAACAGGTGATACTCATGGCTAAATTAACATCGACATACAAGCAGGCATCTAAAATAGGCGCGCTCGTCCTGACCTGTGTATTCGTTAGTGCCTGCGGCAGCACGGCTATGCCGGTTAAAACCAGTGACTTCTCACCGGTGTTACCCGCAGCCATCATTGAAAAAGCGGTGGCCGATGGGTCAATTTATTCTGGGGGCATCAATGATGGTTTATTTGGTGACCGCAAGGCCTACCGTGTAGGTGATATTATTACCATTATATTGCGCGAGAAAACCCTGTCAGAAAAGAGTGCGAGTAATGTCACCTCACGAAAAGCTAATAACACTGCTGTGGCAGGCATAGGGCTGGGTGACCCAGCCCTAACGACTGCCTTTACTACAAGTAATATTGACAACACTGGCAGTGGTGCAGTGAAACAGTCGAATACCTTAGGTGGTGATATTTCTGCTACTGTGGTGCGGGCACTGACCAATGGTAACTTGATCATTCGGGGTGAAAAGATGATTGCCTTAAATGATGGCAATGAATTCATTCAGATTTCTGGCATGATTCGCTCGGAAGATGTGCAACCCGATAACACCGTATTGTCTAAGCGCATTGCTAATGCTGAAATTACCTACAGTGGCGATGGTGATTATGTGGACGCTACCAAGGCAGGCTGGGGTACCAAGTTGTTCTACAAGATTTGGCCCTTCTAAGTTCTAGGAAGACCTTTAAACACGATCTATAGGTACAGACTATTATTCATATGCAGTCATACCCATGGTTCACTCTGCTTGCCAGCAGGCACTGGTATCACCCAATAATGTACTAACGAATAATAATGGATTGCTTTGTGGAACTAACAGAAGACGAAGCCCTGAAGAAGGGTGTTGAGGCACATCAGGCCGGCCAGACTCAAGAAGCAGAAAGGCTTTATCGTTTTGTCCTAAATGCTCAGCCTAATCATCCTGATGCTAATCATAATATGGGTGTGTTAGTGGTTGGCGTGAATAAAATGCAAGAAGCATTGGCTTACTTTAAAATAGCCTTAGAGACTAATTCCAGCATAGGTCAATACTGGTTGAGCTACGTTAATACTTTGATAAAGCTAGGGGAGATAGATGATGCAAAGGTTGCACTTAATCAAGCAAAGAACATTGGAGCCAAAGGTGAAGCCTTTGATCAGATAGAGCAGCAACTGCTTGAGCCAATTGAAAACGGTGCCAAGGCACAAGATTCTGACCCAACCTCAAAAGAGTTGCAGACTATAATCAACCTCTACAACAAAGGGCAGCTAGAGCAAGCTCTATCTCATGCTACTGCGATGCTGGAGAGATATCCGAATTCAGCAGTTCTCTATAATATTGCTGGGGCTTCTAATGCGGGATTAATGCAATTGGCTCCTGCTTTAGATAACTACAAACAAGCTTTACAGATTAAACCTGATTATGCTGAGGTTTATCGCAATATGGGGGATGTGCTGAAGAATAGTAATGACCTAAAGGGCGCTATAGATAACTACAAACAGGCCATAAAAATAACACCTGGTTATGCTGAGGCTTATAACAATATGGGTGTTGCTCTTAATGTTAAGGGTGATCTAGAGGCTGCGATAGACAGCTACAAACAGGCCATAAAAATAACACCTGGTTATGCTGAGGCTTATAATAATATGGGTGCTGCCCTGAAGGATAAGGGTGATCTAGATACCGCTATAGATAGCTACAAGCAAGCCCTAAAAATCAAACCTGACTTTGCTGAGGCCTACAATAATATAGGTGTTGCACTGCAGGATATGGGTGATCTAAATGCTGCCATAGACAGCTACAAACAGGTTCTAAAGATTAAGCCTGATTATGCTGAGGCACATTACAATATGGGTAATACCCTGAACGATAAGGGTGATCTAGAGGGCGCAATAGACAGCTACAAACACGCCATCAAGATTAAACCTGACTATGCTAGTGCATTTAACAATATGGGTAATGCCCTAAAGGATAAAGGTGATTTAGATGCTGCTTTAAAGAACCATGAGCAAGCTCTTAAAATTCAGCCTGACTTTCATGAGGCACACAGAAATATGGGGCTTGCTTTGTATGGTAAGGGAAATTTCAGTGGGACTATAGAGGCCTACAAGCGAGCACTCAAAATTGAACCAAACAACACTGAAATCTGGAATGATCTGCAATTTCCACTTCAAGCGATGAAGTTACAGACTCCTAACATCAAGGAACTCCTTTCAAGAGTTAATCCAAAGGCTAGTTCTATGCATGTTCAGATTGCAAAGTCTGTTTTGCGTTTTAGCCTCTACCAAGGAGGGAAAAATGCTGAAAATGCTCTAAATGAAGTGTGTAATCTCCTAAGCAAAACTGACAACAGAACTATAAAAAATCTCGAAGTAACAAAGAAAGAATCTCCTCCTCAGATTATCGGACCTGATAACACAGTGGCCCTAGTCCATTTTGGAAGGAGTGGCACAGGCTTACTGCACAGCCTTATTGATGGCCACCCAGAAGTATCCACAATGCCTAGTATTTATTTCAGCGAATTCTTTAACGATTCCACATGGGAGATTATAGTTGCGGGTGGCTGGAATGAGATGGCAGATCGTTTTATTGTAACCTATAAGGTTCTGTTTGATGCCTCAGCTAGAAATCCAGTTGAATCGAAGAGTAAGCAGCGTATCGAACATTTGGGAAAAAAGGAGGGGATGGCCAATGTTGGAGACCAACGAGACGAAGTGCTTAGGGTAGACAAAGCCTTATTTCGTGAAGAACTGCAGCGCCTTATAAACTTTCATGACCATCTCGACGCTTTTACTTTCTTTAAATTAGCACACGCTGCCTATGATAAGGCTCTGAAAGATCGTAATATTAAAAACTTAATGTTTTATCACATTCATAACCCTGATAATTACGCAAAACTTAATTTTGTGCAGGCAGCGCCAAATGCCAATTGGGTGATGATGGTCCGTGAACCATTACAAGCTTGTGAATCTTGGGTCAGAAGTAGCTTTCACGATAATGAACATCTTCTTATCTCGGCTAAAATTGTCACCATGCTCTTTGAAATAGATAGTATTATTTATCACAAACAAAGGTCTGTTGGAGTGCGGCTTGAGGATTTAAAGGAATTTCCCAAAACAACCATTCCTGCACTATGCGATTGGATGGGCATCGAAGAGTCAGACAATCTTTATGAGATGACAGCGCAGGGTAAAAAATGGTGGGGTGATCCTGCCAGTCCTGACTACGCAAAAGATGGAATGGAGCCGTTTGGGACAGCCTCTATTAAGCGTAAAGTAGGATCAGTGTTTACAGAGAGCGACCAATTTATACTGCATACCCTTTTCTACCCGTTTAGTGTTCAGTTTGGTTATGTTGAGGAAAATTTAGTTCAGTTTAAAGCAGATCTAAAGACGATAAGACCGATGTTGGATGAAATGTTTGGCTTTGAGAAAATAATATCTGAACGCACTCAGGTAGATGCAGAGCAGTTTATGAAATCAGGCTCCTATTTATACTTTAGGTCGAGCTTAATTGAGCGCTGGAATGTACTGGCTGAATTCCATACGTATCCAAATATGATAGAGCCATTAGATGTGAGTTAGTTACAGGAAATTTGGAGAAATTAGATGAGTGGTCAAGTGATTTGGATCACAGGTTTGTCAGGGGCAGGAAAAACAACGCTAGCTAATGAGCTCATAACGAGCCTAAAGCAACGTGACTTGCGACCCATACTTTTGGATGGTGATATATTACGCAAACTTTTGAAGGTTCCTCACAAAACAAAAGATAGCCATACACGCGAAAGCCGAATTGAACTAGCACTTAAATATGCTCAAATGTGCAGGCTTTTATCGTCTCAAGGCTTCACAGTTGTGATTGCCACGATTTCAATGTTTGATGAAGTCTATGCCTGGAACAGGGCAAACCTTCCAAGATTTTTTGAGATATATCTTAAAGTGCCCATAAAGGAACTTCGGTCCCGTGACCCGAAGAATATTTATCAAAGGCACACAGATGGAGATTTAAGGAATGTTGCTGGGTTGGATCTTGTTGTGGATCAACCTTACGAATCTAATTTAACCTTAGACTTTGAAAACCAACCATCTATTTGGCAGAGTCCTAAAAGTTTAGCTGATCATGTGATGTCACAATTACAAAATAATAATATAATTTAATCGAAGGCTTTAGCCATATCAATGAAACAAAAGGTGTTTTAGCATGAATATAGTTTACTCCTATTTTGTACTCGATATAGTTCATAGAGGGCATCTTATGATGCTCAAGAACTCCAAGGCGATTGCTGGGCCAGAAGGTCGACTAATTGTTGGGATAGTTTCTGATGAGGCTGTTATTGCAAAAAAAGGGAAGGCGCCTATTCTTGATTTTTCTGAACGTTTAGAACTAGCTAATGCTCTTGAGTTTGCAGATTTGGTCGTTTGTCAGCAAGATTACACTCCTTATGCAAATGTTAGAAATATTGCTCCAAATATCTTGATGGAAAGTGAAAGTCATGATGAGCTACAGATTAACGAGGGTCAAAAGATAATGAATGAATTGGGAGGTAGGGTGATTGTAATGCCTTATTTTCAAAGTCAATCTTCCACTTTAATCAAATCAAAAATATCCATTACGTGAGAATCACCTTCGTTCTTACATAACAGGTTTTGTATTGGTATTACGTGGTACATCTTCGATTACTGGACTCAGTCCATACAACGCTATATCGATTGCAGATTGAATCTTAAATATCATTTTAGCAATAGTATAAAGTCAGTAGGTTTATCTGGATCACTACCAATGACTTTTCTAACAAAGACCCTAACGCTTTTCTTGTATATTAACAGCCTTTCTGTTTTGGCTGATGTTGATTTAAGTTTCAGTTTGTCTCGAGGCATAGGGGCTACTACTATGAGATTATGACTTCAAAGACTTCATCTATTACCACGCATGGGGCACCGCCCGCAGGGGCGTTATTATTAATGTGTGGTTATACATGTTAAGTGTCTCACTTTGTATGCCACTTACTGAGGAAAATTTATTTTTAGTGGCTCTATCATATTGGGATAAGTGTGTAGTTTAGCCAGCAAATTCCAGCGCTCAATTAAACCCGACCTAAAGTATAAATAGGTACCTGATGTCATAAACTGCTCTGCATCTAGTTGTGTTCGTTTAGCCATCGTTTTTTCAAACCCAAACATTTCATCCAACATCGGTCTTATCGTCTTTAGATCTGCTTTAAACTGCTCTATATTTTCCTCAACATAACCAAACTGAACACTAAACGGGTAGAAGAGTGTGCGCAGTATAAATCGGTCGTTATCAGTAAACACTGAACCTACTTTACGTTTAATAGAGGTTGTCCCAAACGGCTCCATTCCATCTTTCGCGTAGTCAGGACTGCTCGGATCGCCCCACCATTTTTTGCCCTGTGCAGTCATCTCATAAAGACTGCTTGACTCTTTGATACCCATCCAATCGCATAGTGCAGGAATAGTTTTTCTAGGAAATTCCTTTAAATCCTCAAGCCGCACTCCAACAGACCTTTGCTTATGATAAATAATATTATCTATTTCAAAGAGCATGGTGAAAACTTTGCTAGAGACTCTAGCATAATCATTATTATGAAAGTTTATTTTGGTCCAAGCTTCACACGCCTGTATCGGTTCACGGACCATCATGACCCATTTGGCATGTGGCGCTGCCTGCACAAAATTAAGTTTTGCGTAGTTGTCCGGGTTATGGATGTGATAAAACATTAAGTTTTTAATATTACGATCTTTCAGAGCCTTATCATAGGCAACGTGTGCTAATTTAAAGAAAGTAAAAGCGTCAAGATGGCCATGAAAGTTCATAAGGCGCTGCAGTTCTTCACGAAATAAGGCTTTGTCGACTCTAAGCACTTCGTCTCGTTGATCTCCAAGATTAGCCATTCCTTCTGTCTGACCCACATTAGCAATACGCTTTCCACTTTTTGATTTAATCGGGTTTTGAACTGAGGCATCAAATAAGACTTCATAAGTTGCAATAAAGTGATCTGTCATCTTGCTCCATCCATCTGAAACTATCTTATCCCAGGTGGAATGATTAAAGAATTCGCTGAAATAGATACTAGGCATCGTGGATACTTCTGGGTGGCCATCAATAAGGCTGTGCAGTAAGCCTGTGCCACTCCTTCCAAAATGGACTAGGGCCACTGTGTTATCAGGTCCGATAATCTGAGGAGGAGATTCTTTCTTTGTTACTTCTAGATTTTTGATGCTTCTGTTGTCAGTTTTGCTTAGGAGATTACACACTTCATTTAGAGCATTTTCAGCATTTTTCCCTCCTTGGTAGAGGCTAAAACGCAAAACAGACTTTGCGATCTGAACATGCATAGAACTAGCCTTTGGATTAATTCTTGAAAGGAGTTCCTCGATTTCAGGAGTCTGTAATTTCATCGCTTGGAGTGGAAATATCAGATTATTCCATGCTCCAGACGAGTCTGGCTTAATCTTTAGAGCCTGTTTGAAGCTATCTATAGATAACATTAGATCGCCATTCTTATGATGAGCTTCACCCATATTGTAATAGGCCTCAGCAAAGTCAGGTCTGATCTTTAAAGCTTGTTGACAGCTATCAATGGTGGCATCTAGATCACCCATATTCATCAGGGCAGAACCCATATTAATATAAGTATCAGCATGGTCAGGCTTAATTTTGAGAGCCTGTTTGTAACTGCCTATAGCGGCCGCTAAATCCCCATTATCATTTTGGGCAATACCTATATTATTATAAGCCTCAGCATAGTCAGGCTTAATTTTGAGAGCCTGTTTGTAACTGCCTATAGCGGCATCTAGATCACCCTTATTCCTCAGGGTATTGCCCATATTGTTAAAAGCGCCAGCATAGTCAGGCTTAATATTGATGGCGTGCTTGTAGCTATCTATAGCAGCGTCTAGGTCACCGTTATCATTCAGAGCAGACCCCATATTGTAATAGGCCTCAGCATAGTCAAGCTTAATCTTCAGAGCCTGCTTGTAGCTATCTATAGCGGCATCTAGATCACCCTTATCCCTCAAGACAACACCCATGTTGTTATAGCTTTCAGCAAAGTCAGGTCTTATTTTTAGGGCCTGCTTGTAGCTATCTATTGACGCATCATGATCACCCTTATCCTTAAGCGCATTACCCATATTACTATAGGCCATCGCATAACCTGGCTCAATCTTTAGAGCCTTTTTGTAGCTGTCGATAGCAGTCTCCAGATCGCCCTTATTATTTAGTGCATTGCCCAAGTTGTAATAGGCTTCCGCATAATCTGGCTTGATCTTGATGGCTTGTTGGCAGTTGTGTATGGCGGCCTCTAGGTCACCTTTATTCTGTAAGGCGACCCCCATATTGTTATAGGCGTCAGCAAAGTCAGGGTTAATTCTTAGAGCCTGTTTATAGCTATCTATAGCAGAATCAAGCCGGCCCAACCCTGCATTAGCAGCGCCTTGAAGATTATACAGAGTCAATGAGTTAGGAAACTGAGACAGCAATTGCTTAGTGCTGTCCAAAGTCTGTTGGAGTTGCCCTTGGTGGAAGATGTTAATCAACAGCTGTATCTGATCTTGTGGTGGGTCTTGAACCTTTGACGCTTTACCAATAAAACCATCCGATAGTGACTTAATTCCATCAATAGCTTGCTTGTTCTTTGGAAATCTAGTGAGAATATCATTATAAATGCGTTTGGAGTCCTCAGGAGATCCTTCTTTGGCTTTCTTCTTTGCAAGTCTTATCGCTTGATCAAGCTTTAAGCTGTCTAAGGCATTAGGCCTCACTTGGTTCTGACTATCAATGTGGGGGTCAGCTTTTACCTGTGTTTCCTTTAGCACCTTGAGTCTTTGTTCCATCTGCTCAAAACCCTCGCCGCTGGCTCCCTTGCCCTTAGCTTGATCAAGCACAGTTTGGGCATCAACTATTTGGTCTAATTGAATCAAAGCATCAATGGAGCTTAACCAGTATTGACCTATACTGGGATTAGCATCTAAGGCTGTTTTAAAGAATAGCAGTGCCTCTTTGACCTTACCAACACCAGCGGCTAACACACCCATGTTGTGATTAGCATCAGGATGATTAGGCTGAGCATTTAGGACAAAACTATAAAGCCTTTCTGCTTCTTGAATCTGCCCAGCCTTATGGGCTTCAACAGCCTTTTGAATAGCTTCTTCTAATGTCAGTTCCATAGATCAGTCTCAAGTTTACCTTATTGAAGGGGAATCACTGCCTGCTGTATTATTTGAATGGCCTTAGGTTCCATTGAACATTCTCAAAAATTAAATTCATTTATCTAATTTGCTGCTGGCTTTCCCAATCATTTTCAATAACTCATATTCTTCCTCAGTCAACTATTATTACAGGGCAGAGATTGAAAAAATTGGGGGCAGTGAAAGTTACATTTGGTTTTGTGCTGTCAACTGAAGATGTGGTTTGGATTATCTTGGGCTTTCGCCCTATTCTGTATATGCGAAATCTGACATTGCTGCTTCAGAAAAACTAGCTTTAGAGAAATAGTAACGTTAACGCCTTTGACATCCGTTGCAACCACTTTATAGCTCAAAGCTTAGAGCTTTTATTAATGCCTGAAAAATGATCTCGGAACAAACTTTCAGATCTAAAGTTTGTAGTATATTTATCTAAACGATCCACCTCAAAATTTCGACATACTAAGCCACCAATTCTTTCTATCGTATCTTCTGCACTATTAATAATATCTTCAAAACGTATTGTGATACATCTATCGGGAACCTTCAAAGCTAGCACTGCACAAAGCTTATTATATAAACCTAAGTATGTTGAAATTCCATTTGGATTGTATGAGTAAAACTGTTCTTTAGCATATTCATTAATAAAAATTTCTGGTGCAACGTCCCGTAAATCTCTTTTTATGATTAAAAAATATGTATTGGGTAACATATCGATTAAGTAATCAGCATTAAAAATATTATCAGGATTGGTAGAGGTAGCGACTTTATAACCCTGGCGTAACAGTTCATCTTCACCTTGAAAAACAAGTTTTTCGCAGCGCTCTTTTCCATTAACAAAACCTTTTAAAAGTCCACTATAGCTAATTCCTTCGTACAAAGGCTTAACTAG
>Ga0206131_10006022_pt1 | contig 12524 bp, 13 predicted proteins | sample Helgoland_Spring_FD_148636 | JGI IMG/M metagenome (GOLD analysis project Ga0206131, IMG submission 148636) | Pelagic subsurface seawater microbial communities from Kabeltonne, Helgoland, North Sea - Helgoland_Spring_Bloom_20160517_1 | ecosystem: Environmental > Aquatic > Marine > Epipelagic ... | reverse complement strand
AGGTGTGGCAGGTTTTTTAGTCGTGTTCGCTGGGAGTGATGTTGGGGTAGGTGAAGCTGCCGTCCATGACGCGCTGGTTGTCGTCGCTCACGACTCGGGCGTGCCAAGTGTAGGCCTGTGGTTGTAAGTGGTCGACGTTCGGGCCTTTGAAATCTTTCGGAAACTGTGGGCGCTGCCAGGCGTTAGCTGCGGACTCGGTGGTATACGACCACTGCGCGTCGCTGCTCTGCGCCTCGACGATGAATTGCACCGTGTAGGGCGCGTCCGCTAGCTTATTACGCAGACTGAGGGTGACTGGTTCGATGCTGGTTTGCCACGCGCGGTCGATCGCATCTGCGTTGAGGACTTGCTGGCTAAGGAGGCTGATTAAGAGGGCTAGAATGATGCGGGGCATAGTGAGAGGGTTAATAAGAGACTTGAGGTGGGAGACCTGAGACCTGAGGTGGGAGAGAGCTGAGACTTGATGCGGGGAAGTGGAAGATCGGAGACTTGAGGCTTGAAACTTGAGGTGGGAGAGAGCTGAGATTGATTTTTATTTGAGCCGTTTGGTGCCATCGCTCGCGAGGAGGCTGCGCATTTGGCTGATGGCGATTTCGTTGAGCTTTAGGAGGCGTTCTGAGGGAGCAAGCTCTTGACGAATGAAGACCGAATTGAGGCTTTCCAAATTGGTAAGGACTACGAGCTGTTCGATGGGTGCGTGGTCGCGGATATTGCCTTTGGCATCGGGGTTGGCTGTGCGCCACTCTTTGGCGGTTTGCCCGAAGAGCGCGACGTTGAGGCGGTCGGCCTCGCTGGCGTAGAGCTTTCCTGATTGGGCTTTAGTGATGGTGTTGGGGATCAGTGTTTCTCTGATCGCGTCGGTATGGATGCGGTAGTTGATCTTTGAGAGCGTGCGTTGGACGTTCCACTCCATTTGTAGGCGGTCGTTCTCATCGTCTTTGAGGCGCTGAAAGTCTTTGATTAGGTAAAGCTTGAATTCGACGGAGACCCAGGATGCGAATTCGAAAGCGATGTCCTTGTGTGCAAAGGTGCCGCCATAGCGGCCAGCTTTAGATTGAAGTCCGATCGCTGCGGTTTTCTTAATCCATTGCTTGGGCGTGAGTGTGAAGCTATTGAGACCAGACTGTTTTCTAATCCCGTCGAATTCGACGGGGTTAAAGTCTGGGTTGTGTAAGTGCTCCCAGATCCCGAGTAGTTCCAAGCTATTGCGGTTGCGTAGCCAGTTACGGATCAAATCGTCGGGGTGCTGTGGATTCTTCGATTTGGCTATATCGGTTAAACAAATGTAATCGTCAGAGCCGACCGCTTGAATTTTGACTGATGTGCCTTGAACTTCAATGGATGTGTTTTTCTTAGGCATGTCTTTTCAGTGGGGCGTTTATTGATGAACTCGCAAAGTAAATGAGCTAATTGAGAGTGATGGCGTTGGGATTTTGCTGAAAAGCAGAGTAATTAAAGCGAGACTTGAGGTAAAAGAGACCTGAGGTGGGAGAGACCTGAGGGCTGAGGTGGGAGGGTTGAGGTTAACAGACCGGAGGTTAAGAGAGCTCAAAGCGGAGACCTGAGAGCTGAGACTTGATGGGGGGAAGTGGGAAGGTTTTAAGGTACGAAGGTATTAAAGGTACGAAGGTGGGAAGGTATTAAAGGTACGAAGGTGGGACGGTGGGAGGTGGGAGACTTGAGGTGGTAGACTCGAGACTTGAGGTTGGAAAGTGGGAAGGTTGGAAAGTGGGAAGGTGGGAAGGTGGGAGACTTGAGACCTGAGGGCTGAGGTGGGAGGGTTGAGAGCTGAGGGCACGCGATTACCTATGCCTTCTAGGCTTGCTGTGTCTTAATGGCGGTGTGAGTGAGTGGTGATTCATTAGATCAGAACTGGAGATGCAACTAGTGTTAATTCTTAATTAGTTAGCACTTGTGTAAATTTTTATATTTTTTTATGTATATTTTATGTGTGTTAAATTTCTTCTACAAGTCACGTGTCTCGCCTTAATGGTTTGCTCGCCAACAACTACAATGGCAGCGCAGAAAATGTATCTAGTGATCGATGGCGTCACAGGTGAGTCTAATGATGTAGGCTATCAAAATGCGATCGAAGTGCTAGCGTGGAGTTGGGGCGCGGAGAACTCGGGAACGACTCATTCGGGCGCAGACAGAGTGGATGGCGTATCCATCTTTGAGGATTTATTGATCACCAAATGGGTCGACACAGCAAGTCCCATTTTGTTGGCTAAAATAGCTACAGGCAATCTCATTAATTCTGCGGCCCTGATTGTGGTTAGAGAGGGGACTAAACCAGGGGAATATTTTAGACTAAATTTGACTAATGTGATCCTTACCAGCCTTTCCACTGGTGGATCTGTCGATGGAAACCGTTTGACTGAAAACATTTCTTTGGATTTCGCCCAGTTTGAGGTAAGATATGTCCCGCTCGCTGCTGAGGGACCAGGCAGTACTCCGGTTGAGTTTGGCTGGGATATTCCTACCAAGACAGGGCTTTAATCATTCATTGATTACACCATCTGTATGCTTCCTAGGCTACTCACTATATCTGAGGCACGCGAACCGCGGATGAGACTACATAATGGGGCATTGTTTGGCTGGCTGATCGCGAGCTTGCTATTTATTGGCATGAATCGACTGGTCGCTGAGGATGTGTTTCTTCATATACCCGGCGTTGATGGGGAATCTCAAGACTACGGCCAAGCAGGCTGTATTGAAGTTTTAGCGTGGAGTTGGGGCGCGGAGTACTTGGGATCGACTCATCAGGGCTCAGGCAGTGGGGCTGGCGTATCCAACTTTGAGGATTTATCGATCACCAAATGGGTCGACACAGCAAGTCCCATTTTGTTGGGTAAAATAGCTACAGGCAGTCAGTTTGCCTCTGCGCAGCTTATTGTACGTAAAGGGGGGAGCAAACCAGTCGAATATTATTCATTAAAAATGACTAATGTGATAGTTACCAGTCTTTCCGCTGGCGGATCTGTCGATGAAAACCGTTTGACTGAAAACATTTCTTTGAATTTTGCCAAGGTAGAGCTCACCTACATTCAGCTATATCCGAATGGCTCTCCGGAAAATCCGCTCGATTATGGTTGGGATATTGCGGCAAACACGACCTTCGATAGTGATACTGGATCGTCGGATAATGATGGCGATGGCTATTCAGACGAGGTAGATCGCGATGATGACAACGACGGTATGTCGGACAGCTATGAACAGTTGTACGGCTTTAATCAACGTGTGCATGATAGCGATATTGACAGCGATGGCGACACACTGACGAATCTTGAAGAGTTTTATCTTGGAACCAATCCCACTCAGGCCAATTCGGCGTTTAAAGCGATCACCACCTACGAAGCTGGTTCCAATCTGTTTACGATTAGTTGGCCTAGTGCGGCAGGGATCACTTACAGAGTTATGAGTGCAGGTAGCTTAACTGAGACGTTTCTTATAATCGGAGAGTATTCCTCTGACGGTGATGGAACTACATCGATCTCGATGCCAATGGTGGAAGGCACCAGTTTTTTCAAGGTTGAGGCCATTATCCCGTAGCAGATTCTTGCATCCACCCCAATGCAGTCAGTGCTTACGCACAACCCGATATGGGTTTGGGCGTAAAATAGGGGCGCGTTTGACTCGGAGTATGGTGGTGAAAACCTGAGAACTGAGGTGGGAGAGACCTGAGGGTTGAGAGACTTGAGGTGGGGCGTGGGAAGGTTTGAAGGTGCGAAGGTATTAAAGGTACGAAGGTGGGAAGGTTTGAAGGTGCTAAGGTATTAAAGGTACGAAGGTGGGAAGGTTTTAAGGTGCTAAGGTATTAAGTGCCTGGTTGTTAGTTGCTTGTTGTTGGTTGGGACTTTCTTTATTCCTCCGGTAATCGGAGCACTTCTCCATCAGCGTGGCGGATAAAGTGGTAGTGCTCGCCTGTATTTGAATCCTGAAGGGGAAAAGGGGGCATGTCGTCATGTTTATAATTAACTCCAATTGTGCGCATCCTTGATGGCCCTCGACATTTGACAGGAACAGCCATTGATCTCTAGGATCGGTCTAATGCTAAGGCAAGTTACGCCCGAAATACTCGATTCGCTACCCGACCAACATCCTGATGCTCAATCGAGTCGTCGTGATCTGCGTATTATCAATCGCTTGATGGGTTCGCATAAATGGTTTCAGCAGCAAATCAGTCGCTTAACTCAGGATACAAACTGTCTGGAAATTGGTGCGGGTGGTGGAGATCTAGCAATGTCGCTGGTTGATCACTTTAAAAATCTAAACTATACCGCGATTGACCGTATCGATCCGCCGGATGATTTGCCCCCTCAGATCCAATGGTTGAAAGGAGATCTTTTCAGCTCCACGGCTTATGAAGTTGCTGGCACACTGTTAGCCAACCTAATCCTGCACCATTTTGAAGATGCTGCTTTATCTGAGCTGGGTGCGCGAATCCAAGACTCCCCAATCCAATCGATGTTGGTATCAGAACCCTGCCGCCGACAGTTGCATAAATATCAACTGGCCGCGGGTCGCTTAATCGGGTTCAACCACGTCACTCTGCATGATGGCGATGTGAGCATCGAAGCGGGATTTGTCGGCGACGAACTGCCGAATTTACTCGGCCTGAATGCCACGCATTGGGATATCAAAACTGCCACAAGCTGGATGGGCTGCTATCGCATGGTCGCCACTCGCCGATGAAACCGATTACCATAGCAGGTGCGGGTCTGGCCGGACTGAGTCTAGCCAATACGTTGCAAGCTGCCGGTGTGGCGACGACGCTGCACGAGGCGCACACTCTGCCGCGACATCGTGTCTGCGGAGAGTTTATCTGTGGTAAAGGTGCCGACTCGCTGGCGAGGCAAGGCCTTAGCGACACGATCGCAGGCGCACACCCGCACCGCAGTATCGAATGGTTTGTGCGCGCGCGTTGCGTGCTCAAATCCACCCTGCCGAGTCCGGCCTATGGCATCTCTCGCTACGAAACGGATCAGCGACTCGCCAATCGTTTTGAAGCCGCAGGCGGTCGCTTGATCTGCCAATCCCGTTGGTCGGTCGCGCCTGAGAATGGAGTCGTCAATTGCAGTGGTCGCCAATCCACCCGCTCCGACTGGATCGGACTGAAATTACATTCACAAAATTTCGTCACCAGCGCTGATTTGGAAATGCACATGGGTGACCAAGGTTACATCGGCTTAAGCGGTATCGAACATGGCCGCACCAATATCTGCGCGCTCTTTAAGCTCCGTCCAGATGTTTGCAGTTCGAAGAAGACGCTGCTACTCGCTTATCTCAGAGCCTGCGGGTTGACGCATCTGGCCGAACGCATCGGAGCCAGCCAGATTGATCCACTGAGTCACGTCGGAGTGGCCGGCATCGCCTTCAGTCAACTGCCCGCGCCCCGACCGGGGAGTCTACAACTCGGCGATGCTTATAGCGTGATTCCTCCCTTTACGGGTAACGGCATGTCCATCGCGATTGAATCCGCAGAAATCGCCCATCCCATTTTGATGGACTATGCTAATGGAATGCTCAGTTGGAACGATGCCTGCCGCAGTATTCACCTCGAATGTCGGCAGCGCTTCAAATCACGTCTCAAGGTCGCCCAAGCGCTGCATCCATGGCTAACCCAGTCGAAGCGTCACAAAGTCCTAGTGGCTCTCGGCGCAGCTAAGATGCTTCCCTTTCGACTGCTCTACGCTCTTACACATTAACCCCGGATCCTGTAATCGAGTTTCCCAACACACATGCTGGCAGTGCTGGCAACTTTCATCCTACTTCATAATCCGAGTAAAATAATGTATCTTCAATCCATCGCTCATAGCACACCCCGCAACTCACTGACTCAACAAGAATGCTGGGAGATCTTAAACCAATCTGAGGCTTTAAACGATCTCACGCAGCGATCCGTGCTGATGTTGGAAAAAATCCTGTTGGGAGATTCCGGCATTGAACGTCGGCACTTTGAGACCGACTCGGTCGAGACCTTATTCTCCCTCGACGCCGAGTCATTGAATCAGCAATTCGAGCGGGCCGCACCTCAGCTCGCCTCTCAGGCACTGTGTAAAGCGCTGGATGCCGCCGAGCTGCAGGCGACTGACTTAGACGCGCTGTTTATCTGCACCTGCTCCGGCTACCTCTGCCCAGGACTCAGTAGCTATGTCAGCGAAAAAATGGGCCTCAAGAGCAATGCCTATTTGCAAGACATCGTAGGCCTCGGCTGCGGAGCCGCCATCCCCACACTGCGCAGTGCCGCAGGCTTTCTGGCTACTATGCCTGAAGCGAAGGTGGCCGTGATCGCAGTCGAGATTTGTTCGGCCGCTTTTTACTTAGACAACGATCCCGGCGTGCTGATCAGCGCCTGCCTGTTCGGCGATGCCGCTTCAGCCTCTATTTGGAGTATGGATCCAAATCGAACGGGGTATCGCATCAGCAATTTCGACACGCTACATCGCCCCGAAGAACGAGAGTTGTTACGCTTTGTAAATTCAGGCGGCAAACTTCGCAATAAACTCCACCGCAGCGTCCCCGGAAAAGCCGCCAGTGCGGTCGCTCAACTCTATAGTCAAACGCAACATTCGGCGGGCGAGCGGATCGCAAATCATACTGGCGGGCGCGATGTTATCGACGCACTGGAGCAGGTTTTGCCGAGCGAATTATCTCCCAGCCGAGCGACCTTAAAGCGATACGGCAACACCAGCAGCCCCTCGGTATTGATCACGCTGCAAGACATGTTGGAGCCAGCAACAGCCAAAGAGCTCTGGCTCACCTCCTTTGGCGCAGGCTTCGCCGCGCATAGCGTGTCGTTGAAACAAGAGTAGGGAAGAGGGAAAGGGGAGCGCCTCAATGTGTCGGAAGCTATGTGAAGCGTTTTAAGTCCAGTGAGTTAAAAAGTTAACCGAGATCGGCCGATCTATATCGAACTATACGGCAAGACCTCACTGGTGTTGGCACTAATTAACAACATAACGACATGACCCCTTTTCTTGCTTGAGACTTTAGGGCGGACGGGGGAGGGCAAGATTTTTAACGTTTTTCGAAATTATCACTTGCCAGATGTTACTATTATCAGACTAATTGATCTGTAGTCTATTCTAGCGTCTTCACGCACACATTAATACCCCCATTATGTCACAGTATCTCTACCTGTCGTTTACCCCAGAGGCGTTGATTTTTTCGATGCTGCCTCCGCAGCAATTCGGGAAATACCTAGCCATTGGCGATAAGAAACAATCTAGCTCGCACGCTATTTTCCTGAGCGTTGACCCCAATATTGATATTGCCGGGTTGCAAATGGACTTGGCTCGTGCGCGCTGCACCGAGCATCGAGACGGCACGCCGCGGCGTTCTGCTTATGTCTCGATCTATCGTGTTTTAGAGCGGGTGCCGCTCAGCGCACTGGGTGATTTACACTTGGCCACTAAAGACGGCCTGGTGCTGACGCTGCAGCAGGGGCAATATCAGCCCCAGACTGACCGCGAGCGCTTTATGTATCAGGAAGTTTGCCCGGTCGGCCCACGCGTGGTCAGCACTTTGGAGCCGCGTGAATTCTGCCAGTATGTGACGCATATCGACAACCCACTGTACATGCCCAAGATCGCTTTTGCGGACATGCAATTGGGCAATCTTGCGGAAGATCCTGAAAATGGCGAAGTTAGTAATTTGCCGTATCCATCGATCAGCCATCTGCGTACCTGTCTGGGATCGCTGGATAGTAATGGCGGTAAGAAGACTAAGATTGAGCGGCGCGGCACGCGTCCAGATATTATTTATTACATGGTGCAAAATGGTTTCTACATCGGCGACCAGGAAGATTTTCTGTACTACCCGATGCCGGACAAGGATGCACTCCTGGGTGAGCATAACCGCTGGTGGAATTCCGCCGATGCTATCGAGCGCTACTAATCTCCTAAGTCTATATTATGAATGTAATTGAATTACTAGTGCCTGCCCTTGGTGTGGTCGGCCTTCTCGTTGCTGGAATCATTTTCCGCAACATCATGAAACAATCTGGTGGTAGCGGCGAAGTGGCCGATATTGCCCTGCAGATCCATCAAGGCGCGATGCTCTTTATGCGGCGTGAACTCGTCATTCTTGGCGGCTTTACGGTGTTAGTCGGCGGACTGCTAATATTGAAAGACCCCTACGAGGCCTTGGCGTTTTTCTTGGGTGCGTTGTGCTCTTCGATGGCGGGTGTGATTGGCATGTTCACCGCGACCAAGGCGAATGTCCGTACGGCGCTGGCAGCCAGTGATCATGGGGCTGCGCACGCGCTGAAGACTGCCTTCTTTGGTGGATCGATCATGGGCCTGACGGTGGCGTCGATGGGGCTGCTTGGCGTCGGTGGGCTGTTCCTGTTCTTTGGTGGCAGCAAGACCGACATTCATGTTATCCACGGCTTCGCGATGGGCGGCTCGTTGGTGGCTATTTTCTTTCGTGTCGGCGGTGGTATTTTTACCAAAGCGGCGGATGTGGGCGCTGACCTAGTCGGCAAAGTGGAAGCGGGCATCCCTGAGGATGATCCACGTAATCCTGGTGTGATTGCGGACAACGTCGGGGACAATGTCGGCGATGTCGCGGGTATGGGCTCGGACCTGTTTGAGTCGTACTGCAACGCTATGATCGCATCGATGGCGATCGCCGCGACCCTCGCGCTCGGCCAAGTCGAAGCACTGGCCGAAACCGCTCATGCGCTTATTTTCTTACCCCTAGCACTGGCTGCGACTGGTTTGCTGTGTTCCTTCAGCGGTATCGGCATCGTCTGGTTGTCGGCTTCGAAAGATCCCGCCAAGGCACTGCGCACCGGGACTATGGGCGCTGCGTTAATTTTCATTCTAGCGGCGATCGCGGTGGTGACTTTGCTCGGCATCTCGATGAACGTCTGGTTGTGTGTGGTTGCTGGCTCGGTGGGCGGCATCGCGATTGGTCTATCGACTGAGTTTTATACCGGTGGTAGCCCGATGCGCTCGATTGCCAAGGCTGGTTTGACCGGCGTAGCCACGGTGATGATCCGTGGAATGGCGGTCGGCTTACAGTCGGTAGCGATTCCACTGGCGGTGGTCGCGATGGTGCTGCTCGGCGCGAGTTCAATGGCCGGCCTGTATGGAGTCGGCATCGCCGCTGTGGGCATGCTCGCCACCATCGGTATCACCATGAGTATCGATGCGTACGGCCCGATTGCTGACAATGCCGGTGGCATTGCGCAAATGGCCGGACTCGGCAAGGAAGTGCGCGAGATCACTGACTCGCTCGACGAAGTCGGTAATACCACTGCGGCGATTGGTAAGGGCTTTGCGATCGGTGCGGCATCACTGGCGGCGCTGGCGATCATCGCGGCCTACGTCAATGTGGTGCGCTCGTACCACGTCGATTTTGCGCTAATTCTGTCTGATCCCAAAGTGCTCACGGGTGTGTTCTTAGGCGGCCTATGCCCATTCTTAGTTGCTGCGATCACCATGGATGCAGTCGGCGACGCGGCGCAGGAAATGATTGAAGAAATTCGTCGTCAGTTTCGTGAAATCCCCGGCTTGTTGGATGGCAATGCCAAGCCAGATTCGAATCGTTGTATTGATATTGCGACTAACGCGGCGCTCAAGCGCATGGTGCTGCCAGCTTCGATTGCGATTCTTGCGCCTGTTGTGATCGGTTTCGGTCTCGGCCCGGAAACACTCGGTGGTGCACTGGTGGGTGCGCTACTCAGCGGTGTGTTACTCGCGCTGATGATGGCCAACAGTGGTGGTGCTTGGGACAATGCTAAGAAATTCGTCGAACAAGGAAACTATGGCGGCAAAAACTCGGAAGCGCACCGCGCCTGTGTGGTTGGCGATACCGTGGGAGATCCGTTCAAGGATACGTCCGGTCCTTCGATGAACATCCTGATCAACGTGATGGCAATTGTGAGTCTAGTAATCGCGCCGCTGTTGTAAGCGCGCAGCGACGACTCAGTATCGATATTCGCTGAGATGGCGTTCGCTCGCGCGTTCGCCGTCTCAGCTTTTTTGTGTCTGCTGCGGAGCAGCAGTTAGGCGACAGCTACTCGGTGGGCGCTGTTATTACCGGTAATTGCAGTAATATGGATCGTTTTCAATCGCCTGGAAACGGCTGTGAGTAGGCATCGCATTGGCTTTTACGTGCCCGGCTTGCTAATCTTGATATGCTTACTATCATGCCGTTATGCGTTACCACTTTATTATTGCGATTACCGGCCTGCTGTCACTCTTGCTTGCCTTACTGAGTCTCTCGGCGAGCACCTCGATGCAGCCAGTCACACATTACCAAAGGATTGCCGCGGAACTGCTCCATGCGCAGCCAGAACAAGCCATCGGCGATCAGCCACGCTACGAAATGCTCAGTGCGACGCACGCCATTGAGATCGATTGGAATAGTAATTGGGACAAGTTGCTTGGCTTGTCGTTGGATTATGCATTCGAGACTGGCAAACGTGCTGGTTTGATTCTGATTACCGATGATGTGGACGACACCAATGAGCTGATGCAGTTAAGGGCATTGATACGCCAATACAATCTGCCTGTGACGTTATGGGCAATCGACAAAGAAACCGAAAGGCTGCGGCATTTCGCGGAGTAGTCGGGCTAGGTAATTGTCTGTCCAACGGCCGTACCGTATGAGTGCCACGGCAGTGCGGACGACACGGAGGTCATCCCTCCCGTGCTGCAAAAGGGGAGGGTCCGCCTCCGCGCGGACCGCAGTGCATGAGCGCCACGGCAGTGCGGACGACACGGAGGTCATCCCTCCCGCGCCGCAAAAGGGGAGGGTTCGCCTCCGCGCGGACCGCAGTGCATGAAGCGCCACGGCAGTGCGGACGACACGGAGGTCATCCCTCCCGTGGATCATGCGGACGACACGGAGGTCATCCCTCCCGCGCTGCAAAAGGGGAGGGTTCGCCTCCGCGCGGACCGCATTGCATGAGCGCCACGGCAGTGCGGACGACACGGAGGTCATCCCTCCCGCGGATCATGCGGACGAAGATTGCTTGGCGGGACTGTTAAGGATTTGAGGTTTGCAGGATGTAAGTTCGGGTTGTATCTAGACATACAAGCTCTGCTTACTCCTGCTTTAACTACTTTCACCTCACTGCATGCATCATTCATTCACCGGCCTAGCTGTTGCCATCTTTGCCCTTCTCACTGCTGTCGTGGTGGCACCTGCGCTTCACGCCGATGTTGCCGAGGCGCCACCTAATATTGTGCTGATCATTAGCGATGATCACGGCTTTCCCGACTACGGCTTCATGGGCCATCCTGATATCCAGACTCCGCATTTGGATCGCTTAGCTTCAGAAAGTCATGTCTACACCCGTGGTTATGTCAGCACGCCGCTCTGCTGCCCCTCGCTGACCACCATGCAGACCGGCCTGTATGCTTACCAGCACGGTTATACGGGGAATGATCCAGCAGCGCGTGGCGATCGTCAGCCTTGGGTCGATCACTACAAGAGCTTGCCGCAATTACCACTGATGCTGCAAGAAAAGGGCTACCTCAGCCTGCACACTGGCAAGTTTTGGCAAAAGGATCCTGCGATTGCAGGCTTCACGCACACTATGGGTGAGACTGGCCGACATGGCTCAAAAGAATCACTGGGCATTGGCCGTAATGGTATGCAGCCCGTCTATGACTTTATTGATGAAGCTCAAGACCAGCAAAAGCCATTCCTAGTCTGGTATGCGCCGTTCCTGCCACACACACCGCACAATCCACCCGAGCGCTTGCTAAGTAAATACAAGCACCTCGGACACAGTGCCAAATATTATGCCATGGTCGAATGGCTCGATGAGACCTGTGGCGAGCTGCTCGGCATCCTCAAGTCTAAGGGACTCGAAGAGAATACCGTGGTGCTGTTTGTTTCTGACAATGGCTGGCCCGGTAATGACAAAGTCTATCCTTCTGAACTGGGCATGCGCACGCCGATTACTATCAAGTGGCCGGGCAAGGTAGCACCGAAGATGGATGTATCGAACATGGCGAGTAACATTGATCTCGCACCCACCATTTTGAGCATCGCAGGCTTAGCTGCGCACCCGATGATGCCCGGCATTAATTTATTAGACTTCGATGTGGTCGAGAAGCGCAAGTATGTCTTCGGTGATAATTACCACCACGACATGCTGCAGGTAGATCGGCCCGAAGCGTCACTGCGAGGCCGCGTGCTTGTTAGTAAGCAGTGGAAGCTGATCGTCTGGCAAGCGAAGCAACCGGAGCTACGCGAAATCCCATGGCTTACCAAGCCACCATCTGATCAAGTGGAGTTGTTCAACCTGCAGCTCGACCCCTTCGAACAAAGTAACCTTGCCATAGCTCGCCCAGATATTGTCAAAGCGCTGCGCACCGAGCTTGACGCATGGTGGACGCCGAGAGAATTGTGATAGAAATTTGCTTTTTGCGGGCGCACGAAAAAGCCCTAAGCGTATGGTGCTTAGGGCTTTAAAAATGGAGCCACCTGTCAGAGTCGAACTGACGACCTGATGATTACAAATCAACTGCTCTACCAACTGAGCTAAGGTGGCCTACTTA
>Ga0206131_10006020_pt1 | contig 12527 bp, 21 predicted proteins | sample Helgoland_Spring_FD_148636 | JGI IMG/M metagenome (GOLD analysis project Ga0206131, IMG submission 148636) | Pelagic subsurface seawater microbial communities from Kabeltonne, Helgoland, North Sea - Helgoland_Spring_Bloom_20160517_1 | ecosystem: Environmental > Aquatic > Marine > Epipelagic ... | reverse complement strand
CAACCCAATACTGTACGTGAACTTATTGGAGAAGTAAAACTAGATGTTAGTAATTTCAAACTTTAAAAAAGGCGATGTAATGACTATCAAATGCAGTACTGGCGAAGAAGTCGTTGCTAGATTTGATTCAGATACAGGAAGCGAATTAAAAGTAATTAAGCCAACAGTGCTTACAATTAACCCACAGGATGGCAAAGCAATGCTTATCCCTTGGCTTATGAGTATTGACACAAAAACCAGTGATCCTGTTATTATTGGCAAGTCACAAGTTGTGGCAATCACCAAAACACAAAAACAATTAGCAGACGGTTACATGCAAAATACAACTGGTATTGCAACAGCTTCGCCCACAGAAAGCACTTTGCTCATTTAATAAATACGTGTATGAATTATGTACACCGAAATAATGATAAAAGAATGTGCGGAGCCTCAACCAGAGCTATCGTCAATAATGTTAGAGTAAACAACGAATTTATCAGTACAGAAGGCGACCCCAACACACATGGTGGGGGCGTCCTTCAAGCGACTGTAACTAGCGGAAGAACTCGTGCAGGTGGTAAACCAATCATTATATTAAACGATCCAGCAGGCCGTGATAGGTTATGTGGTGTTATTGGACATGCAGGCCATGGACATTGTAGCCCAAAAGCAACAAGCGCAAGCGGCGATGTAAGAGCCGGAGGGTAATATGGCAAACTTTACTGATTTTAAAAATGGGTTAGCCAGTGCTGATTCATATCTTGACACTAGACACCATTTAAGTGGAACTACTGCACTAGGTAACAGTAACTTACGAGCAGTTGCACAAGCTGAATATAGTTTTACACTACGTGAATTAATATGCGGAGTTCTAGGTGGCAATGGTATTAAACTTCCAAATATTCAGATTTGTTTAAGTGCTAACATCAATGCATTATTACAGATACCTGCACTACAAGGAGAGTTACATGACGCACTAAGTCAACTTGAAGGTGCAATGAATGACTTTATGGATCATACTAAACTAGATAGCATACTAGGACGTTTAAATGGAGTATTAGCAGAAGCACAAAATGTTGCTAATATGATTAACTTCTGTAACACTCCAGTGGATCCAATTGCTATACCAAATATGTTAGAACGTGCAATGGGAAGTTTTCTTGGTGCAGGAAAACAATTAATTGACGAGATAGGCTCAATTGCACCTGGAAATGTGTGTGCATGTCTTGGCACTGGTGGGTTTAATGCTAGTGTGTTTAATGGTGGTATACTTGGTACTATTGCAAATAACATCAATGACATCAATGCTGGTACACTTGGACAAAGTGTAATTGATAGTATACGTGGAGATATTGCAAATGTTTCTAATGGTATCTCAAAGTTAATTAGTTTTGAAAATAATATTAATGGTGCGTATAGTTTAGGCGGCAGTCAGTTTGCTACTCCTGATCCAAATTGTCACAGTGGTGTTGGTGTTATGCATAACTCACAAAATGGTAGTGTTGCTGGTAATGCTCGTTTAGCTTCGAGTATGAAAGGACTGTACGACAAACTTGCTGGATACCCAGTAACATATAGACCAGGAACAACACTTGGTGGTTCAACAGGAACTGTACCAGTTAGTGCAAGTAAACTTGACCCCGCAGATGCAGAACCAATAGAATACGAAAACATCTTTAAACTATTATTTGATGATGACTTTTTAACACTATTAGATCAAGCAGACGATCCACAAAGTAATGTAGACAATCAAATACCAGTGTATGATTATTGTGGTACAATTATTGGCTACACTACACAGGCAGTACAAAAAGAAGGTGAAAAGAGTTTAGGAAGCACACCAACAGCACCAAATAGCCCTGGTTATTTGGCTGGTGGTTTAAGTACAAGTGACGGAACGACAGCAGAAAATACAGAGACAGTTGCAAGTGGATCTATTACTGTTAATAACGGCGGTGGTTCTAATGTTTATTTGGTTAATAGTGAACTAGCACAACTAGCACTACAAACAAACACTCATGATTTGGTAGTAAGAACTGACATTTTAACTATTTTTGCAAGACTAGATACTGCCGTATATAACTTTGGCACAATGTCAGACTATCAGCAAAGTAGTGTAACCTTTACTGCATTTGGTAAAAACGTTAATGAACTAACTGGCGCAGGATTTGTTGCTAAAGATGGAACTGTCGCAATAGCAAGATCAATTACTGGAACTAGTAATCAGATAACAGTTATTAATGGCAACGGTGCAGGCGGCAATCCTACTGTTAGTATTGCAGACAATCCAATATTGCCAGGAAACCAAAGCCTCACAATTCCAGATGGTGAAACTAATCAACGACCGTCCTCTCCGCAACGAGGAATGATTCGTTATAATATTACTAGTAATACTATTGAAGCATATTTTAGTGATAGTGGAATATGGGAACCATTAGCTACTACTAATGATTTGCAAACATTTCAAGTCAACAATGTTAATATCGGTACAGGAGTTGAAGTTTACAAACAGCTAAACAGTGTTAATCAACATGAATTTAGAAAATTTAATGCTAGTGGTGCTCTTAGTATTGTACAAAATGCAAACGATGTTACGATTAGTGACACATTAACTGCTAGCAATTTAGGTACTGGTGTACAACTATTTAAATCACGAGTAGCAAATGACCTACAATTCAGAAAACTAAAATCTTCCAACAACAGTGTAACAATTACTGAAGATCCAAATGAAGTTGACTTAACTATACCAGGTGTAGCAAATACAACATTATCAACTACTGATGCAACATCAACACCAGTATTGTTTAACGCAGTACCATTATCTCCAAGCACTGACAAAACTTGGTTTTTTAAAATATATGTATTAGCAGGACGTGGAACAACAAAACGAGCTTGGCAACTACAAGGCGTAGTACAAGATAATATTAACATACAAAGTTTTGTTGGTGCAGTTAGACGTATAGATTATCAGCGTAACACTGGAGAAGCATCAGTAAATCCTTGGAGTGCAGGCAGTGCGTATTCTACTGCAACACAAGTAGAACATGATATGATTATCTACGAATCAAACACTAATATTAGTGGAGGTAGCACAAGTAGCTACACAAGCCCAGATACTAACAGTGATTGGACTGTTACGGATGCTGGATGGAATGCTAGTGTAATAATTAACAGTAATCAGATGTCAATAAGAGTACGTGGCGACACAAGCACTGTGAACTGGAGTGTTAAACTAGAATATGTTGAATTATAAATAATACTGAAGAAAATACTTGACAAATGAGTCGTTTTGCCGTATATTATGCGAAGTAATAGGTTATGGTAAGACGTCATGGCACAAAACATTATAACTTAACTTTAGGCAAATGAAAGGCAAACAAATGAGATCCAAAGACAATGGCGATGGACGTAAAATTATGGCAAAAGTCGAAGTCCCTTTAGGGGTAGACGACATTACACTATACGCATTAAGATACCTCGACGAGATTGGCGATGACAATCCACGAGAAACTATATTATCAAGTACTAAGCGAGAAATATTCGGCTATGCAAAACGAGCATTGTTCTTATACGGCGCAAATGAACCTAAAAATTATGTAACACAAAAACTTAATGGACAAGTAAAAGTTGTTCGTAAGATTGTTGACTATAAATTTCCAGAGTGCGACTGATGAGCAATGTAATAGACCTTAATCTTGAAAAAGAAAAGCGGAAACATACTATTGACGACAGTAACTGGTTTCCAGTAACTAATACGTTTCATCAAGAACACAATTGGACAGATTATGCAATAGAAAGATTGCTTAAAGATGTTTTAGCTCAAGACCCAAAATAAATATTTAAATAAAGAAGTGGAATAAAAACTTGAGCGATACACTTGTGTTAAATGCAGATGCACAACCTGTTAGCTTCCTCCCATTAAGTGTGGTACAGTGGAAAGAAGCAGTAATGTATATGTACCATGATAAATGCACAGTACTCGACTGGTATGATGATTGGATTGTCCGATCTCCTAGTTGGGAAACTAAAGTGCCAGCAGTTATTATGCTGAAAGATTTTATGCACAAAACACGTAAGCCACGATTTAGTAAAAATAATTTATATTTGCGTGACTTGTATGAGTGTGGCTACTGTGGTGAAAGACATCTGAAAAGTGAACTTACTACAGACCATGTACAGCCTTTAAGCAAAGGTGGTAAAAATGTATGGAACAATTGCATTACAGCATGTAAGCCTTGTAACTGGCGTAAGGGTGACAAGGTAGGACCAGAGTGGCGTCCACGTTATAAACCTTATACTCCTGGTTATTATGAACTAGTACGTAAGCGTAAGCAACTTGATTTTACAATACGGCATCCAAGCTGGTATCAATGGCTTGATTTAGATGTAAAAACTTCTTGACAAACTTCAATACTCATGTTATTATGATGCATTGTGTGACTGTTCACACAACGGGAGACATAACCCGTAAACCCTTAAAGGAGATAAACTATGGATATTCTTAAGAATGTTAAAGGATGGGCCGCTGGCCTAACAGACTTAGGCCTTTCAATTGTAGCACTATTGCTAGTTGTTGAAGTACTAGGATTAGGAGCGATTCCGTTCTTCCCAGAAACAAGTGTAGTAAGTAACGTATCAGCGATGCTAGGCACACTAAGCGCAGAAGGCCTAATGGGCTTGATTGCAATCTGGGTACTATATGCTATTTGGAATAGAAAATAGACCAACTTTAATTTAAAAAAAATTATAAGTTATTGAAAGCGAAGGATTTTTTCCTTCGCTTTTTTGTTGACAACCGGTACGTTTTACTTCATAATAGTAGTGTAACAAGGAGTTATAACATGAAATATACAGTTTATCAAATCAGCTATACAGATTCAGATGTAGATCAAATTAACGCAGGTATCTTTAATCCTAAGCGTGATATTAAATCAGATATGAGCATGGACTTTAAAGGTGATAAAACAGCAGATCTTGCAGAAAAGGCATTGTACGAAGGTCTTTACACTGCCGTTTGTCATATTGAAGCTGATGATCTTAATCGGGTATTTGAGATTGGTAATATTGGTCCTGAATCAAACATTACTCGTTTGAATCGTATGTCTTCTGTATCAGTTGGTGATCTTATCGAAGATGAAGATGGTAACCGTCATGTTGTTGCCAGTTTTGGTTTTAAGGAGGTAGCGTAATGTTAGCAATTGCTCACAACACATATGCAGATTACGTTGCATACAATCGTGCTAAAGGATATGGCGCATTTCCAGAAGATCTTTGGAATGCATTAAAAGAACAAGAACAGGAGAATAACTAATGTTAAATCAAGAAACTAAAGAACAAATGTTAAACGCAGCTATTGTTGATATAACTTCTGGATCTATAATTGATGTTGCTGACGCAAGTTGGATGTCAGATACTGTATGCATTGGCGACTTTAGAGACATTGGATGGAGTACTAGAATATCAACTCGTGATAGTTTGTACTATGTATGGAATGGTCCTAACGCTATTCGTGTTGAAGGACAGATTGTTAACCCTGGCGAAACCACTGAAGAAGTTGAAATGGATTGGTCATAATGGCTCTTGAAACAGAACTCCCAATTGATGTAATTAACAAAATTAGTAATTCATATGATGACACGCATGGCATGCCTTATGACAGAGGCGGTGCCGACAGTTATTATGGACGAGAATTTGACCCTCACTATTGGCCCGACGGTACACAAAAAGGTACTCGTGTTGAAATGAGGGATATGACTCCTGCAGAAATTACAGCCTATACCGCAGGATATCGTGATAACGAAAATGAAGGCCATAAAAAACAATGGTAATTATTACTTGACAAGAGTAATTTTAGTCTATATATTGTTAGTAAGGAGTTGTTAGTAATGGCCACATTTGAAATTGAAACTATTGAATATAAACATAATGGAAACATTAAAAAGGAGTTTGAACTTTTTGGTAGCAAAAAAGAAGCTATCAGTCACATGAGACAAAAAATAAAAGATCGTCATGGCTTATCACAAGTAGGTAAAGTTAAAGACGGCAATGTTAAACTTCTCGATGATCGAGGAACTGTTCGACAGGAAATCAAATTCGGACAGCTTATATAAACTCTTAACTGTGAGGCAAAGAGTATGAAACGTTTAATTATCGAAGGCGCTAGTTCACTACTAAACATGGCAGTAATTGGTGCAATGATTTGGGCATATCCGGTTAGTGCATCAACTAGCATAGATGAACAGATACTATCTCCTATCCCTGCATCTGAAGTCTTTACAGGATTTGACCAAAAACTATTTCCACAAGAATACTGTATGGCACTTAATATCTATTATGAAGCACGTGGTAGTAGTTTTGCTGACCAAGTTGCAGTTGCAGACGTTGTTTTAAATCGTGTTGATGATACACGTTATCCAGACACTGTATGTGATGTAGTTAAGCAAGGTGAAAAACACGCAAGCGGACAAATGAAACGTAACCGGTGTCAGTTTAGTTGGTATTGTGACGGTAAAGCAGATAATCCAAAAGATCAAGATGCCTGGATTGGTGCACAACACACTGCTTGGAAGATTCTTAAATGGGGAGAATTTAGAGGTATCACAGAAGGTGCAACACATTATCATGCACATTATGTTAATCCTGGTTGGGCTAGAGATTTAACACTAGTTGGAACTATTGGAGTACATAAGTTTTATCGTTGGGATTGATAATAAAAATACATAAATATATGTATGAAAATATATGAAGTAGTCCAAAAGATAGAAGAAGGTCCAAACGACCCTCACATTTTTAAAGCAGTATTCATGGCTGGTGGCCCTGGTTCTGGAAAGTCCTATGTGGCTGGAAAGATGCTAGGTGGCACTGGCCTTAAAACTATTAATAGTGATGAAATTTATGAATACTTGATGCATAAGAAAAATATGGATATGGGTGACCCTGCAACTATCGCAAGTCCACAAGGTCAAGAGGTACGTGACAAAGCTAAAGATCTTACACAAAAAAGACGTGGGCATTACTTGGACGGACGCTTAGGTGTCATAATTGATGGCACAGGCAAAAATGTTGATAAAGTAGCAAAAGATAGTGAAGCATTAAAGTCATTGGGTTACGACACAATGATGATTATGGTAAACACTAGCCTAGATCAAGCTACAAGATTAAACAAACAACGAGCACGTAGAATACCAGACGAAATGGTAATACAAATGTGGAATGCAGTTCAGCAAAACCTGATGCAATTTCAGCAAGTTTTTGGCGCCGCTAACTTCCATGTTGTAGATAATACAATGGGTCAGGAAAATAAAGATCGAGAAGAAAACTTTAGACAAGTATACAGAAACGTACAAAGGTTTTTAAATACTCCACCAAATGATCGTCGGGCAAAAGCATGGTTGGCTGACCAAAAGTCCAATCAGGATCATTAATATGTACGAGTATAAATGTTTAACAATACGAGTTATAGATGGTACTACGATTGATGCTGAAGTGGATTTAGGGTTTAATGTTCTTGTACGTCAGCGGATCAAATTACATGGCGTAAATTGTCCAGATATTAGAAGTAAAGATCTAACAGAAAAAAATCGTGCAGAAGCGGCACGTAACAGATTAGCCGAGCTAATTGGAAAAGAGTTCTACTGTAATACTATTATGAATAAACGTGGCAAAGCAGGCAGAACTTTAGGATATGTCCATATTATGGATATAAATGAAAACCGTATCGACGTAAATCAGACACTTATAAGTGAAGGCCACGCTACTAGGTACGGAGATTAAATTATGTTATTTGGTATTTTAACTTTATTAGTCGCACTAACTATCAGTGGAGTTGCGATTTATTATAGTGTAGCAGGATTGGTTGCCATTTTCGCCGCCGCAAGTATTCCTATTATTATAATGGGCGGCGCACTAGAAATTGGTAAACTAGTAGCGGCTGTTTGGTTACACAAATACTGGTCCAGAGCAGCTTGGTGGTTAAGAATATATCTTAGTGTAGCAGTACTAGTACTAATGTTCATTACAAGTATGGGTATCTTTGGATTTTTATCTAAAGCACATATTGAACAAACCGCCGCCGCTAATGAACAAGTAGCAACACTAGCAAGATTCGATGCAGAGATTATTAGAGAACAAGAAATTATTGCTAGAGCTAATGAACGTATTGCCAAAGCAGAAGCTGATGCTGACAAAGAAGATGTTGGCATACAAGAAAAACTAGATAAAGAACAAGAACGTATTGACAGCGCATATACAAGACGCCAACCTAGTATACAAGAACAACTTGCTATTATTAGTGCCGCTGAACTAACACTTGGTGAAAGAGTTGCTGTATTTGAAGATGAGATTACAAGTTTAGATACAGAAATAAGTAGACTAAATGGATTAGTAACTGAATATCGTAGTGAACTTGCTAGTGCAAATGTTGCTAGTGTTGAAGCACAGGTACAACCATACCGTGATCAAATAGCAGAACTTGATGCAGACTTGGTAAAACTTAATGATCAAGCAATAGGCTATGAAGCACGTATTGCAGAACTAGTACCAGACTTGAGTGCTATAGCAACATTAAAAGAACAAATTGCTGTATTAGAAAATCGTATTTCTGAACTAGCACCTGATTATAGTGCTGTAGATACACTACAAGAACAAATCAGTGCAGTTGAACAACAAATAGTATTAGTTACAAATAAGTTACAAAGTCGTGAACGTGACAAAATTAAAGAAGGTCAAGCAGTTATTGGTGTTACCAGTGATGGATTATTCGGCGGTAATACAACAAGAGCATACAACGCATGGTTAGAAGCTCAACGAGTTCGTATTAATGAACTACAAGGTCAAGAGACAACCCTTAAAGCACAAGCACAAGATGTAATTGCTGTAGAGCGTGAACGTTTAAGTGGGTTAATTACAAACTTACAAAATCAATCAAGTGAGATACGTAATACTGCTCAATCAACTGTTACTGCTGAACGTGAACGTTTAACTGGATTAGTAACCAATATACGAGGCGCACAAACAGAAAGTGTACAAAATCGTAAACAAGGATTACTGGATACAATTGAGCGTATTAGAAATGATGCGTCAAGTAGTTTACAAACACAACGTGATAACATACAAGCAAAAATTAATATTGTCTTAAACACAGACATACCTGCAGTTAGAGAACAGCGAAAACTAGCACAAGATAGTATTACTAATTTACGTAATTCACCAGATCTTAAAATTGAAAGTGCACAAGCAGAAATAGCCAGACTACGTGAACTAGCAGAAGCAGAGATAGCACAGTCACAAAATGTTATTGAACGACTACGTGCTGAAGTACAGATAGGTGAAGATGTAGACTTAGACACGTTAACTGATAATCAGTTAGCTAGAATTAAAACAGCAAACGATAATATTGATCTTATTACAAATCAAAAGTTTGCACTACAATCAGAAGCAAGAAAATTAGAAGCAGAAGTAGGCCCTGTTAAGTATTTGGCAGAGTTTATATATGAAGATGCAGATCGCACTACACTAGAAGATGCTGTACGTTGGGTAATACTTATCATTATATTTGTGTTTGATCCACTAGCAGTTGCACTATTAATCAGTGCACAGTACATATTTGAATGGCGAAGGGAAGAACGCAATGGTAGAACTAATAAACTTACAAATCGCAATATACAAAATGATGATGTGGAACATAATGAACGAGATAGAGAAGCCGATGATGAGAAAAGTCTATCGGGACGGAGCGATGTGGAACCTACAGAAGAACAAGTTTCTGACAGTAACAAAGCCCAAGAGCAAACTAGTACCAAGCAGGACACCAGAGGAAGTGTTACAGCATCTAAAAAGGTAGACAATAAGTGGAAAGAAACAGGTGCTGGATCCATGGGAATTAAAGACCCTGGACCAATGTCAATAACAATTAAGCCTAAACCAGATAATAAAAAGGTTGACATGTCAGCATATAACCCGTATACTGATACAAGACCAACCGAACAATTAACTAAAGAAGAAATTGAGGCAAGAGAGATTATCTGGCCTGACGGCTACGATGGAAAACTTTCACCTCCTAAACCATTTAAGGATAAAGAGTAAACCCAATGAGGGAAAATAGTATATACCACATTACACCGCCTGACATGAAATTATTAGACACAGGGCCGGTAGTAACGATTTTATCTAGTGATGATAAATTTTTAAGTAGTGTAGAACAAATGCATGAACGTATGTACAAAAGTGTACCAGTTGTTATATACCATATTGATGGACCAATCAATGATAATAATATAGCTTGGTTAGTTAGCGTAATGCGTCTTAGTGACAATGTCTTTGTAGATTTAGACAGTGTTACACAAACTGAATTAGTAGCAAGTTTACTAAATGAATCAAGCGTAATTTACTTTAGTAAAGAAAATCGCCAAACTGATATATTAAAACTATTCAATATACGTGAAGGATATACAGTATATGGGGATGTAGAAGAATATACAATAATGGTTGCAAATGAATATGCATAGAGGAGAAATAATGATTATCAGTCACCATACGGAAACAGATGAAAAAGTTTAACAAACCAGAACCAAAAATGCCAATTAACTCGAAAATTGTGTACAATACACTAAGAGTAGTTGACGGTGATACTCAACTGGGTATAATGAGTAAAAGCAAAGCATTAGATATTGCACAGAGCCGTGGATTGGATTTAGTAGTAATAACTGAATCTGCAAAGCCGCCTGTCGCTAAGATTATAGATGCCAATAAATATCTTTATGAAGCAAAACGGCGTGAAAAAGAAGCCGCAAAACGACAACGTGAAAGTCGTATTGAAGTTAAAGAGATTCAGTTTCGACCAAATATTGGTGATCACGATTTTAATACAAAACTAAAAAATATTGAAAAGTTTCTTTTAAAAGGAAACAAAGTAAAGTTAATGGTACGGTTTAAAGGACGTGAAAACGCAAATAAAAAACCAGGGTTTGACATACTTGAGCGAGTAGTAACCACACTTACTGAAGTTGAATGGGATTTAAGACCTAGTTTGAATGGAAATAGGTTAATTGGAATATTGAAAAGAGGTAAGAATGGATAGACGACCACCAAGAAGGAAAGACAACACCCAAACTAAAGGGTTATATGTAGAAGTACACAACAATGATGTTGGTAGAGCTTTACGTAAACTAAAAAAGATGATTAACAACGAAGGTATCTTAAAAGATCTTCGTGATAAAGAGTACTATGAGAAGCCAAGTCTGAAGCGTAAGAAAGCCAAAGCGGCCGCCCGCAAACGCTGGTTAAAACAACAAGAAAAAAATAACGACAGATAGCTTGACAATCAGTATCATATGTACTATATTAATACTATGATAAGAACATAGCCACTCAATGCGGTATAACGTCAAGTGAGCATGATAAGAAATACATAATACGGAACTACGGGTTGCATACGTAATAAGCACGTGAAGGGTCATATGGTTAGCCCTTCGTTAATAAATAAATGTGGATGCCAATGATGGGTCCATAGATTAACATCTTGCTTTAAAGGAGATAGAAGATGAATAGACTAACAACGATTGACCTCAATAAACTCACCCCCCACAGTGTTGGATTAGATAGAATGTTTAACGATATGTTTAGATATGTTGAACAACCGCAAAATGCTGGCTATCCGCCATATAACATTGTACAGGAAGATGAGCGTTTTTCAATTGAAATGGCACTTGCTGGAGTACATATGGAAGATGTAGATATTGTGGTTGCTGACGGTGTTTTAACAATTACACACGAAGCAAAAGAAACTAATAATGTAGTAGACAATGAGCAACCTACCAAACGATGGGTGCACAGAGGTATTGCACAAAGAAGTTTTAAACGTAATTTTACATTAGCAGAAGATGTAATTGTACAGGGTGCTAGAATGGAAAACGGCATGCTTTATATTGATTTAGAGCGCATCATTCCAGACGAGAAAAAGCCACGTAAGATCGAAATTTCTTACGCAACCTAAACTTAACAAGGGGCGAGTGAATCGCCCCTTTACCCAATAAGGCAAATTATGAGTACAGAACTGGCATTAGATGAAGACGTAACCATTAAGTTTACACTTCCAAAAAAATATAAGGTTATACTTTTAAATGACGACCACACGCCAATGGAGTTTGTTGTCCAGTTACTTGTAAACTTATTTCACAAAAGTAATAGTGAAGCAGAAGCAATTACCATTGCAATCCATCATGAAGGCAAAGGTATTGCTGGAATTTATAATTATGAAGTTGCAGAACAAAAAGTTCATGAAGCAACAACCATTAGCCGTACGAACGGTTTTCCACTATCTTTAAAAATAGAAGAAGAGTAAAATATGCGAATTGAAAATGAAATCCTGTTGGATTATAGTGACGTTTTGATACGACCAAAACGAAGTACTCTTGGTAGTCGTAAAGAAGTAAATTTAGAAAGAGAATTTACATTCCGTAATAAACTTGCAGTAGATCAAGATGTACTCTATAACGATTATGATTGGAAAGGTGTTCCAATTATGGCAAGTAATATGGACGGTGTTGGTA
>Ga0206131_10006019_pt1 | contig 12528 bp, 8 predicted proteins | sample Helgoland_Spring_FD_148636 | JGI IMG/M metagenome (GOLD analysis project Ga0206131, IMG submission 148636) | Pelagic subsurface seawater microbial communities from Kabeltonne, Helgoland, North Sea - Helgoland_Spring_Bloom_20160517_1 | ecosystem: Environmental > Aquatic > Marine > Epipelagic ... | reverse complement strand
ATTCATCGCCGCACCAGGCACAGCGATCGACAGTGCTTCATCACTGAACGGTTGGTTGGATGCCAGCATCACTTATGGTGGTTCAGGGGTACCAGGTGCCAACACAGGGTCAGGCGGTAACGGATCTAATGGTTGTGCGTTCACATCAGGAGACAGAATTTTAGACGGTACGAGTTATTCTAATTCAACATTCACTCTGACACTGGGTTCAGAGAATGCTACGAATGCCACAGGTAACAACGTGCTGATCAGGATCAAACTAGAATCAGGAGACAGTATCACAGCACTGAGTATTGAATAATGGCCATAACTGACGCAAAAAAAGTAGACTATCTCTGGAAGAAACTGGGTTATGGTGCCACCAAGACGGACACCAACGCACAGAAGAAAGCACCCAACGAGGCCATAGCATCGCCACTACTGCTAAGGGGTGACAACACCTGGAACCAAGCATCAAGCATTCCTGGTGTGATGCCGGGATCGAGCTCGGGCGTGGTGACTGTCTATCCCACGAGTGCACCAGACGAGACAACGAATGATGGTACTGCGAGTGCCAACAGGACCTGGAAGACGGGCTTGACTGACTGGATTCCACCAGAGATCGGATCAACATACCAAGTGAAGGTTTACATACACACCGCCAGTGACGCAGGCAATGCCGCCGCTTCAGGCGATCAGGTGTTCGCAACAGGTTCAGGCAATGACGATGAATGGTTCTTTGACTACCAGTCAGGGGTGCTACACTTCATAGGTGCGAACCTGCCAAACGGAATTACATTCACTGGCAAATCAGTCTACATATCTGGTGCCAGATACACAGGCACAAAAGGCCTACAGAATCTATCTACCACAACGGGTAACACAGAGTTCACAGCGAACAACATTGGAAACACAGTGACCAATGCGGACATGACGTTCACCACACAGGGAACGGGCTTGTTCGACTTCAACACCACGACGGGGTTGGTCGTTCCGACAGGAACTACACTAGAAAGACCATCAGGACAGGAAGGTATCATACGCTTTAATACTACAACGGGCAAATATGAAGTCTCCCTGGACGGTTCGACCTACACCGCGTTGCGTACGGAGGCCGCGGCCTCGAGCATAACCAAGGACGTGTTCACGGGTGACGGGTCATCCACCCAGTTCACCATGACAGTGACCCCATCCAACGCCAAGAACATAATAGTCTACGTGGATGGTGTGATGCAGGAGCCCACAACCAACTACACCATCGCTTCTGACGTTTTGGCGTTCACTGGCGGTGATGATGGATCGTCCATAGAGGCACCACATGTAGGTGCACGTGTGGTGGTCATGCACGGCTTCGCTGACTAGCCTATCACTATACCTTTTGCTGTATACAATAATTTGTGCTTGATGTACTTGTCTGAGAACATGTTGTAGCGGCCGATCTCCCTGTCCACTTCATAACCTATTGTGGCCTGTTCCAGTATGAAATTGTACACATCCGGCCCCTGTTCGAACCCCACGTTGAACCCTTTCATGTCGTGCTCGTCACTGACTGTAAACTTGCCGCTACATGATGCTTTGAGGAAATTTTCTATCTTGCTACGCATGCCGTTCATCTCCTTGACGATGTCGGGACGTTCCTCGAGCACCTTGAGACCCCTGTTCTGGCAGTGTGGAGGCCACAGCACTTTTATGATGTAGTTGGTTGGCTTATCTGTCATTTTTCAATTTCTCCATGTCCTTGAACAACACGCATTCTGCGTTTGAACAGTGGTCCAACTGTTTGGTCTTGGGTGGGTTGCACAGGAAGTAGAACTTCATGTCAGGGTGCAACATGATCACGCTTCTGAGGTCCTTCAGCACCCTGGGGTTTGATATGTCATAGCCCACCAATATTATCCTCTTCTCGGTCAGTCCCAGTGCTGTCAGCAGGGCCAGTGTCTGGTCGTCCGTGTTGACATCCAACGTGAGATTGAACTGTGGGGATATGGGCGGGAAACTGTGGACCTGGTCATAAAACACGTACTTTTTGTACAGTTCTGGCGTGGTCACACAGTCCACGGGTGAAGGTCGCTGTTGCAGGAACCATAACAGTTCCTTTTCCTGCCTGGTCCACACGTAATCGAGGTGTGCCGCGTCGTGCATGTGGCTTGAAACACCGATTATGGGTCCATACTCGCGTAGTTGCGCCAGTGGCATCCTGCTGTCATTCCTGCCCAGGACCGTGATATAGTTGTGCTTTTTCATATCTTACGGTATTTAACGGTGTGATAATTGCTGTTTAAAATAAATACCTACAGTTTTGCAATACAATCAATTATCGATAAGGGGATAAAACACCATGGCAATAGGAAGAATCACAGGACAGATGTTATCTGCTAACCTGGCAAGATCAGGTACAGATTTAACATTTGAGACAAATTTATTAGCCTTAGATGTATCAAACAGCAGGGTAGGTATTGGAACGGCTTCGCCGGCAACAACACTACACATATCTGCCACGGATGCACTGAGACTACCAGCAGGATCAGACGCACAGAGACCGGGCTCACCAGCGAACGGTGACATCAGGTACAACTCAGATCAGACAACCATAGAGGGTTACGCCAACGGTGGCTGGGCCAACCTGGCATCAGGTACGGAACTTAAGGACTCTGACGAGGACACGAAAGTCAACGTCGAGGCCTCAGCAGACCTAGATGAAATCCACTTCGACATAGCGGGCACACAACGAGGTAAGATCTCTGCCACTACGGTGGAATGGGGTGTCACGGGCATTTCAACAACAGCATCAACAATCACTGGTCTAGTAACGAACGGTGACATCACTTTAACTCCAAACGGAACTGGTAAAGTGATAGTGACAGATGGGACAACATTACAGACCAACACGGCGGACATCAATGGTGGTGCAATCGACGGTGTCACAATTGGTGCGGCTTCGGCGGCGACACACTTGAATGTAAGCGGTGGTACAGTTACCATCACTGACACAGGCGGTGATGGAACCATGGACGGTGTCATCATTGGTGGATCAACTGCGGCGGCTGGATCATTCACATCAATAACTGCATCAGGTAATGCCACTATATCAGGTGACTTGACTGTAAATGGTACGACGACAACCATTGATTCAGAAACATTAACTATTGAAGATCCGCTTCTAACATTGGCGAAGAACAACTCAGGTGGATCGGCAAACACGTTTGACCAAGGTCTATTCTTCAACAGGGGATCAGATGACAACGTATCATTCCTATGGGATGAATCAGAAGATCAATTCGCTCTTGCTGTAACATCAGGCGAGGATGGAACAACAGCAGGTTCAGTGACTATAGACAGTTACGCGGCCCTAAAAGCAGGTGTAACAACTGTTTCAGATTTAGAGACAGGAGTTATAAGTGCGGCGGACGGCACAGAATCAGCAACGATCGCCAACTCCACTGGAGTTATGACTGTTGCGAGTGCAGTGTTGACCACAGCGGACATCAATGGTGGTACAGCAGACAACGTAACAATCGGTGGTTCGACTGCGGCGGCGGGTACTTTCACAACTGCTACAGCAACGAACGTACAAGCAACAAACATCAAAGCCAATGATGGGACGGCGGCTATCACAGTTGCTGACTCAACAGGTGTAGTTACAATTTCAACTGCTGTTGAATTAGACGGCGGAAACGTAACGATCAACGAGAGTTCAGCAAGTGTTGACTTCAGGGTAGAATCGAATGGACATGCACACGCATTGTTCGTGGACGGTTCTGAGGATCACGTTGGTATCAAGACTGCCACTCCGGCATATGACTTGGACATCAGTGGATCAACAGACGCAGTTAACTTACCGCAAGGTAACACAGCGGCGAGACCAACGGCGGCGGCGGGTATCATCAGGTTCAACTCACAGACTGGACAGTATGAGGGTTGTCAGGATGGTTCAACTTACGTCAACTTCGCGATTTCCGGTGATGCTCCAACATTCACCAAGGAATCAACCACAGGTGACGGATCGACCACTACGTTCTCAGGTTTCTTCAGCTCTGCTCCAGAATCTGCCAACAACGTGTTCGTGTACATCGACAACGTTTACCAAGAACCAACTGAGAACTATTCAGTATCAGGCACAAACATCACGTTCACTTCTGCCCCACACTCGGGTGCGAGGATTTTCGCGATAACGGGTGCTGACGGTACTGCATTGGTCACGGGTGGTATTGCTAGATCAGAGGCAAGTTCGGTCAACTTCACTTCAAGTGCGACCAACATCTTTACTTTCTCAGGTACAGCCTACAGGAGTGCTGAGATATATGTACAGATGACTGACACTGCCAACACAGAGTACAGTGCGATGAAAGGCGTTGTAGTACACGACGGTACGACTGCATTCATCACTGTGTTCGGTATCACCAACACAGGTTCAACAGACCTAGGTACATTGACTGCAAACTACAATCGGGAACGGTTGAAGTCAAAGCGGTTAGCACAGGTGGTCAGACGGCGGCACAGGTACAGTACTCACTGGCGTCAGTATAGTAGGCAAAACTAGAACCCCACAGATAATTCAAAACGCCCCAAATGGTAAATACTACTGTTGGGGCGTTTTTTTTACGGCTCGACTTTATATCAACATAACAATCATGAGGGATAATGAACCATGACAACAAGAAACTTTAGAGTAAACAACGGTATCAGCGTTGGTGATATTGAGATATCAGCATCGGCTAACACCATAACAGGCCTAACCACATCGGCACCAAGTGCTGACGGTGACGTGGCCAACAAGAAGTACGTGGACGATTCACTAGCTGGATTATCACAGAACAGTATTTCACAACTAGACACATCCATCACGGTAACTGACTCAGGATCAAACGGTACGATCACGGTCAACGCTGACAATGGTGCTGTGCTTTCACAAACATCAGCAACAACGACCATCACGGCATCGGGTGCGATCAACCTTACAGCAGGTTCGGACGTGGTTGTACCAGCAAACGTTGGTGTAACATTTGGATCAGGTGAGAAGATCGAAGGTGACAACACAGACCTTACAGTGACGTCAGGTGGTGCCATCAACCTTACAGCAGGCACAGACGTGGTGCTTCCTGCCGCAAAAGGTATAGTATTTGGCGACGCAGGTGAGAAGATCGAAGGTGACGGGACCAACTTAACAATCACATCAAGCGGTACATTGGACATCACGGCCACTAACACGACCACTGTGACCAACAACTTCGACGTGGGCGGAAACATGACTATTTCTGGAAACTTGACCGTGAACGGTACGGAGACCATAGTCGACACACAGAACTTGAGTATCGAGGATGCGATCATTGGCTTGAACGCCAACGTGTCCGACTCGGCCAACATGCCGAGGTTCTCGGGCATGCACCTACACAGGGGAACGGGATCAAGTGCTACGGACCTTGACCTATACATGGTGTGGGACGAACAGACCAATGCCACGGGATCTACGACCAACCTGGGCGGCACATTCACTTTCATGGGATCTGTGCATGAGGACGGTTCTGAGTCTCCGAACTCGGGATCATTCGTATTGGCTGACATCAAGGCCAGCACGATCGAGGCCAACTTGACAGGAACAGCGACAGCGGCGGAGTATTCCGACGTTGCTGAAAGGTTCGCATCTGACACGGCATACGAACCAGGCACAGTTGTTGCACTGGGTGGCGCGGAAGAGATCACACAGGTCAACGAAGAAGGATCAGACGAAGTGTTTGGTGTTATTTCTAGCTTGGATCAAGCGGCATTCAAAATGAACGGCGGAGCAGGTAACGACGAAACTCACCCATACATCGCGATGACGGGTAGGGTGAACGTCAAAGTCATCGGTTCAGTGAACAAAGGTGACAGACTTATATCTGCATCAGTGCCAGGATACGCTAAAGCGGCCACAAAAGCGGAATGCACAGCATTCAACGTTATTGGTAGAGCTTTGACTAGCAAATCTGAAGCGGGACAAGGTTCAGTATTAGCGGCAGTAAGAGTTAGCCACTAGTAAATACCTATACTTTTTAGTAGAATCAAAAGGCCCTGTAGCAATATAGGGCCTTTTTTTTTGGGTGCATAAATACCTACACTGCTGTCGGTCGGCAATGATATCTAGACCGTGTGGGACATATGTTCTACTAACACAATTATAAGGAGTACCCGGTATGGCCATAGGTCGTATAACTGGGTCAGTACTGAAGTCAAACTTGACTAGGAATGGTACGGACCTGGCATTTGAAACAAACCTACTGTATCTCGACGTAACGAACAGTCGTGTGGGTATTGGTACTTCAGAACCCTCAACAGCACTACACGTAAACGGCACACTGACAGCATCGGCAATCACGGGTGCTTCTACTCTGTCCGCAATAAACATCACAACCAACGTTCTAAATTCCGACGACTCTTCGGCCATCCAAGTGGCAGACAATCTCATACCAAGTGCTGATAACACTTATTCGTTAGGTACCCCGGAAAGACAGTGGTCAGCACTACACGTGACAGGTTCAACCATTTACCTGGGAGATCTGGCACTACAGGTGGAGGGTTCAGGAAACAACGCACAATTTAAAGTCAAAAAGAAAAAAGCCGGCAGAGGCAAATCAGACATCGACGTTGACACTGATTATGAAGACGGATCTGCCTCCCTAACAAGTTTAATCACAGTGGTCGGCGATGATTCAACAGGTGCCACATTAGGTACGGGTGAGACATTCAAGATAGCGGGCGCACAGAACGTGAGCACGGCGGTGTCGGGCGACACGCTAACAATCACAGGACCAGATCTAACAAACTACTTACAAAATACTGGAACCCAAACCATTGATAATTTATCTTTCAATGATAATACTATTTCTACTTCATCTAATGCTAATTTAATATTATCACCGGGCGGGACTGGTGCCGTTGTTATATCAGGCCTAACATTTCCTTCATCAGATGGAAGCAATGGACAGATTCTGCAGACAGACGGTGCGGGCAACATCACATTCGCAGAATCGTCGGGTGGTGGCGGTGGAAACAACACAGCAGTCAAACAGTTCAACTACTACAAGTTGGACACAACATCTGCGGTCGTGGACGAGTTTGACATAACGGAATACAGGGGTGCCATATACGACGTGACCATGGAAGACCAGGACAACGGTTTCGTTGGACACTTGAAAGTTTCTGTGGTACACGATGATTCAACACCTTACGTTTCCACATACAACGTCAACGAGGATTCGACTAGGATAGCAGATTTCACGGTCGCGATATCAGGAGACATGGTGCAGTTGTCGGCGGCCACCAACACATCATCACACACCAACTTGAGAATCTACAGGGTGGCGTTGGGTGATCACCACGAGACGGTGGCCAACACCAACTCAAAAATAATTGCAACGTCGACCAACATTGGGTCGGGTGCGACAACATTGGATCAATTCACAAAGACAGACATAAGGGGTGCCAAGTATGTGATACTAATAAAAGACGATACCGCAGGTGACTACCAAATTTCTGAGACCAGCCTAACACATGACGGCACAACGGTGTATCATGATGATTATGCACTAGTCTCAAGCAGGGGCACACCACTACACATCATAAGTGCTTCCATATCAGGTGCCACTGTGACCCTGAGCTCAGCGTCAGGTGGAAACACAACAGGTACGGCGATACTATACAGACAGGACCTAGGGTCAAAAACCAAACTGGGAGAGTTCGACAACTTCCTGTACGGTGTCAAGGGCGACATAGATTCTGCAGTTGAAACAGTAGACTCGTTTGACGCATTCAAATACAAATCAGCCAGATATTTCATCACAATGGAATCGGGCTCTGAATATCAGAATTCGGAAGTGACCCTGACTGTTAACAATGCAGGTTCAGGTGCAACGATATCTGAGAGTTTTGTTATCACTGACAACAACACGTTGGCAACTTTCAGTGCGGACGTTTCTGGTGGCAAAGCAAGATTGCGTGCGAGTTGCAATCCAAACACAAAAATCTACTTCGCAAGACTGGCCATGGAGGCGGACAACATCTACAGGGCAAGTGGTGGTACAACTGATGATTTATACATAACTCATAACAACATAACAGCAAATGACACGCAGTTGATACTGTCGGGAATGACAGGTGCACTGACGCTACCAAAAGGTACCACAGGACAGCGTCCAACAGGTGTATCGGGTATGTTGCGTTACAATACTACTACAGACACATACGAAAGATATGACTCTTCAACAAGTTCATTTATTGACATAGCCACGCAGGCTTCGGTGTCAGAGTCTAGTGATACCAGCACAGGAGAGCAAACGTCAATTGGAACTACTGCAACCAACATTGATACATTCACCACAGGTACTTTTGACAGTGCATTCTATCTTGGTGTGATGAAAGATGAAATCAACGATGAACTTGCAACGGTACAAATTAGTTTAGTACACAACAACAGTGATGCTTTCGTGTCAGCGGGCGGTGGTGTGCAACAAGGAACGAACGACCAACTTACGTTCACAGCGGATGTTAATTCAGGAACTGTTAGATTGAAGGGTACAGGTACCGCGGCTGTGAACTCTATAAAATTCTTCAAGATAGGTTTAGGAGACAATACGTCTGCATCAAGCTCAGGAAACACTGCAACTATCATCAACACAGATGTTGACAGTGCTGTTGAAAATCTAGACACATGGGCACACGGAACGTACAGAGGTGCAAAGTACTACATAAGTGCCAACAACACCGGCAAGACAGAATTACACAACATAGAGTGTTTGGTCGTACACAACGGCACAGACGCATTCATAACGACTTATAACAGCAACTTCACAGGAAGCAACGAACTGATAAGTTTAACAGCAGACATCAGTGGTGATAACGTGAGATTGAGGGCATCAGGCAATGAACCAAACACAGCGGTCAAGATGTACAGAGTTCTTTTAAGCGACGCGGAATCAGATGCATCAAGTACAAACACAAAAACAGTGGGACAGACCACTACATCAAGCAGTGCTACCACAATGGACACTTTTAACACAGATACAGCCAATGGTGCCCACTATGTTGTTGTAGGAAATAGTTCTACGGAAAGTGCGGCAAGTATCTCAGAAATGTTTGTGGTGTCGGACGGTGCTGACGCATACGTATCATCAGGACCTATCGTGTCTACCAAAGGATCAGACCAATTGTCATTCTCAGCGTCGTTGTCAGGAACAACTGTCACAGTGTCCTCAGCATCAACATCGGGTGCAAGTACAACTGTGAATGCGTACAGAGTAAATCTATTAAGACCATCAGCAGGTGCGGCAACAAGCGAACAGGTACTTGTTAGCACGACACAAACAATTACAGGTGCAAAAACACTTTCAAATGCTGTTGTTAAAATGACCAACCTGCCAACAAGCGATCCAGGAGTTGCAGGACAACTATGGAACAGTTCTGGTACTTTGAAAATTAGTGCTGGTTAAACTATTAAATCTAGTATAGTCTGTAACTTACCTTTTATACTTTTATTGTTGAGTGTGTTCTTGAGACCCATGTGAAGATTTTTTGGCCAACATTCAAACGCCGTCCAACAGTATCCTGAATGTTCCGCATTTAACTTTGGAATAAATTCTGCATCAATGGCTATGAGATATGTGTGGAAGAAGAACTTTTGGTCGTTTGATGTGAACATCTCTAAAGGAATTACTTTTTTAAATTTAGGTAAACCGCCCGTCTCTTCCTCGATCTCACGCTTCAATCCTTCGAATGCACTCTCCGTGAATTTGCTTTTACCTCCGACCAATCCCCACATGCCTTGTGTTTTCCGATCGGTCCTCTGCAGGAACAGGAAACGCTTGGTGCTGGTGGCGTAGAACAGGGCACCCGAACAAACTATGTTTTCTTTCATGCTATATTATAACAACTACGGGGTTGTGGCGTCAATGCTTGAATTGTATCCTGGATCTGCACCGCCATCCAGTACGATACTCCAATTACCTTGTGTGTACACACCCTCGTATGATTTGACCCATTCCGTGCCGTTGAACCTGTACTGAATACCTGTGTTGAGATTGGTAACGTAGTGCAGTGTGCTATCTGGATTGGAAGCGTCAAACACCTTTAACCATTTACTCTGAGACGAGTTGTATTCAATAATGTCACCCACATTGGCGATCAAAGTCCCCCAGGTTTGGCTTTGGAAACTGGCCGTGCTATCTCCCACATCATTGATAATCAAGTACCTGTCACCGTTGGCCGGTGTGCCTGGATCAAATGTTGCAGGATTAATTATCTTCTTGACTGCTGTCAGTGTGTTGCTTGGTATCGTGTCGCCGTCTATTGTGTACAATAAAATTGTATCATCCAGTGTTGACGTTGCTATGGTGCCAACTATCTCATTGCCGTTTGGCTGTGTCAATCTTATCTGTGAAGTACCGTTTGTGACTTTACCATACTGATCTAACAGAACCTTCCAGTTCACTGCCGGTCCAAACGTTTCAAAAGGATCATAGTTGCTTGGTTCATTCGCTCCGGTGTGGAATCCATCTCCTCCTGATTTGACATTTGTGCCTGTTGATCCCAATAATCGCAGTTGATTACCTGTCACTAATAATCCAAAGTTGTTTGGTGTGATGTAACTCCTTGAAGTAAGTTCGCCGTCTATCAATCCTTTGGCTATGCCACCATCGTCGTCGTATATGCTCATTATGATCTTTTGTACGACACCCAGTTTCTTGACCTTGACTGGTGGTGACAACCATATTGGCATGGAAAAAGTTAGCGTGGCAACATCTATCTCTGAATCTGCCCCAACAGGTATGGTCCTCGAACTGAACGTTGTTCCTGTCAATTCAACATAACTCAAACTAGTCCAGTCAATGTAGTTGTCTGTTTTCTGTATCTCGAAGTCTGGGTTGAACAGGTACAATATCTGTTCCATGATCTGTAGTTTCTGATCTGTATTTGTGGTCCAGATGTCTGCTGACACTTCCATCCTAAATGGTGATGGCATCACTTTCTCTACAGTGTATCCTGCACCCATCTCGTTGGTGTAGTTGCCGTCTGCGTCGATGCCTCTTTCTCTCAAATGCTGTTTCTCTATGTGATAAGGATTCTGCATCCTATCCCTGTCGTAGTTAAGTTCTCTCACATACGCCGCTATCCTCGGTGCGTACTGTAGTGCGTTCTCTGAGTTGTTCCTTATGATGTTTGCTACCTGCCTTGTTGGATCTCCGTACACCACCGGCACTGCCCTTAATTGTACGGAACCGTCGGCACCCTTGCCCGTCTCCACAGAGAAGTTACTCAAGATCCTAATAAATTGAGTGAGGAATTTCCTAACCTGTCCTTCGTAAAAGTGTAGCATTCTTAATTGTCAGCCTTTGGTTTCAGTGCATCTGTCAATGACTGTCTCTGTTTGACCGTTAATCCGTTTATTGTTGATTCTGTGGCATTGTTGACGAAACTTGTTTTGTAGTTTCCTCTAGAATCATTGTTCGTTGTAGTTATTCTAACACTGTCCTCGATTTTGACCCATCTGACTCCGTCGTACCTGAACAATCTGTTGGGTAAGAAATCTGTCCTCAAGAAATAATCGCCTTGGTCAACACCCGACGTTGGGAATGTGATACCAAATCCTGCCGGATTTCCATTTGGTGCGACACCGTCTCCGTCCAGGTAGAATCCGTAGTGTGAACTTGCTGGTGTGTCTATAGTGGCATTGACTGTGTTATCACTGCTGGCTCTCTGTGCTTCTGTGTTGACGTTTTCTGTCCTGATGTTGCCCCTTTCGTCGATTGGTGCAACATAATATTGTTTGTAGTTGAATCCGGCCTTTGGAGCGTCCTGCTCTGCCTGTGCAACGATCTGATCGTTTATGGTTTTCTCCCTGTTGTATGTGCTCATGTAACTGGCGACTGATCCTGTGGTTGTTGCGTCGCCTATGATGTCTTTGAATTCCTGTGAATCAACCAGTGTCTTCATCTTCAATCTCAACAGATGTGGCCACCAAGTTTGACTGAATCCTTCTGCGGCCCTGTTCACATCTTCCACCACATAGTATCTTTTCAGTGCGATTGGCACGCTTTCATCTAGAGAATAGTCTTCTTTCATGTGTGGGAATTCTATCACGTCACCACTCATTGGTTTCCTACCAATCCTTTCCACGATATCGTTCAAATGCACTGTAAGGAACAATGTGTCATTCTGTAAGAACATGCCAAACTGTGATAGGTTGAAATCTGCATCTTGCACATTGTATATTCCTCGCACAGTGTAGACGTCGCTTGAATATTTCCTGTCTCTGTTCTCTAGAAATAATAAATCTTGTATGGTTGTCTCGTTTAGATCGCTACCTGTTACCCTCGGTTGGCTAGGTGATGCCGCGCCGTCCTTGTTTGTGTCTCCCTGATCATATGGTCCTATATATTTGTGGAAGTGTAAGTCCGTTCCTCCCACTGTGAACATCTCCTTGATGTTGCGATCGAAGAACTTGTAGTCATTGCCCTTTTCAGGCTTGAAAATGGATAATCTTGGCATATCATACATATTTATTGAATGCACAACGACTAT
>Ga0206131_10006010_pt1 | contig 12542 bp, 14 predicted proteins | sample Helgoland_Spring_FD_148636 | JGI IMG/M metagenome (GOLD analysis project Ga0206131, IMG submission 148636) | Pelagic subsurface seawater microbial communities from Kabeltonne, Helgoland, North Sea - Helgoland_Spring_Bloom_20160517_1 | ecosystem: Environmental > Aquatic > Marine > Epipelagic ... | reverse complement strand
ACCCCGCCCTGAATACAAATGCCTTTCATATAGAGATCCTTGCCTTCGTTGGCAGACTCTGTTACGATTCCCGCTTGATCGAATGTAAGGGTTTCTCTAAGATAGTTCATATACGATTCCTATCTTATGCTTTTTTCATTGTTGCGCCACGTGTATCAGCTGCATCAGTTTGTACTGTTGCTTTTGGTGCCGGTGCGCCTGTTTCTTCGCCTGTTGGGTCAACAGCTTTGCCGCCCATGTCGTTTTTGCCAGCTACTGGAGAAACGTGCTTCTCTGAAGTGTTTGACGGAGCAGCTACTTTTTCTTTGTACTCGCGAACAAAAGTTTCTTCCATGTCATCTTCTTCAGCTTCGTCTTCTTCAGGTTCCATGTCCATTTCCATGTCATCCATTTCTGGCTCCATGTCCATTTCCATGTCGTCTTCGTCGTCGTCACCCATCATTTTCTCAAATTCTGCTTTGAGTTCGTCAAGTGCGTCTTCGAGATCAACAACACGGTCTTCCATCTCTTCTTCTTCGCCTTCATCTTCAAGAGCAAGCCCTTCTTCGTCTGCGCTGATGTCGTCGATAAACTCTTCAGCAGCATCGCCGCCTAGTTCTTCGTCAAAATCGCTCTCTTCGAGTTCAGCTTCGTCTGTTTCTGCTACTTCATCATCTTCGTCAACTACTTCATCTTCGTCGATTAGTGATTCGTAGATACTTCTGGACTTGTCCACAACAATATCGTGGAAAAGTGCTTTGGCTTGATCAGTCTCTTCTGAGATGATAAGCTCAATTAATTCATTAAATTTATCGGACATGCTTAAGACTCCTTGTATATGTTTGCTAAGGCATTGTAGTTATTTAACTACATGCTTTATTTATACAGGAGAACAGGGTGTTTTTAGCCCAAAAGGATAAATTTCGGGCCAAATACAGTATGCTATTGGATATTAAACTTGAGGTTCTGCTGCCGGAGCACCATACTGAGATTTAATATCAGTAAGACTATCTTGATACTCAGCAGTTTTTACGTCATTGAGTTTACGCAATCTAGAAATTTGTTCAAGGGTAAGTCTAGTTTTGCGGGTGTCTGGCTTCTCAGCACGACTTGAATCCTCAGCATTATCATGCCTAGGATCATTCTCGTTTTCTGTAATAAGATCTTTGAGTAACACTTTAGTCTCCTTGTTGCTGTATTTATTACGCAACTGGCGGATTTGGTGCTGGAGGAGTACCTGGAATTGGACTTTCTGCACCAGCAGCATCTAATTCCCCGGCGCCGCCTTCTTCGCCACCGCCCTCAACACCTTCGCCCTCAATGGGCGCTTCTGGTGCAAAGTTATCAAGATCTGTTTCAATACCACCTGGAGTAATACCCACACTGCGCATGTTTGCTGATTCAGCCTCAGGTGTTTCCAGATTCTCTTCTTTCCAGAGTTTAGTATTTTCACTCATCTCTTCTTCACTCATACCCAAGTAACGTGACATTAAGAAGCGTTTGCTTAAATATGGGAAGGCTTCTAACTGTGTGAATGTACCAATACGTGTGCCATCCATTTCAGTCTCACGATACTTACTAAAGTTCTGAGGTTCATTGAAACGTAGTTCAAAACTTGAGTTATCAAGTTCAAATCCACGCCACTTTAGGAACATTTTAAATTCTCTATCAAAAGTTTCTGCTACTAAACGCTGTAATCTTTTACAGTATTCGTTAAAGCGATATTCTTGAATAAGGGCTGTTCCTACTCTTCCGTCACTGTATGGCTGAGCACTATCGTCTGGTCCTGTAGGCAAGTAACTACTGGGAATTCTTAAACCTCTGTACAACTTGTTAGTAAAGTACTTGAGATCATCAATCTCACCAAGGTTTGTACCTCCTGGCAGTGTCTCAACTTTTGACCCTCGGCCTTCTGCCGTCTGTGGGAAGAAGTAATCTTCGTTTGTGCTTAATGGATTGTATGTTGTATCCATGATATTAGCGCCGCCGCCAGTTTGACTAGGAATGCGTCGCTGGTGGATCTCGTTTTTAACACGCTCAACAAATGCCATGGCCATGTGTGCTGGCATGTTACCAACGTCTACATAGAATACACGGCGTTCTGGCGCACGTTGGATACGATAGATAATAATAGCATCTTCAAGTAATTCTTTTTGCTTGTAAACTTTAAAGATGTTTTCAAGGATACTGTTGCCAAAAGGCCAGTTAGCATCAAGGCCTTCTGTTAAACTACAATGCACAACATGGTTTGCATCAACACCAGTTTCGTTAACACTTCTGTCAAATCTACCTGAGCTTGAACTCTGACTGGTATACACACTACTAGGCTGCACATATCCACTTTGTTTGTGATCACCGTGCTTGTGATAATCGTCACTGTAGTTTAGTTGTGTGGCAGTGAGGTTTTGGAAGTTAGGGTTAATGTCTTTAACAACATACTGTTCAGGTTTCTTGCCTTCACTTTCGTTAACAATAACTTTGTTTACCTTTGTCATCTCAACCCAGGACCATTCAAAAGTCTCTGGATCACGGATAAAGATCTGATCGCCGTATTTTAGTGTATTACGGAAGATTTTAAATACTCGCTTGTTAAACTCGTTCAAGTTATTCCAGTTTAACAACTGCTTTTTAACAGTGTCAATTTCACTGTCGCTGGGTGATTCATTCCAGTAAATGTCAAATGCTGTTCCGTTCTCAACATTAACCTGTGTGCAGAATTCTGCAAGAATATCAAGTGCGCTGTTAACTTCACTGTCAACGTCCATGTTTTCATATTGACTGTATCGTTCAATACGGTTAGTATGCCCAACATAAACCTCAGGCAAGCTACTGGAATAGTTGCTATACTTTGCGGAAGCATCGGCTGAACTCGCGCCAACGTTGGTTAGCGGACTTGCATTAACGGTTTTAAAATATTTTTTCCAGCTCATTTTTAATAATCTTCCTTTATAATACTATATTATAGCACTAATACTGTATTTACCCTAATTTAAATCTAATTAATAATTACTTCCATTTACTACAGCTCTTGCATTGTCTTCACTTGACTGTCTAACTTGCTCAGTTAATTGTTGCAACAGTACAGGAGTTGATATTATTGCGGCAACGGCCTCATCTGGTAGTGCTTGGTTATTATTTAGAGTATCGTTTCCAGCACCGCCGTCGAGGGTGTCGTCGCCTGCGCTTCCTTGCAATGCAGGAGTAGGTGCATTTGGCAGGTTAGCTCTTGAAACTCCTGGCTGTGCTGATGGATCAACTGGTTCGGCTCCACTAAATGCGAAATTAAATCCATCACGAATAGCACCAACTATTGCGCCTTGAAGATCGTCCGTCCATGACCCGGACCCGGTTGTCGGTTCATTAGGTGCACTAGGGTCAGCCGTGGCACTGTTAAGAAGTCCTGCTGCCCCGCTTATCAACCTGGTGGCGCCATCTAGTGCCATAGTAAATGCATTAGATTCCAGCATTTTGTCTACCGTTTTGTCCATGGTTGTTTGAAATTCTTTAACAACCCCAGCCATTTTAATTGCATTTTGAGTTAACGGATCTTCAGGTCCAAAGTCTGTCTTTCTCATGTCTTCTTGTATTTTTTTAAATGTTTCGTTGATTCCCTTGTTTAGTGTTCTCTCTGCTGATACATATGACTGTGTTAGTGCATCAATTAAAGGGCCGCTTGCTCCCATTGCACCCGCTTTAACTAGTTCTGCCATATTCTTAAGTTGTTCAGGCCCAAACGATTTGCCCAATTTATCAAAAGAATCTGCCATTTCTGTTTTATTTGTCATAGTGTTATCCGTGATACCACGCTGGATGTCGCGCAGGGAATCATTGAAACCTGTTCCTAATTCGCCTACAAGCCCAACAGACCCAGCAGTAAACACCTCGCCATTATTTAGGAACATTTCTTTAAGTGCTTTACCGCCTCCTGCAACCATACTTTCAGCTTGAGCAATAGCCATTTCTGCTGCTTTACGCTGCTCGGGTGCAAGGCCCAGCAAGGCTGCTTGCAATTGTGCATCTTCTTTGTTTGCTTTAGCTTTTTGGCGTTCTTGCTCAAGTGTTGTGCCATTATATTGAGCAAACATTTTTTGTTGTTTAGTTAAAGTCATAAAAGAGTTATTAAGTTGAGTAGCATCTAACTCTGAGAGATTTGCCCCACTCGCAGCTAAGTCACCCATAAACTCTGCTAGTAATTGCCCTTGTTCCTGATATCCGATACCTAGTCTTAATAAAGAATCGCCGTGTGTATCTTGCATGATTTTATTTTGTTTTGCAAATTGTTGAGCCCCACGTTCTGTTGTTCCACCAAACATGGATAACTGATGACCAGCTTTTTGCACAATATTTGACATCATTTCAACAGAAATTCCAGCTTCGTGTGATATTTCTCTCATTCTAGTTAAACTATAGCCAAAACTTCCACCAGCAGCTTGTATTTTTTCATATTGTTCGATGTTTTTACTAAGCGCACCTGTTAACAATCCGAGAGTGCCGCTGACGGCGGTGATCGCGACCTGGCCAGCACCTCCTATGAAACCTGGGATACGTGAGGCAGCACTGCCCAGGGTTTCTCCAAGCGATGTTATGCCTTTGCCAATACTACCGATCATACCACCTGTTGTAGTAGATTGACTTGCAAGCATGCCAAAGCTAGAAAAGACTTTTGTTGAAGCCGCTGTAAACATGCTCGAAGCGTTGCTAGCTGATTTTCCAGCACCAGCAATTTGGTCTCCGGTGTTGCTAGCGGTACCTCCGAGAATACCTAATGTACCAGCTAACTTGCTACCTCGTTGGTTGGCTGCACTTAATCCAGCAGAACTAACATTGGTTGTTGTGCCTGTTTGTGCTTGGATAGCACTTAATATAGCATTAAGAGTTGAGTCTTGAGCCGCATTATTAGCTGATACTACGCCAATGCCTGGAATGTTAATGTCTACTGCCAACTTAATATCTCACTACCACATAATATACGCATATAAATACATATACAGAAATTATCTTATACTGTATTTACCCTAGGAGAATCACCAAAGTGAGCACAGACAATTTAAACCCGCAACAAATGCAAGATTTTTTAGCACAGACACAACAATCTCAGTCTGAAACTAACCCACTAAGTGGATATATGAGAACGCCACAGATTTATGTTACATTGCCTAGCAAAGGTAAATATTACGCTCCAGGGACTATTGATATGCCTATTAACGGTGAAGTACCAGTGTTAAGCATGAGTACTAGAGATGAGCTTATCTTAAAATCACCTGATGCACTGATGAACGGACAGGCAGTTGTTGATGTTATACAACACTGTATTCCCAGTATTAAAAATGCCTGGGAGATGCCTATTGTTGATTTAGACACTGCATTAATTAGTATTAGAATTGCCAGCTATGGTGAACAAATGGAATATTCCAGTAGCTGCCCAAGTTGCAAAGAATACAACCAATATGAAATTGATTTAAGAAACTTTTTAGATGCTACAGTTGATTTGAGCAGTTACGAAGATACAATTGAGTTTAAAGATCTTAAAATTAAACTAAAACCACAGTCGTTTAAGAGTGCTAACACAACAAACTTGGAAGTGTTTGAGCAACAAAGATTAATAACTCTGGTTAATGATCAGACTTTAGATGCTGACCAAAAGCAAACTAAGTTTAATGAGATTTTTGAAAAGATGACAAGTTTAACAGTTAAAAATATCATCGGAAGCATTGAATATATTTTGATGCCTGACGGAACACGAGTATCAAACACTGGTTTTATTGACGATTTTATCACTAACAGCGATCGCGGGGTTTTTGAGAAAATTGAAAAGCATCAAGAAAAGATTAACGAGATGATGCCTAATAAAACAGTTAACGCGAAGTGTCCTGATTGCCAGCATGAATACGAAACTCCATTTACGTTTGACCAATCAAATTTTTTCGCATTAGCCTCTTGACCTTATCTAATGCTGAGATTTTAAAAAAACTCCAAGGCATGGATCAAGAGGCGAAAACAATTAAAAAGAGAATATTTGAAATGTGCTGGTATATGCGCGGAGGCATAACTTTAAACGAGATGATGCAACTTGGAGTATCAGACATACCAATAATGACTGACGTAGTTGAAGGAAACCTGGAAACTACCAAGAAGTCTGGGATGCCCTTCTTTTAATCGTCTGGAGTGCTAATATATTCTTTAGGGTCTAACTTAACTCTATTAGACATAAGATTAGCTGACTCACTAGAATGATAACATTCTATTTTACTATCATATGAAAAATTAAAGCCAAGTTCATTAGCTGCGTTACAGAATGTTAAAAAAGCACTCTCTAACTCTACTTGTTTTCTTTTATCCATGTTAATGTAAATCCGGATCTCTGCCCATGCCGTTGGGTCTTGTGGGATAAACCTCTAAAATACAATATTTGTCTTGAGGATGTTGGCTACTTAGAATTGCCATAATTTCACTTGCCTCAGATTCTGAGTTGGCATCCATAACATCTTTTTCTTTTACTACTACATATTTGTTTGTCATAAAGTTTTCCTCCACCACACAATGTGGTCGAATATTTAAACTCTAGTATAAACTATTATAATACATTAAATTTATCTGTCAACCGATACTAAGGAGATGAACTGCGTTCATCTAACACTTCACTGTCGTTCGTGTTACTTTTTCTTAATACTAATTCATTTCCCAGGTCTTAATTACAGTAATTAAGATATTTTATTGTGATATTATATGATAGATGAATACTTCATGTAGATAGTTTCAGTCAGACGGAACCTGTTTTAGGGTTCCGTCTTTTCTGACTTCATGTGAGTTGTCACAGCCAAGACATTGGAAGTAGGTATTTTACACTACTCATTGGGCTCTGACCTTTCCCAACCTACGTCGACATCAAATGTACTATAAACTGTACATTAACCTGGTTAATGTCAGCTTTATGTTACGTTATTAGCGATTAACGTAACACGATGATTACATTCTATCCCCCGCTTCGTTCCTGTTGCTAAGGGGTTTTCATGAGTAATATGTGTTGTTCAAATGTCAGCAGAGCATTCTACGCTGAACCCAGGGTTCACAGAAACAACGTGTACGTGTGCAGGGAGCGCCTGCGTTTTCCACAATCCAAAATAACTGACGGATCAATCTTATGTGCTGATAGTGAGGGTTCTGTGTGAGCCTGTTTAGTCTTGATTTGCTTCGTTAATGACGTGCTGGCTTTGGTGGACTCTAACTCTTATTTGTCCGTTATACCAGTCGTCTGATTCTAATACTTTGTGCCTAAACTGTTCTCTTGCTTCTACGTAACTACACTCTGCCTTGCTGTAACAATAGTAGAGTATTTCACGGGTAAAGCAGCTTTTGCCGAGTGCTTCGATGTCTGCCAATAATTCGTTTGATGAGCCGTAATATGTTTGCCAATCTGAGTCTATTTTTTCTTTTATCTTTTTTCTTTTCTTTGTGCCATTCTTTAACTTAACTATACGATACTTGGTTTTTGCAAATTTTGCAAGTTTTTTTCCGATATATTTTCTATTAGATTTAGTATTCGTAATAAGGTATACAAAACCTACACAGTCTTCAGGCAATACTGTAATTTCGTTTAGTGATACGCCGTCAGACTTTATCCAGTTTGTCATCGTCTAGTATATATCATTTACAGATTTTAAATTTGCATAAAGTGAAATTTCTGTAGCTCATGTATATTTCATTAATTTGTTTCATACCCTACGGCATAATCTTCGTCTACAACACTTGATCTACATTTTAAACTGCATTCAACCCATGTGTCTGTTTCCATGCCGTTAAAAAACTTTTGCCATAGATCATGGTTCAATACCTGTTCCATAGTTAACCTATTCTTTACATTTAGAATATGTCTGTATTTTTGGAAAAAACTATCTTTGTATTCAATAGTCTTGTCTTCAAAATTCATGCTAGAATATGGAAAACTAGTCCAAGAACATGGATGAACTGTTCCTTCAGCATTTATATACATGCCTCTATTGCCTACTAGACACAATGGTAAAATACCATTTACTTCTTTTGTGTTATAATACTTTTCTCGGTTAGTTGTTAAGTATTGTGTAGTATCTTGTATTCGATTTGTTAAAAGATGGATATCCCTCTCATACCTGTCAGTCTTACTGATAAACTCAAGACGTGGTTCTAACAAGTCTTCGCCATATGCACCGTTGTACTTACTACTAAACTTTGTGCTTTTAGTCCATTGTACCGCATCACAGCCGTTTTTTGTTGCTAAGTCTACAATTTGTTGTGTATGATCTTGATTAAAGTTAAAATAGATAGCAGCCCAATTTACAAACGCTGTACTATTATGACCCATTAAATGCATACCCAGCATAATACTTTCAAAGTTACTGTTTACTCTGTATAAATCATTCGACGCTTGATCATATCCGTCTACACTAAAGTTTATAGTATCATACTCGTTACTGATACTCGCAAAGTTAGTCCACCACTCTTTGGTTTTGTAACTACCATTAGTAATAGTGTATACATGGCATGTAGGTTTTGTTGACTTTATATATTCAACAATCTTTAAATAATCTTTGCAGTATATTGGATCTCCAACATCTCCACACATAGTAAAACGTTGCACATGCTCTGCAATAAAATCTCTCGGAAATGCTTCTTTAAATTCTTCTATACTAATTTCTTTATTTAACCAAGGTGTATCAGGTAGTTCTGTTCGAGGACAACGGGGACATCGCAAACTACATTTACTACTAGGCTCTATATGCCAATGATAAAATTGCCATCCGTACTTGTTAATCATATACTGTAACTTCTTTCATATACCAATTTTCTATCATAAGTTTTATAGTAGTAGCAACTACCACTGGTTGAATTTTTTGTGTTTTTAAATGTGCAATCATCGGAGTGTCAGTGGGACCTGGATTAATTAATCCCAATCTACAAACACTTTGTTGCTTTGCAAGTCTACGAAATAACTGTGCTAAATCTTGTTTATGATCTCTATAGTGCCATGTGTTATTATTATGATTAGTTTCTATTCTAGGATAGTCGACCACATAACTGCCAATGTTTATGATAATTTTAGGCTTATCTTTCCAAACATTGAATAATTTTTCTAACAGTTTGCTTTGATAAGTTTCATTATATGCATTGTTTATAAAAACGTCATAGTCTTTATCGTTAAGTTCCTGTATAAGATTATCTGTTTGTGAAATATCCCATCCGTTATTTCTGCTGTATCCAGTACTTAACAATAGTTGACTGAATGCTAATCCTATACCGCTAGTGTGGCCAGTAATTGCTATATTCATACCATCTCCACATCAGTGTCGTAGCTGGTGAAGCCATTTTCCTTGATAACCTTCATCAAGTTATTAACACGCCCAGCTAGTTCATCCTTGTGACTAACTAGCCATACACTCTTGTTCCTATCTCTAGCCATCTTTTTAAGTACTGCAAGGGCACTTTCTACTCCGCTTGCATCCATACCGCTGTCAACAACCTCGTCAATAAACAGCAAGTTAATAGGATGGTATAAACTTTCCCAAACGTCTCGGAATGCCCAGCTCAAACTTAAAATTAAACGATTACGCTCACCACGTGACAGGTTATCAAAGTCCAAGTCTCTGCCTAATTCTTGTATCTCTACAGATAGATCATTCATAAACTTAACACTGTGTGGCAAGCCCATTTTGTTCAAGTAATAAGTGAGTCTAGTATTTAAGAACGCTAGGTTCTGATCAATAATTCGTTTACGTATAAAGCTATCTTTATTTGTCAATAGCTTCAACAAAAACTCCTGGTGATCCTGCATACTAGTTAAGTCATTAATGGTATCCCAGGACACTTCTTCAACACCAGTGTCTGACATCTCTTGAATTTGCTCGTCGTATGGATCTTCCTGATTCTCACGTTGCTCTAGTTCTTTTTTAAGTGCGTCTACGCTGGTACGATGATTGTAGGCATCCTGTAGCGTATCATAAAACACTGTAGGTGCTGAACCAACTTCGCCAATCTCTTGGATTACTGCAATATATTCCTGACGCTTCTTGTCATTATCAAGAACATGATCGCTGGCATCCTGGCGCTGTGATATTTTACTGTCAACAATAGTCTGTTGTTTGTCATCATGAATATCCTGACCACAGGCATGACACTTGTGCTCATCCAACAACTGGATTTCCTTGTCTAATTTTTCAATTAGTTTTGTTTGTTTTGTGTCATCCTGGTCCAAACTAGTAATCCAGCGTTCAGCTTCCTGTACAGCCTTTAGTTTATCATAAAATTCTTCTAGTAGTTTATGATTTTCAAGTTCGCTGTCAATGTCTACATGACCAAGGTCGTCGATACCCTGTTTAAGTTTTACAACATCTTCGTCTCTTTTTAGTAGCCAGAGCTTCTGTCTCTTTTTAGCACTGTCAATCTGCTCCTGAATTCTACGGTTAGCATCTTCCACTGCTTTAATACGAAACTCTTCTTGGGTAATCAAGTCTTTGGTCTGGCGTGTCATCTCTTTAAGAGAATCTGCCTTTTCGCTGAGCAAGGTAATGCCCAACAACTGCTCTATAATAGCACGTTGATCATTTGCTCCCAAACTTAGGAAAGGCTGAGTGTAGGTGTTTAGAGCGACGAGGTGTTTAAACATGTCATGGCTCATGCCAAGCATACGTTCAATTTCTTTTTGTGTCTCTCTACTATCACCTTGTTGTGACTCAGTGCTTTCCTGTTCGTGATTAGCAATAAAGTATTTTAAGACGTTTGGTTTACGTCCACGTTCAAGCCTATAAGCAACACCATTAACTTCAAAATCAACAGTAACCATCATGCCTTTGCCGTTGGTTTTATTGATTAAGTTATCTTTCTTGATGTTAGTTAAGGCTTGACCGTAAAGAGCATAACTGAGTGCGTTGATGATTGTGGTTTTACCCGTGCCATTTCTGGCGCCAGAGTCATCACCTCCTTGATCATAGTTAGCACCAAGCACTAACGTTAAGTCTTTACGGTCAAAGTCTACAGCCTGGGTCTGATTGCCCACGCTCATAAAGTTTTTTACTGTTAGTGTGTTAAGTTTAAACATCTGTATATTTTACTATTTCCTGGAGTAAATGTCTATAAACTAATAAATTTCCTTGCTTGTTATAATGATTAATGTTACCTTTGTGAGGACTGGAGTTATAATCAAAATAAAGCATATCTCTGTTTGTTTGGAAATGTGTTGTGTGAATCACTTGAAGGTCGTTCAAAAGCAAACTTTGTTCTTTAATACACATATCATAAAAGTCTTCACACTGTTGTTCGCTAAAGATATATTTGAAGTAATCCATAGCGGCTCTACCAAAATTTGTTTTTTTATGGTGGTCAATATCAGAAAAAACTAAATCGCAATGTTTGTGACCTGTATTTGGATGTAAAGGATTATACTCAACAAAAACACGATATGGATTAGTGTGAACTAGTATAACAATATCACCGTCTGGAATATTACTTTTTATTGACTGAAGTATACGATATTCACTAGCACCTGGGATGCAATAATTTTTAATTTTGTAGTGTTTGGCAAGCATGCTTACCCAACTATCCCTATCAGAACTTACGCCAAAACTATCGCCGTATATGTTAACCAATGCCATTCCAGAACCCTTTTACAGTACAAGCAATATCATAGTGCTCTTGTTTATTAGGATGCCCCAGCTTACCAGCAAAGACACAGTAATCAGTAAATCTTATATAATTTTTAAGACTAATTATTTCTTTTTCCAGAGTTCTTAAATTTGCAAAAATCTCTTCAATTTGATCGTCGTTAGTATTATGAAACCAGGGAAAGAGTTGACGGTCTTGTGTATAAATTTGTTGTTCTATAGTATCCTGATTGAGCATCATCCATTTTATATTTTGTTGGTTAAACCAAGATATTAAACGCAGACATCTTAGCCAGTGTTTGCGTAAACTTTCTGCTTGGCAAAAATACTGTTTATAAAATTTTTTAACATAAGAGGAGTCTTGGTATGTGTCAGAAAATAATGCTTTGGAGTTAAAGTCAATATATGTTCTAATATCTGCTTTATAGACACAATTCCGCACAGTAGAAGGCCAGGCAATTATACATTCATCAAACTTATTATGTGTATAATAGTAGGACATTACATCTAGTTCAATATGCTCAGGTGATTTTCCTTTTAATGCTAGATTAATTGTATTATTGTCTATTAGATAAGGCCATGCGTCTTGGCAATTAGCCAGTTCATCACCATAAGTAATACTGCCGCCGTCTACTACTAGCATTATAGATTCCTGTAAATGTCTAGCATTAGTTGTCTGTCATATTGAGCAGTTTCAAGTTGAGTAAGGTGACTAGTTACTATGCTGTCAACACTCTCAAAGTTTACTTCGCCATCAAATGTTTGGGAATGCTCTTCAATGTCAGTTCTCTGAATTAAACTAAGCTCACGCAAGTTGTACTGCGGAATAAACTGCTCTTTAATAAACGTTGCTTCCTCGTAACTTATGTCAACATCAATTTCAACACGACAATACATGTTAGATAGCAATAAACGGTCTGTATCTTCAAGTAT
>Ga0206131_10006009_pt1 | contig 12542 bp, 10 predicted proteins | sample Helgoland_Spring_FD_148636 | JGI IMG/M metagenome (GOLD analysis project Ga0206131, IMG submission 148636) | Pelagic subsurface seawater microbial communities from Kabeltonne, Helgoland, North Sea - Helgoland_Spring_Bloom_20160517_1 | ecosystem: Environmental > Aquatic > Marine > Epipelagic ... | reverse complement strand
AGCCGATGGTTCTGAAGCTATAGTGAAAGGTCATTTTGGAGAAATTGAAAGTTTCACAGTTGTAGAGGCTGGAATGCACCACAAAAAAGGTGATGTCATTAAAGACGATTTGATGCACACTTTTCAGCATGCTGCCGAAAATGGGCAAATTCATGAAGGCGGCATGATTCATCTTCACGATGGATCTTTAGCGAAAATCAAAAAAGCGCATGACCACGATATGGAGCTGACCATAAAGTACACATCAGAAGGGTCCAAAAGAAAAATAGGTGATAAAATTGAGGGTAAAGAGGCAGAAAAACAATACTACGCATCTTTATATAGTGGTACGCCTAAAGTAACCTATGGTGCAAAATGGTTTGAAGATGGAGAGCATTGGCTTCCCACCAAAAATGAATATGGACCCCAACAGTATGCGCATTTCTTTTTCTTCATAACTGGTTTTCATGGATTTCACGTATTTTCTGGAGTTCTAATCAACATTCTTATTCTGATCGGTGCCATGAAAGGGACTTATCACAAAAGAGGGCATTATGAAATGGTTGAAAAAACAGGTCTTTATTGGCACTTTGTCGATTTGGTTTGGGTTTTCGTATTTACCTTCTTCTACCTCGTTTAATTTAAAAAACTTTTACCATGGAAAGAGATGATTTAATTGAATATTCTTTAGATACGCACCATTCTGAAGAGCAAGGAAAACTTATAAGAAGTAAAATTATAAAGGTTACGGTTCTTTTAACCTTAATCACGGTAATAGAGGTTGCTTTGGGTGCTTTTATTAAGCAGAGTTCCGAAGCGTGGCCATTTGTAAAATGGACCTTTATTGTCCTGACACTTCTCAAAGCAGGATACATCGTGATGGTATTCATGCACCTTGGTGATGAAAGAAAGTGGATGAGAAACGTGATTCTTATCCCTTATGCATTGTTCATTCTATACTTGATTTTTATTGCTCTCTGGGAAGCGCTTGCAGTTGGTGACGCCTGGTCATCAGTAGCTGTTTAAATAACATCCCCTTGTCTAAAAATAGTATTAATAAAAGTAAGATTTGGGGGTTTATGTTGGTCCTCGGTCCTGCAGTCTTGTTCATAGGTTTTACCTTATTTATGAATCGTTCTTGTGAACACAAATTCGAAGAACTGGATGATTTCGGCCCTGTACCAGCTTTTCAGTTTACCGATGCCAACGGGACTCAGCGGAATTCCAAAGAATTTGAAGGTGAAATTCTTCTCATTAATACACTACAAAGTTCTTGTCCAGATAGTTGTTCCATATTAATGTGGCATTTAAATCAGACCATATATCAGCATGTTTGGAAAAATAAAACTAAAAAAACTAAAAAGATTAGAATGATTTCCTTCTTAATTGATGCTGAAGGTAATCCCGTTAAAGATCTTTCAGTTATTAATGATGCGGTAAAAGATTTAGCTGAAAATTATGACCCTTCAATTTGGATTTTGGCTAGTGGCGATGTGCGGTCAATCTATAACCTAAATAACAATGGTGTTTCTCTAATCGATGAAGGAGCTAATTTCGAAGAATTGATGCTTCTCATAGATAAAAAAAGTCATCTAAGAATGGTTCTTTCAGGAAAAGTAGAGGGGCAAATCAGAAGAATGAAGCAAAGTATGGCACTGCTTCAGAAACAATATGACAAACAATCTTCAAAGTAAACATGAATCGTTTAACTGTATGTTTGGCACTTCTTTTAATTACAGGATGTGATGCAGTACCTGAAAAGGCTACCTCACTTAAAAAACTTCCATATATCGGTCATTACGACCTTGACTATTCAGAGAAGAACGGTATAAAAACTGTTGACACTATTTACCAACCTATTCGTCCTTTCACCTATTTAAATCAGGATTCCGTGGAAGTATCGAATAAAAGCTTTGCCAACAAAATATGGATTGCGGAATTCTTCTTTGCAACTTGTCCTACGATTTGTCCAGTTATGAATAGTGAAATGCAACATCTTCAAAAAGAATTTGATGAAATGGGGCTCAGTAATGATATTCAGTTTCTTTCATTTTCAATAGACCCCAAAAAGGATACACCATCAGCATTAAAGGCTTACAAAAATAATTATTGTGACTCTTGTGATAATTGGGACTTTTTGACTGGCAATGAAAAATTTACGCATAGCCTTGGAATTGAAAGCTTTAAGATTTTTTCAGGAAGAGAGGAAGAGGCTGAAGGAGGATATGCACACTCAGGGGCCTTTTCTATGGTTGATCCAAATGGATATTTAAGAGGTGTATATAATATTACAGGTTTCGATGGAACCGTAAACAAAAAAGAATATCATCGGTTAAAAGAGGAACTAATTGTGCTTATTGAAAGTTTAAAATAATAGGTGAAAGATCTCAACCAAATAGAAAAAGAACTCTTCCCGTTGAGGAAACAACTTCGGGAACATAGCTTGTATAATCAGATGCATAGCCTTGAGGACATTAAGACCTTTATGTCACTGCATGTTTTTGCCGTATGGGATTTTATGTCCTTACTGAAATCACTTCAGGTTCAGCTGACCAATACTTCTGTACCTTGGACGCCTCGTCCTAATGCAAATCTGTCGCGATTTATAAATGAGATTGTTCACGCAGAGGAAAGTGATGTTAACGAAAAAGGAGAAGCGAAGAGTCATTTTGAAATGTACCTTGACGCGATGCATCAAATAGGCGCTGACACGAGTGAAATTAAGCATTTAATTAAGGGTGTTGAGAATGGAGAAAAGATTCAAACGGTTCTTGATGGTTTATATATTGATAATGCTGTCAAAGAGTTCCTAGCTTTCACTTTTGAAGTGATTGCCTCTGGAAAAGCTCATTGTATTGCAGCTGCCTTTACTTTTGGTCGAGAGGACGTGATCCCTGATATGTTCATCGAAATACTCAAGCAATCGGATGCCAAAAATAAAAACTATAATAAGCTTCGCTACTATTTGGACAGACATGTGGAATTAGATGGTGATGAACATGGACCTTTATCCCTTAAGATGGTTGAAGAGCTTTGTAAAGGAGATAGTAAGAAATGCCAAGAAGCAGTAGATATATCAAAACAAGCATTGGCACACCGCATAAAGTTATGGGATAGTATTGAGCAAAAAATCGTCCAAACAGAGGGTCGAATTGCCAGAAAACCAAGAAAAAAGAAAACCCTAGATAAGGTCATATTCGCCGTGTCAATTGCTATCCCTCTAGCGGTTGCAGTTTTGTTTTCAGTAAAAATAGAAGGGATTGACCTTTCGTTCTTACCTCCTATCTATGCCAGTCTGAACGGTCTAACCGCTGCAGGTCTTGTTCTCGCTCTAATTGCTATTAAGCTAAAAAAGATGAAGCTTCACCAGCGTATTATTCAAGGGTGTCTTTCTTTTTCTATACTATTTCTATTGCTTTATGTCTTGTACCATATGACCTCTGACTCGACTAAATACGGTGATTTGAATGGGAATGGCCTTTTAGAAAGTACTGAAAGATTGGCCGTAGCTGACACACAAAACCTGTACTTCTTTATATTAATTTCTCACATATTCTTGAGTCTTGTAGTTATCCCTTTGGTATTGTATGCTTACAAATTTGCTTGGGAAGGAGATTTCGAAAAACATAAAAAATGGACGCGCTTCGCATTTCCAATTTGGTTATATGTGGCCGTTACAGGAGTGGTCGTTTACTATATGATTTCCCCTTTTTACGGCTAAGCTATTTTATCAAAATTTCTACACGTCGATTCGCTTCTTTCTCCATCTCAGAGTTGGGGAATTCATAAACTGGACTTGTAAAACCATAGCCCTTTGCACTTAGCCTTTTCGGTGAAATCCCTGCTGCGATTAAATATTTTACAATCTCTTTTGCGCGCTTTTTTGAAAGTCGCTTTGAGCTAAAAGCTTGAGTGCCATCTCCATTTACGTGACCTTGAATTTCTATATTCACCGATGCGTTGACTAACAGAAAATCACGAAGCCTATTTAGTTTTGGCCCCGACTCTTCAAGAATAGAAGCCAATCCTGCAGTAAAATAAATTTCATCTATTTTAGCCACTGCACCTCGGACCAGAGGCTTTAAAAAAATCGTGTCTTTTAAGCCGTTTTTAACAAGTATGGAATGGTCTTTTTTATCAAAAGAGAAATAACCCTCTGCATCAATCTTTAACTCGCATTTCTTGATGTTTTTTCGAATGTTTAAGATCAAGTCACTAGCAACGTATGCGCCATTGATTTCGTTTGCTCCAGTGAGGGATATTTTACTTTTAACCGGGCGTTTTGTAATGGCATCTCGGACATGAATGGCATATTCATTTGCATTGGTGTGTGTTGTTAAGTCAAAAAGTAAAGAATCAACTATTTCATTACCAAATTCATCTTGAGGGGAAAAATCAAATGAGAAATCTAAAGAGTCCTTAATTCCTTCTTTAGCAACTAAAGCTACACCATAGCGCAGTGATTCTTCAACAAATATGAATTCAGAATTCAGCTCTTCAGTGCTCTGTTCTGAAAAAATGAACTTTGCATTACCTGAAGCTAATTCATCACAAAGCATTCCGTTTTTCTCCTGAAAAATATAGATCTGAAAAGATGCTTTTATTTTTTGAATATTAAGCTTCATTAGACCAGAAGATGGCGTATCAAAAAAGAGCCAAATTTGGTTTTTACTTACCTCTTTTGTCTTTTCATAGCCATAAAGTGACTTTTTATCAATCCCTCTTTTACCTTGAAAAGCTAATGAGTAAAAATTATTAGGTGACAAAGATATCCCCCCGTAACATTTATAATAACCCACATCTTGCGCCTGAGACGTCATCGTAAATAACGAGGTAAAAAGAATAAATAAAAATACGATTCCTTTTTTCATTTAATTGATATCGACATTTACATTACCTGTAATATTGGTTCTTACATAGAGTCGTTTAGGACCTAAAAAAATATTATTTATACGCAACAAATCCAGTCTAGTATTAACATATACTCCGGGGTAAACCTCTCCATTTAATTTACTTTCTAAAGTCGATAATAACCTATTTAAATTTGATGACATGTCAATTTTTGACTTTTCCATAATTGTACTTTTAATCCTATTCCCTAACAACCATCCTGCAGACTTTAATAATAATGCCTTTGTTTTTAACTCAAAGTCAACGTCTTCTAGACTCAATACTTGTGTCTCTAAATCCATTATAGGCCTGCATATTAGATATATCTTTCCTTGTCGAAAGCCCTCAAATTCCATGCGTAAAACCAGCTTCCCTGACTGCGTTCCTACAACACGCAAATTTCGCACCACAATATCTTTACCTTTAATAGAAATTATTTGGTCTTTAAATGCGCTTGTTAGTATAGACGATAATGAATCGTAACTGGCTGCAGCATCCGCTAAAATATCAAAGCCTTTTACCTGTTTTTCGGACTTCATAGGCTTTAAAGAGGTGTACCTATAGCCTTGATTTTCTGTACTTATTAAAGGTGAGAAGAATAAACTTAATGAAAATTTAGCCGTATTGCCTTCATAGCTTAGTGCTGACATTGAAAACGACTTAGGGTTTAAATATAATTGCCCATACATATCAATAGGCAAAGGCTCTTGAAGCTTTTTCCAAGCATCCTCAATTTTAGATTTCACATCTATTGCGCCCAACTCCTTGTCAAGTTTTGATTGCATGTCCTTAAGTTCTTTTGTGATCTCTTTTTGTACTTTATCTGTAACGTTATATTTTAGAAACGTCACCTCGCAAGGATCCTTTATTACAAAAGACTTTAAGGTTGTTTTTGCCTGAAACTTATAGTCTTTACTCAGCCCAACCTTAGTTAAATAAGACATGGAATAACGTCTTTTGGGCTCACCTATACCACAAGAGGCGTAAATTCTTGGAACGGTGCATGATTCCTTTCCGTTCCAGAGCGTTATGCATAATGGGCAATAATTCAAGTCTAAAGAAAACCCTCCTGAAATAGTAGTCTCAAGCCGACTTGCTTTTGTGGCAAAAGCGATGGGTTTTCGCGTAAAAACATATGCATAACTCATTCCCTCACAATTAGTACTTTTCCCCTTAAAAGTTTTAGGTGTCGTCTTTTCAGCCTCCTTAAATAATTTATTCATATCGACTTCGACATCTACATTCATTCTTGAAATCACAGGTTCAATCTTTTTTGGAGATGTCATTGTAAAGTCAGGAATTGCGGGCTCAATGGTTTTACATGAAACCAAAATGAGGACAATGATTATAAAATAGAGCGACTTCTGTCTTCTAAACATTTGAGTTTTTGAAATAGGGTTGGCCTAATTTAATTCATTTTTTTAATCCATAAACGATAACGCTCCTTTAAATCGAGGGTTTCTAGGGGAAAAATTAATAAGATTGGTTAAATTTGCAAACACTTTAAATCTAAGTATAAGAACCCATGCAAAAGTCTAAAATTATTTATACCAAAACTGATGAGGCACCTGCTTTAGCTACCTATTCTTTTTTACCTATTGTAAAAGCCTATACAAGCGCTGCTCAAGTAAGTGTGGAAACAAGAGATATCTCTTTGGCCGGTAGAATTCTTGCGCATTTTTCAGATATACTTTCAGACGAACAACAAGTTGGAGATGCGCTAGCTGAGCTTGGTGATTTAGCAAAATCGCCTGAGGCTAATATTATTAAACTTCCAAATATAAGTGCATCAGTACCTCAGCTTAAAGCAACAATTAAGGAATTACAAAGCCAAGGTTATGGCTTACCTGATTATCCAGAGGATCCAACTGATGACCATGAAATTAAGATCAAAGCAACTTACGATAAAGTAAAAGGTAGTGCGGTAAACCCTGTTCTCAGAGAGGGAAATTCAGACAGAAGAGCTCCCAAAGCTGTAAAAAATTATGCGAAGCAAAATCCGCATTCAATGGGATCATGGGATTCTGCGTCAGCAACTCATGTTGCTTCAATGAACGGTGGAGACTTCAAATCTAATGAGCAATCTTCGACCATTCAAAAAGAAGGGTGGGTTCAGATTTCTCATACAAACGAAGCAGGGACAAAAATCACTTTAAAGAATCGTGTAGCGGTTCTTCAAGGTGAAATTATTGACGGAACTTGTCTTTCTGTAAATGCCTTATTGAAGTTTTTAGAACAAGAAATTCAGGATGCCGACTCAAAAGGCCTCTTATTTTCTTTGCATATGAAAGCCACTATGATGAAGGTTTCTGACCCTATTATCTTTGGACATGCTGTTCGGGTTTTCTTTAAGCCTGTATTTGATGCATACAATGAAACTTTCGAACGTATTGGAGTGGACGTGAACAATGGATTCGGAGACCTTATCTCCAAGTTGTCTTTATTAACAGAGTCAGAGCGAAGTGAAATTGAAAAAGCAATATTAGACTGCTATCATCAACGACCAGATTTGGCGATGGTTAACTCTGACAAAGGAATTACAAATCTTCACGTTCCCAGCGATGTGATTATTGATGCATCTATGCCTGCGATGATAAGAACCTCAGGTAAAATGTGGAATAAAGAAGGTAAGCTTCAAGACACTAAAGCAGTGATTCCTGATGCCTCATATGCCGGAGTATATAAAGCAACTATAGATTTTTGTAAGAAAAATGGTGCTTTTGACCCAACCACCATGGGAAGCGTTTCCAATGTTGGGCTTATGGCGCAAAAAGCTGAAGAGTATGGCTCGCATGACAAGACTTTTGAAATTAAAGAAAATGGTAAGGTTCAGGTCATGGATCAAGATGGAACTTTGCTCATTGAGCATGAAGTTGAAGCGGGAGATATTTGGAGAATGTGCCAAGTAAAAGACCTTCCTATTCAGGATTGGATCAAGCTTGCTGTTAATCGTGCTAGAGCAACAGGAGTCCCTGCAATATTTTGGCTTGATGAAAATAGAGCTCATGATGCAGAGCTCATTAAAAAAGTAAAGGCTTACCTTCCAAATCACAATACCGAAGGGCTTGAAATTAAAATCCTTGCTCCCGAAGCTGCTACAAACTTTTCACTAGATAGAATTGCAAAGGGACTAGACACTATATCTGTAACGGGAAATGTGCTACGTGATTATCTAACAGACTTGTTCCCAATTCTTGAGCTGGGTACTTCAGCAAAAATGTTATCGATTGTTCCATTAATGAATGGAGGTGGGTTGTTCGAAACAGGCGCAGGAGGTTCAGCACCAAAACATGTTGAACAGTTTGAAAAAGAAAATCACTTGCGATGGGATTCACTTGGTGAATTCTTAGCCTTATCTGTTTCGCTTGAGCACATGGCAGTGGTCAATGATAATCCAAAAGCTAAAATACTAGGAGAAACTTTAGATGCAGCTACAGGTGCCTTTTTATTGAATGACAAATCTCCGTCTAGAAAGTGTGGCGAACTCGACAATAGAGGCAGTCACTTTTATCTTGCCATGTATTGGGCTGAAGCACTTGCGGATCAAGCTGAGGATCTTGAACTTCAAGCTGTCTTTTCTAAATTAGCAAAAGACCTTTCTGAAAATGAAGCAATAATTGTGAATGAGCTGAATGAAGTTCAGGGAAAAAGCATGGATATTGGAGGGTATTATAACCCGAATGACGACCTTGGGTCAAAAGCAATGCGTCCAAGCACAACATTAAATCGTATTATCGACGGATTTCAGGGTTAATTCTTTTTGAGCTGGGATAATGCAGCGTTAAGCTCAAATCCTAAAAGCAGTAAGATCGCATTGATATATATATAAAGCATCATCACAAGTAGTGCTCCTATAGAACCGTACAATTGATTATAGTTAGAGAATTTAGCAACGTATATTCCAAATAAATAAGTTGTAAATAAAAACAGCAGTGCTGTCATCAATGAGCCCGGGGTAAAAAATCGTTCTTTACGCCCTCCTGGAGTACCTGTATAATATAGTATTGCCGAGAACACAAGCGCAAAGAATAAGGTGAAAAACAGCTTGAAGCCTATAATCCAATAGGATAGCTCAAGAATTTCTATCCTTGAATAGGCGTTCCGCAGGTATACCAGAAAGGTGATATAAGCAGCAGCTGCCAGAATCAACAACAAAGAAAGTACTAAGCCGACTATGACACTGTATAAATACTGCCTTATAAAGGACCTAGATGTTTTAATATGATAAGAACCTTGAAATCCGGCAAAAATCGCACTAACACCATTACCCATAAAAAAAATAGATAATAAAAAACTAGATGAAAGTAAACCTCCGTGTTGATTCGTTTGAATATCCGTATAAATAGACATAAAAAAATCTTGAGATGAACGCGGCATTGCAGACTCAACAAACCGAGAGAAAATCTCAGTAAAATTAGCAATAGGTATATACGGCATTAAGTTCAAAACGAAAAGTAGCGCCGGGAATATGGCCATGAAAAAACTAAACGATATACTTCCGGCTCTAGATGTTAAATCTCCTTTTACCAAACCAAAAAAATACATTTTGAAAAGATCATATAACGAAAAACCATCATAACGAGGAAGCTGTTTTTTCTTTAACCAACCTTTGGTGTTTTTATAAATGGATAGTTCTTTTATGTAGCTCTCTTTTTTCAATTCATCCTTTTAAGCGCTACTAAGTTACGCAATGCAGGATTAAATAAACACATTATACATTGAATGGTGTCTGCTTTGAGCTTTATCTTAACTTTGTTCCTCGTTCAAGGCTGTAATCATGAAATTTATTTTTAAAATTTCTCTTCTGATTCTTGCTGCAATTGTATTTGTAGTCATTCTGCTTTTTGGTTATCGTGATATTACTCTAGAAACTTTAATGAGCAAGTATGGGCGATCACCATCGTCATTTATTGCTATTGACGGTATGAATGTTCATTATAGAGATGAAGGCTCCTCGGTTCTAGATTCTATTCCAATTGTATTGATTCATGGAACTGGATCAAGCCTGCATACTTTTAATGGATGGGTGGCTGAACTAAAAGACAATTATAGAGTCCTAAGAATGGATTTGCCAGCATATGGACTCACAGGCCCTTTTAGAAAAGGAGATTACTCAATGCAAAGCTATGTGAATTTTATTCATGCATTTTTAAGTGCCAAAGGCATTGATAGATGTATACTTGGCGGAAATTCATTGGGCGGTGGAATTGCATGGAACTTCGCCCTTGATTATCCCGATATGGTGCATAAGTTAATACTCATAGATGCCTCAGGTTATGCAATAAAAGCCCAAAGTACTCCTCTTGCTTTTACAATTGCCCAAACACCCATAATCAATAAACTTTTTACATTTATAACACCGAGGTTCATCGCTAGAAAAAGTGTAGAAAATGTATACGCCGATAAATCAAAAGTGACTGAGGTATTGGTTGACCGTTATTTTGAGCTCACCTTAAGAAAAGGAAATAGACAAGCCTTTATAGATAAATTGACTGCTCCTAAAGGACAAAGTCGCTCTAAAGAAATAAAGCGAATCACTCAAAAAACACTAGTTCTTTGGGGCGAGGAAGACGCATTAATCCCTATGGAGGCTGCCTATAAATTCAATGCTCAATTACCTAACAACAAGCTTGTTATACTAAAAGGGTTAGGCCATGTACCTATGGAAGAAAATCCTAAAAAAAGCATACTACCTCTGCTTTCGTTTTTACAAGAGAATGATTCTTTATATCAACAATAATGAAATGATTCAATCGTTAATGATACATATTATGAAAAGATATATACTCCCATGTTGCATTGGCTTTTTATTCATTATGCCCTCTTGTTCGAAAAACGAAAATTGTTTATTTGAAAATTCCAGCAACGCTCAAAACTGTATTGACTCAACACTGATTGATTCTAGTATGATGTGTACTGAAGAATATGACCCCGTGTGTGGGTGTGATGGGGTGACTTACTCAAATGAATGTGATGCCTCAAGAAACGGCGTGACAAACGTACTTCAGGGTGAATGCTGTGAATAATAAATTAATAACCAGACCAAAAATTAAAAACCACTATCCAATAAGGCCTATGAAAAAAATTAGCTTGCTTCTTTTATTACTGTCTTTTGTACAGTTTTCTTTTGCGCAAAAATTTACGATTAGTGGAACTATAAAAGAAGCCAAAACAGGAGAACCTATAATTGGCGCCAAAATCTATGATTTAAAATCAAAAAAAGGAACCATCTCAAATGAATATGGCTTTTATAGTCTCACTTTGCCCCAGGATAGCGTATCCATTAGAGTCTCATACATTGGTTACACAGCTATGGAATATCAATTTGATGGCAAAAAAAATATTGCATTGCCTGTTGAACTTTTGACCATTCAAGAACTCGAAGAAGTCACGGTTACGGCTGAAAAAAATATTGAAGAACGTACCCAAATGAGCTCCTTTGATGTCTCCATTGAAAAAATCAAAGCCCTCCCTGTTTTCTTGGGAGAAAAAGACATCATTAAAACTATACAGCTCTTTCCAGGTGTTCAGTCGGGCAGTGAAGGCTCTAGTGGGATTTATGTTCGTGGTGGAGGTCAAGATCAAAACCTCATGCTTTTAGATGGTGTTCCCATTTACAATGCAACCCACTTATTTGGCTTTTTCTCAATTTTTAATGCTGATGCGATCAATAAGGTCACAATGATTAAAGGAGGGTTCCCGGCACGCTATGGAGGCCGTTTGTCTTCTGTCCTCGATATCAGAATGAAAGAAGGAAATATGAAAGAGTTTCATGGAGAAGGTAGTATTGGATTGATCTCATCAAAGCTATCTTTAGAGGGCCCAATTAAAAAAGACAAAACTTCGTTTATCGTTTCGGGAAGACGTACATACATAGATGTTCTTGCGAGACCTTTTATTAATATGCGTAATAGAAACCAAAGCAGTGGAAAAGGTGAAGAAGGCTCAAGTGAAACACAAACAGGGGGCTATTACTTTTGGGATTTAAATGCGAAAATCAACCATAAGTTTTCCGAGACCAGCAGGCTCTACTTGAGTGGCTACTTTGGAAGAGATCGTTTCTATAACGATGCTACCAATACCTATACCACGGATGAAGACACCTCAAGTACGGACGAAACCTCGAGCAACGGATTAAGATGGGGAAATGCCATTGCGGCGCTGCGATGGAACAAAATTATTACTCCTAAACTTTTCATGAATCTAACGGGGACTTTCAGTCAATATGAATTTACTGTAGGTGGCCAAAATCAATCAACTACCACTTACCAAAACGCTCCTTCAACAAGCCAAAATGTTCTCTTTAACTATAATTCTGGTATTCAAGATTGGACCGTAAAGGCTGATTTTGACTTCAGACCAAATCCAAACCATACGATTAAGTTTGGATTTGGAGACACCTACCACACCTTTGTACCGGGGGTGAATCAAATAGCGCTTTCAAATAATACTTCAAGCGGTATTGATACCACATTTGGATCGTCAAGACAATATGGTCATGAGCACTGGGCTTATTTTGAGGATGATTGGGAAATTTCAGCACGTCTGAAATTAAACATCGGGATTCATTTTTCAGGATTCAAAGCAAATCAGGAGTGGTACCCAAGTATCCAGCCTAGATTCGCAGCAAGATACATGCTCAATGAAAATTCATCATTGAAGATGTCCTACTC
>Ga0206131_10006008_pt1 | contig 12543 bp, 6 predicted proteins | sample Helgoland_Spring_FD_148636 | JGI IMG/M metagenome (GOLD analysis project Ga0206131, IMG submission 148636) | Pelagic subsurface seawater microbial communities from Kabeltonne, Helgoland, North Sea - Helgoland_Spring_Bloom_20160517_1 | ecosystem: Environmental > Aquatic > Marine > Epipelagic ... | reverse complement strand
CACGAAGTTCGTGTCGCCTCAATCGACGCCTAAGGGGAGGAGGGAAAAGAAAAATGATGACGACGAGACGCCAGAGCCACCAGGTGTTGATGATGATGATATGAACGACGACGTGGAAATGATGACGATGAAAGAGACGAAAGAAACGGAGGAAAAGGAGGAAAAGAAGAGGAGAGAGGGAGAGGCAGTGACGTCGTCGTCGTCGAAATTTGGTCATCGGCATCATCATCCTCAGGAAAAAGCAGCAGAGAACAACGACGACGATTCCAACGAAAACGTTCAAATCCACGCGCGGTTGATGGAAATGTTAAAACATTACGTGAAAATAGGCCAAGCATCGGGCGTTCCGGGGAAAGACGTTCCGGTGGATTTAATCGCCAAAGCGTTCGTGAGTTTAGGGAAAGCGATTGGTAACGAGGAGAGCGACGACGTCGTCCTCGACCGTCGGAAAATTTTAGACCGAGAGATGGCGAAGTACGAGCAAGACGTGGTGCGGAAGTTGAAACACGCGGAACGAGCGGCGGAGAGAGAAATCACGACGTACGAAAAAGAGTTGGCGCGTTTAGAGAAGAAGTTCATGGAGACGGAAGAGGAGGTGAAAAGGTTGAAATCAGAGGTGAAAGCGTTGAGAGAGGATGGGAAATCGGAAGTTCGCAGAGAAAAATTGAGAGCGGAGATTGGCGAATTGCCGGAGAAGAAAGTCTCGGAGCGGACGTTGAAAGCGCTGGAAGAGGAAATCGCGCGGTTAGAAAAAGAAAACCTAGACGAGGAAAAAGAAACGAACGAAGCGCTGGCGGCTTTAGAAACCGCGCTCGCGAGCATCACGAAACTCCCGGGAGAAATCGAAGACGTCGTCGTCGTCGAAGCCGTCGTCGAGAATACGAATAAAAACGCCAACAATACTCACCAAAGCGGCGCCGGGACGACGACGATTCAGACGACGAGAGAAGAGCGAGAACAAAAAGAAGACGCGCCGATGCTCATCCAAGACGCCGCCGAGGACGGCGAGATTGTATAACATAAGGGCAACAAAGAGAGAAAAAGAGAGAGTTTCTGTAGGAATAGCAGCACGTGTAGACGTATTAGAACTCTGTACTTTAAAAAAGGAAAAATTCTTTCGCTCCTCGTTTTCTCAATCTCACTCGCTTTTTTCGCTTCAAGGATTGAACGCGAGGAGGAAGGAAATTGATGGCTGTCATTCACTCCTGAGTACGGTGAGATGGTTTTTTAGCTCCTCGAGAAATTAAGATTAAAAACGAAAAGAATATCCAATCGTCACTCACGCGCGCTTTGTTTCTTCCCTATACACGCACGCGCACACACACGCGCGCGAGAAACGAGAGACGAGAGAGCACTCACTCCTCGGTTGCGTGACAAAAGTCGTCGTTCTCTTCTTTGAAATTTGATTTTTTTAAAAGAAGAACCTTTCTTGTTGGTGGGTTTTGATGCCATTGCAAGGAGGCGCAAACTCTTCTTCTTTAGTTCTGGAAGAAATCATGGGGTCTTTACTCATCATCACTCCGGCGATTTTCGGCTTAATCTTTGCGTTTTTTATGTACAAGAAGATCAACAGGATACAGTTGTACCGAGCCACGCGAGGGCAGGACGACGATGACTTGTTGATGCGACGAATGGAATCAGTCGGGGATGAACTCGAATCCGGTGCCAATGGCGGGGATCAATATCGCAAGTTGAGGCAGATTTACCGGGATATTCAAGAAGGGGCGAAAGCGTTTTTGGCCGCTGAATATCGCATGTGCGTGTACTTCTTGGCCGCTATGGGCGTGTTCATTTCCATTTTTGTCTCCAGAACGGACGATGGATGGGACTTCAAAGTTGGCTCCCTCACGGCGTTCGCGTTTGTGGTCGGCGGCGTCACGAGTATGGTTTCCGGCTACATCGGCATGATGATCGCGGTCTTTTCCAACGCTCGATGCACGATGAGTGCGGCGAAAGATAACAACAGCGAAGCGTGGAAAGAATCGTTCAATTGCGCCTTTAGAGGTGGGGCAGTTATGGGTTTCGCGTTATCCGGTTTGGGATTGTTGGTGATGTACTTCATCATGATTTGCTACTCCGGCGCGTTTAGCATTCAAGGCGGCGAAGCGGTCAAACTCTTCGAGTGCATCGCCGGTTTCGGTTTGGGTGGATCATCCATTGCCATGTTCGGAAGAGTTGGCGGTGGGATTTACACCAAAGCTGCGGATGTTGGCGCGGATTTAGCCGGGAAAGTTGTCGCGGGTATCCCGGAGGACGATCCCAGAAATCCGGCGACGATTGCCGATAACGTTGGCGATAACGTCGGTGACGTTGCCGGTATGGGTTCTGATTTGTTTGGTTCTTTCGCGGAAGCGACGTGCGCTGCTTTAGTCATCGGTGCGGAATCTGTGGATTTAGTTTCCGCTGGTTGGGATACGTTGATGTTTCCGTTGTACATCTCGTCCATCGGCATCTTGGCGTGCGCCGCGGTGTCTTTTATCGCTACGGATTTAGACCCGGTCAGAAACGAAGCGAGCGTGGAACAAGTGTTGAAGAAACAGTTGACATTTTCCACGCTTGCGATGACGATTTGCGTGTACCCGTTGTGCCGCATCTTCATGCCGCAAGAATTTTACTTGGGCGGTAGAACCTTTGCCGTGGCGTGCGTGGATGGCGTCGTCTCCTCCAAGTGCGTCACGAATGGTCCGCACGCCGCGTTTGCGTGCATCGCCGCTGGTCTTTGGGGTGGTTTGATAATTGGCTTTGTCACTGAATACTACACGTCGCACTCGTACGCTCCGGTGAGAGAAGTCGCGAGATCGACGGAAACCGGCGCCGCGACGAACATCATCTACGGCTTAGCGTTGGGTTATAAATCGTGCGTGATTCCAATCACCATGCTTGCGCTCTGCGTGTTCATCGCCTTTTCTATGGCAGACATGTTTGGCGTCGCTTTGTGCGCGTTGGGTATGTTAGGTACGTTGCCAACCTGCTTGGCGATTGACGTGTACGGTCCGATTTGTGACAACGCCGGTGGCATCGCCGAAATGGCGGAACTTCCGGAATCGGTCAGGGACAAGACAGACGCGTTAGATGCGGCCGGTAACACGACCGCAGCGATCGGTAAGGGGTTCGCAATTGGCTCCGCGGCGTTGGTATCGTTGGCTTTGACGGCGGCGTTCGTCACGCGATCGAAAGTTCTCGAAAACGGCGTCAACATGCTCAACCCGGTGGTCTTTGCGTTCTTGCTCATCGGAAGTATGCTTCCGTATTGGTTCTCTGCGATGACCATGAAGTCGGTCGGTATTGCTGCCATGGAGATGGTGAAGGAAGTCAAGAGACAGTTCGATACCATCCCGGGTTTACTCGAAGGTGCCCCAGGTCACGCGCCGCCGGATCACGCCAGATGCATCAAAATCTCCACGGACGCGAGTTTAAGAGAAATGATTCCGCCGGCATGCCTCGTCATGGCCGCGCCGATCATCACGGGCACCTTGTTTGGCGTCGAAGCCGTCGTCGGTTTACTCGCCGGTGGGTTAGCATCCGGCGTGCAGCTCGCCATCTCCGCCTCGAACACGGGCGGTGCCTGGGATAACGCCAAGAAGTACGTCGAAAAGGGTGGCTTGTACATTGACGTGCCGAAGCGTTCGCGCGCGAGAGACGATCCAGAGGACGGACCGTTTACGGGAGAGATTTTAAGAAACATGGACGGGTCCATGATTATGATTTCGGAGAGACAGAAGAAAGGGTCGGAGTGCCATAAAGCCGCGGTTGTTGGTGATACCGTCGGCGATCCGTTGAAGGATACCAGCGGACCGGCGTTGAATATTTTGATGAAATTGATGGCGATTTTGAGTCTCGTGTTTTGCGACTTTTTCATGTCCATCAACAACGGCACTGGATGGTTTGCGATCCCGAGAGCGACGATTGGAGCCGCCTCGAGTTTCTAATTGAAAAAGAACGAGAATAATAAGAAAGAGGATATTAATAATTAAAGTGAACTACAGAATATATATTCAACAACAACGCATTGATCGCTCTATTTCAATTCGATATCTTCTCCTGAAATTTTAAACTCATCCGGTCGCATTTTCACAAAGTCCTTGAACTTCATCGCTATCGACTGCGGCTTTTTCACCTTCCCAGCCAAGGCGGCCATCTTTGTCTTCCCGTGCGCTTTCAAGTACTTGATCAAATCGATGGTGTATTGTTCGGCGTTTTTCTTCGTCGCAGTTTCTGGCGTTTTCTCTTCTTTCTTCTCTTCCTCCTCTTCCAAAGATGAAGAAGACGAGCTGCCGCTGCTGCTGCTACTGCTACTACTAGAAGACTCATCTTTTTCTTCTTCTTCTTCTTCTTCTTCTTCTGATGATGATGACTCGTCCGAAGACGCTTCTTTCTTTGGTTTTTCTAAGATTTCCTTTCGCGTAGAAGCCGGCGATTTCACTTTTTTCTGGCTGGTGCCCTTGACTGGCTCTTCTGATTCCGACTCAGATGATTCGTCTTCACTGTCGGATTCAGATTCTGGTTCGCTCTTCTCATCTGCTTTTCTCTTTTTTGTTGCCGTGCTTCCTGGAGTCGCCGCCGCAGGTTTCTTCGCCGTGCCTTGAATATCTTCTTCTTCCGATTCCGATTCCGATTCCGATTCCGACGAAACCGGATCAGCAAACTCTTTCTTGAGCTGCGTCTGGATTTTCTTCTTGAGCTCCTCGTCTCCTTCCTCCTCGTCGTCGGATTCAGATTTAGATTCTGATGAGGAGGAAGAAGAAGAAGAAGAAGAAGAGGAATCTTCATCTTCATCTTCATTGTCATCACTAGATTCTGAAGCGGATTCTCGAAGCATTTCTTCCTCCGTAACTTTCGCCAACGCCTCGTCGAACATTCTTTCTTCCTCCGAATCGCTTTGAAAGAGCTCGGCGTCTTTAGGCAAATTCTTCGGATCGAAGCGCTTGTCGTATTCGTACTCTCCTTCTGATGATTCCGATGATGATTCTTCTTCTCTTTCTTCTTCGCTTTCATCGGACGACGACGACTCCTCGTCTTCGTCGTCGTCATCGTCTTCCTCGGCATCATCATCATCATCATCACTTCCTTTGTCTCCGTGCTCCAAAACGGCTTCCTCCGTTAACTTTTCAATCTCATCGTCGCTCATTTCTACGAAATCCTCCTCTCCGTCGCTTAAATCTTCGTCCGTCTCTTCGTCTTCGCTCGCGAAATCCGCGTCCTCTTCCTCGCTATCGCTCGACGACGTATCCATCATCGCTCTCTCCGCCGCCATATCTTCAAACAGCTCGTCCTCCATCTCCTCGTCTTCGTACTCCTCCATCTCTTTCTCGAGATTGTTCCCTCTCACTCGTCCGTCCATTCTCCAACCGGTCACGTGCGCGTCCACGTTCCCGCTGTTCTTCATTATGAACGTATCCGAGAGCACGACGTCCAACGAAAACTGTTCCGTTTTCCCTCGTCGTAACGTCGCCAGGAAAATCTCCTTCGCGCCGTTCACGCCGACGTCTTCCACGACCGAAAGAATCGCGTGATGATTTTTTTTTGTCTCCTCCTCGGAAGTACTGCTCCCTAACGCGACTAAGGATAAACTCACGTGTTCCTCGTCGTCCTCGTCGATATCCACCCGGACTGATTTTCCAGCCTCGATGATGGTGCCCCAGAATTCGAGCTGCTCCGATGTCGCCATTGTATTAGATTTAGAGTTGTTGTTGTTTCTCTCGGCAGAGTATAGGAGTAGTATTGGTGGCAGAGAAAACACAAAGAGAGCGCTTTATTATTCGTTTCTTTCTTTCTCTCCTTCTCTCTGAAACTCTGTTTGTTTGAGTCGCTTCTTCTTTCGATGAAGACACTTTACTCTTTATAAAGATTATGTAAAGAATGCGATGATTTTTTATGACGGCGGAAAGAGGCAGAGAGAGAGAGGGACACACTCGTACGTAAATTTTTCAACCTTCTCGAGCGGAGACAAGGCAGAAGAGGAACCTCCTCAAATTATCCTTCATCGAAACAAAACAAAAAAAAACAAAAAAAACAAAAAACAAAAAAAACAAACAAAAAAAAACAAAAAAAGCTGCTCGATGAGAACAAAAATCTCTTTTCCTCCTCCTCAAAAAATTCTCTCTCTCTTCTTTCCTTGCGCGGCCCTTAGAGAAAATACTAATGGGCCGCTTCTTCTTCGGGGGGCGAAACGCGGAGAAGATGAACAACATGAGCAACAACAAAAACAGAGAAGTGATCAACGAACACTCCGGATTACTCTTAAACCGAGACCAGAGACCCGTGGGAGGGAGATTAGAGTACGTGGATTTGAATGCGACGAAGAACGATGGGAAAATCAAGCCGCCCCCGCGGTATACCAAAGTTGGGAATTTCGTGTTGCATCATCACGTTGCAAAAGAAGACCTCCTCGGGGCGAAGAAATCCGCCGAAAGGAGCGCGAGTCAAAGCGAAATGAATAATGCTACTCGCAGGAGTGGTTATCCCGCGATGATGAAAGCATCCGCGGTCGTGGTTATGAGTTTGTGCTTCTTTTTGGTCGTCGCTGCCGGTGGGACGAAATACGTGCTCAGGAGCAGCAGTAACAACGCTTTGAACGCGAACACAAACGGTGAAAGTTCTTGGACGAGAAGTGCGTCCGTGCCTTCTTCTTCTTCTCGCTCTGCGTCGTCGTTTTCACCCTCGTATTCGTCGTCGAAAAACAACAAAAACATGAACGCGTTGATTGGTTTGCGCGAAGAGCCTTTCATCGACGCCAACGAGAAGTCGATCGCGAGCGAAGGCGTGTCTTTGGACGGATGGTTTCATATTTCCGCGTCTTTGTTCGTGCCTTCATCGATGGAGAGTAGTGGTGGTAGTGGGAGTAGTAGTAGTAGTAGTAGTAGTAGTAGTAGTAACACGAACGATAAAAAAGCGTACGTGTTTCCACCGGCGTTGTCGAAACCGGACAAGAACTTTGGATGGAGCTCGGAGGGCGAATTGGGCGCCAAACTCGTCTCGCAAAAAGGCGAGAGCGTCGCCAGAGCGGCGTTTACCGCGCACAGACGAACGTTCATTACCGATAGCGACTTGACTGCGATCAAACGGTCCGGATTAACGCACGTTCGAGTTCCGATAACCTGGGCCATGTTTGCCGAGGATGAAGAGTTTGAAAGAGGAGAAGAGCTCGTCGTCGTGGATCCGATGTATCGAGATCGGATGTTCATTCAAGCCTCGAGAGAAGATTTACGGGAAATGGTGAAAAAAGTGAAGACGAATGATTTACGAGTCGTGTTGGCGCTGAAAGGTATGCCGGGTGGCGCGAGTAACGACGAAGGCGACGGCGCGTGGCCACACGAAGCGTCGTTTTTTAGAGAGTTTTCGAAGGTTTTAAGCGCCGAGGAGACACAAGAAGAAGAAGAAGAAGAGAGGAGGAAGAGCAGCAACGAAAACACCAACAGAAAGTTGTTGTTCGGTGGTGCGTCCTCCGGCTCGTCGTCGTCGTCAAATATGGGTAGCACTGACGGCGGGAACAAGAAACTCGTCAAGGCAAAAACAGTCGCGAAAACTGGCGAGACGGCGACGGCGAATTTCTTAAACTGGCTCGCCAATCTCGACGACGATTTGAAATCAACCGTCGTCGGCGTATCCTTAATCGACGCACCAACCGCAAAGGATCCGAAGCAAAGAGCAGCGGCGCTGACGTGGCTCGAACGAACGTCGCAGATGTACCGTGACATTATCGTCGACCCAATCGTAGAAGCGCGGGGCGCGGTCAACAAAAGCGGCAAGAACAACAAAAAGCAAGAGAAAGGCGAAGAAGCCTCCTTGCCGTTCTTACACGTGACCATGTCGCCGACGATGGGCATCGACGTCGACGAGATGGCAAAATGGATGCGAAAAACTTTCACGACGGACGAACGATCCACGTGGGCGGCTTTGGACGTGCAACACGCGTTCCCGAGAGGCGTCGGCGCGTGCGTCGGCGGCCCGTCGCGAGGGTGCGCGTTTAGTTGCAGCGATTCCGTGGAGCAGGTCGCTCGATCTATCGGCGACGCGAGTGATAGTTTCGCGAGAGAGTTGAGATCTGCGGCAAGCGAGCACGGCGTCCCGCACGTCGCCGTGAGTGAGTGGTCGTTGAGCGCGGACGAGGAAGGTCAATGTCCAAACGCCGGTCAGTTTTTGGACGCGGCGTTTTCGCAGCAAGTGCGAGCGCACAGAGCGTCGAACGTTCGCGGATACTTTTGGCGATGGAAGAGCGCGTTCGATAACATTGAAAACGAAAACGAGTCCATGTCCAACCAAATGAGTCGAAAGAAACAACCGAGTTCGAACTCTTTGAGAGAATATCTATCCAATCGAGGAGGTAAGTCTGGAATCGTCGGCGATACCGCGAACGACGGCAAAAATGGCGGCAAAGTGTCCACCGCGGGTTGGATGGACGAAGGTGGCGTCGCGCGCGACGATAAGTTCGACCGATTCAAACCAAAAGATAAATCGATTCCCTACGATTACAAAACGCCGGAAGAGTTCGACGACGAGATGCAAATGAACACCATCGCGGACGATTGGTCGAGTCGAATGACCAACGCCATCGCCGAAGCGAAAGGCACCGGGAACTCGAACATAATGGATTTACTCGCCGAGGAAGACGAAGGATTAGGCACGAGCGAACAAGACATAGAGATGGCGTTGTTGAACCCAGATGCGGACGTGTCCGTGAAAACTCTCAAAGGATTCGAGTCTGAGTCCGAAAAACGGAAGGAGCTCATTGACTCTATGAAAGCGTTTGGCGAATCCGCCTCTCGATTCGATAGTTTGACGAGTAAAAAAGGCGGGTCGTCCGTGGTAGATGACAACGATGAGATTTTCAATGAAAACGGCGACGCGTTAAAGCGATCCATGAATCCGTTTGCAAAACCGTCCAAGCTTATCGAAAAACAGTTTTCCTCGAATAGCTATTCCGGCGATGAGGATTTGATCAACCCAGACTTTCGCGCGAAGAAAGACTTGGGTTTGAACGAACTCATCGACGGCGACGACGGGTTACAAAAATTGGACGAAGAACTTCAAGAATCCATCGTCGACGGGTTAGCGCAAGATGCAAACTACCAACTTCGCAACGCCGCTGCAAAACTCGTCAACTCCGACTCGGAGACTTTCGCGACCGACGACGACGAGTTTAACCGTTTGTTGACTGAATCCGAAACGCCGGTCATGTCCATGCCGAAATCTCAAGAAGAACGCGAGGCTGAGTTGTTGTCCAAGAAGTGGGATTCGTTTCCCGAAAAAGACGGCAAAAAGCCCGCGTTGACGATTTTAGAGGACGGTTTTGATCCGTTATCGATGAGTAACGATAAGAAACTGGACCAAGTCATCGGGGACGAGGCGAAAGATCGAGACGTTGAGGAGGTGACGAAAAAAGTCGAAGACCGCGCCGCCGCCTCGGTCGAAGGCGCGGAATTGGAAAAGACCATCGAGAAGAATTTGGCCAACATGAGCAAAGAAGATTTGTTGAAACTCGCGGAGCAGGCAAAGCTTGGAAAGATTACTCTCGCAACAAACTTAGCGCGACGATGAAAGAAATACTATTTATTAGCAGACGTTTGACTACTGCAGAATGTAAAACAAGATTGTACTACCAAATCTAATATCTCGCACCATTCAACACTTCCACGTTCGCGTTTACCCTTTCCATAACGCTCGGTGGCATGTTCACAAACATTTCCACTCCGTTCTCTCCGGCTGGCATTCCCGGTTCAGTCGGTCTCGACGTGTTGATTTGCACGATATCGTTCAACTCCGGCGGCAAGGCCAACTCCGGCGTCCCGGATCCGAAATCTAACTCGTACAACTTTTTATAGATCTCCACCAAATTGTTACACCAGCACATCTCACCGCTCATAAACGCTAAGCAGTCCCAATCGTACGCGTTTACGCCGGCTCGAAACGCGCTTTCCGTCAACATCAAATATTTCGATCGATCTTTCAACATTTTACGCAAACCGGGTTTGATCAAATCGCGGGCTTTCGCGATATCGTCGCCGCAATCGCCGATTTTCAAAGCACCCGTTTTCACACCAACGCACGCGTTCCCGAAATACATCGGCGGTAAGCCTTTGGACCCACCTCTGGCGGATACCACCGTCACATGTTGGAAATCGCTCCCAGTTGGTAAACCTGAGAGTTTAGAGAGCTGTAACCACGCGTGCGCGCTCAACGCTTCGTTCTCGTTGCTCGCGTTCGACGCGGATTTAATCTTGTCGATGTTCTCTTTCGATATCTTAATCATGGATCGATTCCCGGCTGGAAACCTCAAGAAATCTGGTGCTAACGCTCTCCCGGCTTTGACTGCGTTCACCAACGTATCCACCGACCCGGCGCCGACGAATTGTTCTTCCTCCAACATCCGTTCAATCTCCTCTTTCTTTTCAAATTCACTCGTCGGTAACAAACTCCTATCGAATATGGGATCTCCGAGTGGATTCCCGTTTAAATTCCCTTTCGCAATCTCCGCCCACGTGATTAAAAACTCCACGAATCCTTGACCGTCGCTCACGGCGTGCGACATGCACACGCCCAACACCGATCCGCCATTATTCGGCAAATTCGTAATCTTCACCGTAAACGCCGGCGCGTCGCCGAGCATCAATTCAATCCAAGGCGCGAAATCTAAAAACCTCCGACTTTCGCTCGCGAAATCCTGCGGTAAATCGTCGATCGTCCTCGCGCCTCCATCTTCGAAAGGTTCGTTCACCACTCGAAACGGCACTCCGGAGTTGGTCAATCGTACGCCTTTATTCCTAAACCCCGGCGTTTGTAAATCCAACCGTCCGGCTAACATCGGATACTTCTCCAACGCCTTCTCCAGCGCTCGCTTCATCATCCCACAATCGAGCGGATTTCGGTAATAACTCACCACTTGCATGACAAACGGTACTTCGCCGACGTCGTACCCGCTCAAAGGGATCAACTTTGCTACTTTTAGAGGCACATTTTGGTCTTCGTTTGGCACGCGCACCATCTCGTTTACGAGCACTGATTCTTTCCTTCGTTTCCCGTCGACGAAATATCTCGCCGGGAGGAGTACCCCTCGGGCGACCGCTCGAGCCTGAGGGATTTCGATTAATTTCGTGAACGCGCCCGCGTTTTGTATCAGGACGACTCGTGACTTCTTACTCCGTCCTCGTCTGCGTCTGTTTTTGTGTCCTCCTCGTTCTCCTCCTCCTCCTCCTCCTCGTCGTTTGCATCGTTCGGTTGACGATATCCGCGGCGAAGATATCGTCGTTGCAAAACCGGACGAGGACGAGGACGTAAACGACGACGAGACAACTCTTCTCGCGTTCTCGTCTTCGGCAAGAAAACTGCGACGACCACCAAAACCTCCGCTCGAACGACCAGACGACATCGTGGTCAAAGCTCCGCTACGAAGAGCGCGCATCGCGTTACCCCGCCGCGCGAAAGAGAGACTTTGTACTTGTGATGAGATTTCCAAATCCTTTGTCCAATTTCTTCACAATGCAACACGCGGAGTTGTTCGACCACCAAAAAGACAGACGGGAGGAAAAAGAAGAGAGCGCAACTTTTTGTTCCTCCGTCTCTCTTTCTACTCGTCGCTTTTGAGGATGAGTGTAAAGACAGAACTCGCGTACTTACGAGATACGTACGCGTTTAAAACATCATCATCATCCGACGACGACGTTTCGACAGTTTTGGATGTCTTAAAGACGACAAAGATAAACGAAGACGACGACGACGAGAGGTGGTATTCCTACGGTTACGAAATTGTTCTGGATAGAACGATCGCGTACCCAGCCGGTGGCGGCCAACCCTCGGATGTGGGGACGATTTCGATCGATACGAATACGCGTCGTTGGATGTTTGATTTCGAGGAGGTACGAATGGACAAAGAGACCAAACAGGTGCTGCACCGCGGAACGTTTCGAAGAAGAAGGAACGAAGAAGAAGAAAATGATGACGACGTTTTTGACGTGGACGAAATGAAAGGGAAACCGTGTTCGATTGAAATAGACGAAAATGTTCGCATGGCGCACGCGAAAATGCACACCGCGGGGCACTTGTTAGACGTCGCGGTGGCGCTTATTCCCGGATTGGAGAAACTCGTCGCGACGAAAGGGAGTCACGGCGTCGCCGACGCGTACGTGGAGTATAAAGGCAACGCGAGGACGTTTTCCGGCATCGAAGACGACGACGAGAAGCTGATACGACTGATAAACGAACATCTGGAGAAGTTAATCGAACAGAACGACGTCGTCAAAGCGGAATACTTAGCGTACGAGGACGCGAAACGAGCGTGCGGAGGGTCTTTGCCGAGTTACGTCTCGCCGGATGCGGAAGAGTCTCCGCGCGTCGTCACCGTGGCCGGGTGTGGATGTCCGTGCGGAGGGACGCACGTGAAAAGCTCGAAAGAGTTGAAGCGAGTCACCGCGGTTGGGTTTAGAGTGAAAAAAGGCCAGACCAGGATTCGTTACGAAGTAGATATTTGACATAGTGGTACTTGAGTAGATATAATAGTACCTAGGTAGTTTAGTATATACTAGTAGTACGTACTAGTAGAGTAGTAGG
>Ga0206131_10005981_pt1 | contig 12582 bp, 22 predicted proteins | sample Helgoland_Spring_FD_148636 | JGI IMG/M metagenome (GOLD analysis project Ga0206131, IMG submission 148636) | Pelagic subsurface seawater microbial communities from Kabeltonne, Helgoland, North Sea - Helgoland_Spring_Bloom_20160517_1 | ecosystem: Environmental > Aquatic > Marine > Epipelagic ... | reverse complement strand
TTTTCACCATACTTGGTAACAAAATCTTGGTAGGGCATCCACTTGTCTCGAATATCACCGTACTCGTCAACACGATCTTCATAGATTTTTTCAGGACGATCTGAGCCATCGTTCACAACCATCACATCCGCAATTTTGATAACTTTGTCTTTTTTGTTCTTAACTTCATCATACATCACAAACGCCATAATCTCTACTCCTACTTCAAAAAGAATTTTTCCAGAATGCGATCAGCAACATCTTCATAATCGTCGGTGCTGATGCCAGGATTGCTACCGTAGTAACTGTGCCCTTCCATTTCTTGAGTGAACTCATCTAACAGTTTGATCAGTTGCAGTTTCTTCTCAGTGTTGAGAATAATATCCACAATGTCACTGCCATGGTCAACCACCATCCTCCAAGTAGTGCTTAGTAAACCCGTTGAACCTTTTTCTTTGATGTTGAGTTCGTAATGACTGATCTCACCAGTTTCTTTATCAACAAAACTCACCATGGTATACTCGGCATGTTCACGATCAAACACGGTGGTTTTGGTTTCATATTTTGATTCAGTCATAATCTCTACTCCTCATCTCAATTTATGTAATAATTATATAATAGAATTGAGCAAAAGTAAACTGTTTTCTTAGATTATTTTGTTATAAAAAAGAGGTCTTTATAACCTCTTTTTCTCATCACTCACTCTCCTTTAGTCTGGGTATTTTCTGAGATCATCAATAACAGACTCTAATTTGCTGATCAACCATATGGCCTCCTGTTTACTTGTGATAAGCTCATCAGTCATTCCGCCACCAGCCTCTATTGTTATTTCTAACAAATTTTCCTTGATATATCTTGTGTCTATGTTCATCACTTGCTCTCCAAACACTTGGTCATTAAAGTTAAAACTTCTTCATACAAACTACCATTGCCATACTTCTTTCGTATCGCTTCAACTGCCTCATCAGACGTACCCCAGAAACACCCTAACTGATGCATGACACATTCTTGGTGCTTGACGGAGTAGCATATTCTTTTTTCGCCTTGAGGTGCTTGCCATTGAAGTATGCCCCTAGCGGCCCAAAGATTAGCACCTTCAAGGTTAGCCTTAAAAAGATCAGCGCCACGAAGGTTAGTGTCACGAAGATCAGCGCCTCTAAGGTCAGCGCAATAAAGGTCAGCGCAATAAAGGTCAGCGCGATAAAGGTCAGCGTCACAAAGGTTAGTGCTTGATAGATTAGCGCCCCGAAGGTTAGCGCTACTAAGGTTAGCGCCTCTAAGGTTAGCGCCTCTAAGGTTAGCCTGAACCCCCTCCTCGCCGTGCGTTTCAACCCACAATTTGTGGTCTTTTAATTTCTTTTGTACGTTCATCACTCACCCTTCCAGTTTAGCAATACAGTCAACAACTCAACCTCACCGTATGTGAGACTGAACTTCTCGCCACCATTCTTGCGATCAATACAAACATCGTATCCTTCACCGTTTGACCACTCAGTGACTTCCATGTAGTCGTTATCACTGCTTAGGTGGCAGTAACCTTTGAGGTTTGCGAATACCGCTCTGCGCTTGCTTACTTCTATTTTGCTCATATTACTTCTCCAATAATGGCTTGTCGCAGTCTTCAGTGTGACCGTTTATGGTCCAGCAGTTGTAGCAGGTTACCCACTGGTCAGTCGCCCATCTAATCTTTCTGCCATACTGTGCTTCAAACAGCATAATCAAGGATTCATACGGCACAACCTTCTCTCCACTTAATCCATCCAAAAAATCACCAAGTGCGTTCCAGTCCTCACCGTGCATGGGTGACAAACTGTACTCGCCCCAACCGTTGTAAAACTTTTCTGGATCTAACCCACGAATGTCGATACGCCCACAAGCATAATTCGTAGTGATCTCATCGTAAGTCCAAGTGTCGCCTGCTTTTAAATCACCAAATCTCTGATCCTCTTCTAATACTTTGGACACTTTGCGAATCAGTCCTCGATCACGGTACCACTTCATATTTGCGGGACCCATAAAATTAGTACTGTAAGTTACCATTCTACATCCATCCAATCTGTGTCTTCGGGCATCAGTTCAACTGCATCACCAAAATTCTCTTTGAGCTTGTTATAGATGCCGGCATTGTTCATCCGTAAACGGTAATGACCTTTCCAAACTTTGTAAACACTCCCACTGTAACCATAAAAACTGTAATACGTTTCGTGGTCTTCTACACGAGTAATGCCACTGTTCATTCGCCATGCATCACCATTAAGATAACCACCACTCCATCCAGCAAGCACTTTGTATAGGATAGTACCATCTACAGTTATCTTCAGTACAACCCAGTTGTCTGGTAGATATTCACTCACTATTCCATTCTCCAAATATGTCAGGTGCCTGTTCGGCCGCTTTTTCCATATAGTAATCACCAGGATAATGTCTTAAACAACGATATGCTTCTTTGCGAATTTCCTTAGGAACGCGTGGCGTCTTCTTTGAATCCATTAAGTCGAGTAAGAATATACGAGTACGGTCAACAGCGTTACGTCTTTCATTTGGCATTGTCATAGGCGTCCTCCACTACTTCCATTGTCCATCGGTCGAAGACTGTTTCACATTCAGTACATTTCCAATAACTGACACCATCGTATTTACCTTGGATTTCTATTCCAACTACGTTCTTACCAAAATGCTTTGGTGACTTAGGAGTACATCCATACATCGCTGCGGTCTGTACTGCCTTCCTGTGAGAGTAACCTTGACTCTCGAAGTACTGTGTGATTGTTTCTTCTTCTTCCCAATCGGTGTTACAACTTGGACAATTCTTGCCGCGCATTGTAAAACTCCTCTACAAGTTAATTTTAATATGTCGACGTTTTAGTTAAATGTCGACACATTTTCCTAATGTGTTTAAGCAGCTGACAGTAATGAAGCAGTAACGTTCCAATTACCGTGAGGTGTCTTTACCTTGATGTTCTTGGTATTGACTTTCATAACCTCACCAACGATTTTTTCGCCGATCCTTGTAGTAAAAGAAACTGATTGACCGACTTGGAAAGACCTAGCAGCTTGAAACTGATCGTTCCTTTGCTTTGCCTTAATCATCTGAATGATAACCGATACATCAGTACCTTCAGCTTTATTGATTAGAGATTCCAATTTAGTCATTTCACTTTTAGATAATTTCATAATTTATTTCCTGATTAATTTAATTTATACAACTATTATACAACAGTTTCTTTATGATGTCAATAGTTATTTCTTAAAAAGTTAAACTTTTTTCACTACGAATTTCAGCAAGATCTACCTTAAGCTCTGAAATCATACTTAAGATATCTCCTGAGTAGTACTCCTTGCCTAAATGCTTGTTCAATGTTAGCATTGCGTTTTGGGCTTCCTGCAGAGCAGAAATCTTTCGGTCAATGTTGTTTACTTCAATCATCATTATAGTCCTGTACTAACGAAAGCGTGGGAAGCTTTTGATGGAGGAACCATCATACCAATTTCGTCAAATCCGTAAAGAACAAATCCGTCCATAGGATCTGTACCTTTTTCGTATTCAACAAGATCGAAACCAGCAGGTCGCGAACCACGGAAGGTATTGATGTTTTCAATTAGGATTGTTTCTACTTGCATTTTTTCGTTCCTTTTTAATTATTTAATATAGATATTATAAACGGTTTCATAACAAAAGTCAACAACTTTTTTCAGTCTGGTTAGAACTTTTTGTTATATCCATATAACTTTTTGATATATCAGGCAGCTCGAGCGAAGACAAACATCTCCTTCATCCCATCGTATATTTCTTTAGTAGGATGCCATATTTCGCGTTCCTCTTCGTCAATACCAACGACGAAAGGCATACCACGTTTTGACTTAGTATATACTTCAAGATCATTAGCTTGAGCAAGATCAAACCAAACCTTTCGACCGCCTTTCGACTGAGCCGTACCAGCTTGTAAAGTAATTCCCATTTTCTTAATGATATAACGGTAAGCTTTAGCAGCAATACCACGACCACCATAACGATGATCAAGCCGAGTCATGTTGATGTGGAAAGCATCTTTGAAGCATTCTGTTGATAGGTTGATCTCAAGGACGATTTTAACTCGCTGAGGGCTTCTTCCATGAACCACGCTGGTATCTACTACCGTTACCTCAAGGTAACCTTCATCTTGCATCGAGTTATCAACCCAAACTTGTAGCTTGGAGAAAGAACCTAAACGAACCCAAGTATCATCATTTGCTTTAGTATCAAAGTATCCTAACGCAAATTTCTTCTTCATGTCAATACGATCCATTCTTGTTTCCTTTTCTCAATTTATAGAACAATTATAAACGGTTTCATAAAGAATGTAAACAACTTTTTTCAGTCTGGTTAGAACATTTAGTTATATGGATAGAACCAGAAGTTATAACAGATTATCCTCAGCCAGACGACCTCCAGTTTCTCCATATATTGATACCATTGACTGGTTAAAGTCCTTTAGAGTGACGATAAAAGACCCTGGTATCAGTGTATTGAACACCCTTATCTGTATAAATAACGGTATGGAAGATATTTTTAAGCTTATAGGCGATGTAGGATTACCTATTGCCGGCGCATTGACAATGGGCTTCTTTATTTTTATTATCATTAAGCAAATATTCGAAGGAATCGTTGAGAATATAGCGACGCTAACAATGTTTGCAGAATCATTAGAAAATAGAGCAAGAACTATGTCGAACGAAATGATCAAGATTGATCTCCTTGTTTCGAGTGCATTAGGATTAACCCCAGATATCGGCAGAGTGGCTCGAGCCGAGAATTTTGTAGAAGATGGGAAAATAGACGTAAGAAGAGATTAGAATGGATATTGCGAATTTAGTTAATGAGTACGGGTTTCCTACTGTCATGGTGGTTGGCCTTGGTTATTTTGTATTCTTTATTTGGAAGTTTGTGAATGAGAAGTTACAGCCAGAAATTGATAAGCAACATTTTGCTCTAATCAAACTCATTGACCGTATGAGAATGCTTGACCAAGATTTAATTCGTTTACAGCAAAAAGTAGATGTTGTTCTGAAATATAAAGAAATGGAAAAATTGAAAGAGGAAGGAAAGAGGAGAAAAAAGGCGAATGAAGATTAATGGTACACATTTAGGGTTATTAGTAATAGGCTTCTATTTTACAGCTCATGCTTGTGCAGAGCCTATTGTTCATGGTTTTAAAAATCCGTCTTTCAGCGGAATAGGAACTGGAGCTCATTACTTAACTGTTGAGAATCAGGAACACGGTAGAAAGAAAGCAATTAAAGATGCCATGGAAGCTGCCGAGAGAGCAGCAGAAAGAGCTGAAGAAAATACAACACTAGCAAAGTTTATTCGTAATTTAGAATCTCGCATTTACGCTCAGATGTCGAAGCAGTTAGTAGACAACATGTTTAGTAACGATAGCCCAGTTAGATTTGGGTCTTTTGTTCTAGAAGGTTCAACTGTAACATACGAAGTAATTACAGATGAGAATGGTACTGAATTTATTAAGATGACGATTGTTGATGAGAACGGTTCAACAACAGTTATTGAGATCCCTATAGGATCGGGAAATTTTGGGAGTAGTGATGATTCGTCAGACGGCGGTTAGTTTATTTCTAATACTCCTTACAGGTTGTGCACAGATGCCACAATGGTCAGAAGGACCAGCAAAGTGTGAATACGGCCAAGGGGAGTATAAGGAAGGATGGAGCAAAGATCTATACACGGGTGCAAGACAATATCAGGAAAGCAAACAGATTTGCGTAGAAGGTCCTGAAGTTATTAAGCTGCCTTCGTATATTGACTTACTTGCTTTGCCAGCTGCATCAACAATGCCAGTTGTTGCAGTATATAGATTTGCAGATAAAACAGGACAAAGAAAAGATTCACAAACAGGACAAAGTTTCTCCACCGCAGTAACACAAGGTGGAACAGAATTATTAATTGATGCTTTAAAGACAGCCGCAAACGGTAAATGGTTTAGAGTAGTCGAACGAGAAGGTATTGATGCTCTTGTTCGTGAAAGACAGATTATAAGATCAGCAAGAGATGAAGCTTCAAAGAAACTGAAGCAAGAATCTCCAGGTGTTGGGCCTTTGCTATTCGCGGGAATGCTTATAGAGGGTGGAATTATTGGTTATGATAGTAATATTAGGACAGGCGGCCGAGGAGCGCGTACTTTAGGTATAGGGTTCAGTAGGAGTTACAGACAAGATGTAGTGACAGTATCCATACGCGCTGTCTCAGTATTGACAGGTGAAATATTATTGAATGTTCAAACTCGAAAAACGATCCTGAGTTATGGCTCAGGTGGAGATATCTTTCGCTTTATAGAAGCGGGGACTCAGTTATTAGAGTATGAAGACGGAGTTGGTAATAATGAATCAGTGACATACGCGGTACGAACAGCAATTGAAGCTGCCGTACTAGAAATGGTATACCAAGGACACGATAGAGGGTTCTGGGAAATCGAGGCTGGCCATCGTCACCCCCATCAGAGAGATCATGCTGGGACAAACGAGAAGCACAACCTTGATGACAAATAAAAAGGAAAAACATGAAACATAAAATTATAGGCCTATCTTTATTATGTATGTTTTCTTTCAACGCAATTGCTCAGGCAACTGATGATAACGAAATTAACATTGCCCAAACTGGTGATACATTAACATTGTTCATCGACCAGTACGGTTATGGTAACAAGATTGGATTAGATGACTTCTCAAGTTCATCGAGTCCTATGTCTGTTACTGGTACTTCGTTAAACATTAATATTGACCAAGTAGGTAATGAAAATTTACTTTTTGGTACAATAGCTGCTGATAGCTCGACTTACAATCTTCTTTTCACAGGAGATAGTAATTCATGGGATTGGAACATTGGATATATTGGATCAAGTGATGCATCTGCAATAGATGTAGATATCACTGGTGACAGTAATGTAATGGACTTTGACCAAGGTTATAACGCAAGTGCTGAAAGATTAGATTTGGATTTAACAGTATTAGGTAACACAAATATTTTTGATGTCGACATCGATGTAGATGACGCCATTTGGAATGTGGACGTTACTGGTGCATCTAACAATATCAAAACTATGCAGAAAGATGGTGGAGAACAGGAAATCAACTTAACGTTAAGTGGAGATTCTGCAGACATTGATATTAACCAGTTAAGCGGTACATGTGCTACAGGTGTTACTACTTGTAACGGTATTATAACTTTAGATGTGACTTCAGATAATGCTACGATTCAAATCAATCAGAAAGATAGCTCAGGCGACAGTTAATACTTTCTTAATAGGAGTTGCACTAACATTCACACTTAATGTTAACGCTACGTCTATTGGAGAGATAACCGAGTTTAATGGCGAATCTAAATTAGTTAGAGAAGCTGGGAACGAAGTCGATGTTGAAATCGGTTTCGTTCCTGATGTTAATCTAAACGATACGGCAGAGACAGGCAATGGTCGTATGCTTATTCAGTTCTTGGATGAGGCAGAACTATCACTCACAGAAAACACGAAGGTATACATAGACAAAGTATACTACGACCCAGATCCAAGTAAATCAAAAATGGCAATGCGTATGGCATTAGGCACCGCACGGTTCGCGTCTGGACGATTAGGAATGGTTAATAAGAATAACATTGACATTCAAACTCCCACTGCATCAATTACAGTTCGCGGAACAGATTTTACAACAACGATAGATGAACTCGGAAGATCTCTCGTTATATTACTACCTGATGAATTCGGAAACTCTTCTGGTGAAATAACAGTATCTAATAAGGGTGGGACAATTGTACTTAACGAAGCATTCGCTGCTACAATGGTTTCATCACTCGATACTCCTCCAACAAGGAAAATAGAATTAAGAGGTATTACAACATCAATGATTGATAATATGTTTATTGTTTCTCCACCTCCTGAGGTAAAAGAAGCGTTAGACGAAACATTACTTGATGAAGCTAATCAGGATCAAGGATTACTTGATTTTGACTTTTTGGCATTTAACGAATTAGAATATGATTACCTTGAAGACGATGCATTAGAATTTACTGAACTTGATATAGATTATTTAGACGTTGATTTTTTAACAGATGCCTTATCAGTAGTCGAAGAACTTGTAAGAACAGCCGCTTCTCTATCAAATAAATTAGATGGCAGTTCTTTAGGAATTGAATTAAAAGGCGCTGTCCTTGGGTTCAATCAGGATTCACAATTTAACATTTATGAGTCAGATGGGAAGATCTATTTTTATCGTAGTGTAAACGAAACAATTCAGATCATATTAAGTGTTGATTCTAATGCCGCCATAACAACGTCGGTAGACGGATATATCGGAACTATCATATTAAACGGTGGTGAAGATACCATTATTAATTTAAGACAGGGTGGATAAATAAAAATATGAAATATAAAGATACAAATGAGGAACGAGCTTGGGAGATGTTCCGCAAATCAGTTGGGCCACATATCTGGACAGGCAAGGATTTGGCGGTATGGTTCTGTGTTGGATTTTTCATAGGCGTACTTGTTGTGCTACCATTAGCCGCTAACGCCGATAACGAAATAACCATACAACAAACCGGTGACAACCTTCTATTACAATTAGATCAAGAAGGAAATAACAATGTTATTAACACTGTATTCAGTGGTGTATATCTAGATACTACAATTTCTCAGCAAGGTGCAGGAAACCAAGTATTAAAGTTATCACAAGGAGTGAGTGGAGATAATAATCAAGTTGTAGTAGAGCAATGGAATAATACAGTTAGTACTGATTATAATAAAATATGGATTGATATTAACGGTGATGGTAATATGGTAGATGTTGGGCAAGGATGTAAATTCTTATATGCTTCATCAACTGAATGTTCTAGAGATACTCAAGAAGATGCAGGCCATGAAATGGAAATCAGTATTACTGGTGATAGCAATGCGATTCGTGGTGGACAGAAAGCAGGAATAGAAAACCCAGATCATACCCTTACAATAGATATTAATAGCAATAACAATGATGTGTGGTTCACGCAAGCTGGAAGCGGAGCAAAGAATTTAGATCTAACAATTAATAACGATGATAATGCTGTGAGTGTACATCAACATTATGGCGCTCATACTGCAACGATTGAACTTGATGGTACATCGCCTACTAACTTATATATGAATCAAACTGGCGATCTGGCTCAAACATATACTTTAATGCAGAATTGCGTTACTGTAGGTGGTTGTAATATTTCAGTTGTTCAACAATAAAAACTATTTTAGTATTACGATTTGATAAATCTATTATAACACAACTATAGCAATCTGTCAATGGATTTCTTAAATTAATTTCAACAAAGAGTATATTATGAAAACACTATTACAAAGAGTCATACAAGATAAAGAAACAAACCTATACCCAGTTTGGTTAATGAGACAAGCAGGTCGATACATGCCAGAGTATATGGCAATGAAAGCAAAATCGAATGGTTTCTTAGACATGGCAATGACTCCATGGAAGGCAGCTGAAATCACAATGCAACCCATATTAGAATTTGATATGGATGCAGCAATTATCTTTAGTGATATACTTGTAATTAATTACGCTCTCGGCCAAGAACTCGATTATAATCCTTCCCCTGACTTAGGTCCATATAAAGAATCATTCTTCGATACTCCACTTGATACTTTTTCAGAAAGGTGTGAACCCGTCTATGAAGCAATAAGAAAGGTAAGAGAAGAACTTGACGACAGTAAATCTCTAATTGGATTTGCGGCAGCTCCATGGACATTATGTAAATACATGTGTGATGGTGAACAAAAATTAGATGTCGTACAAAAACTAATACCATATATTATTAATCACTTATTACAACAAATAGAAGCAGGTTGTGATACAGTACAAATCTTTGATTCTCATGCAGGTGAAATATCTAATGAGGACTTTCAAGAATTTGTAGTTACACCAACAAAAACAATAGTTGATGTAGTAAGAGCTCATTATCCTGAAGTATGTATTATCGCATTCCCACGATTAGTAGGTGATAAGATTAATAGTTATATTGAATATGTCAATCCAGATTGTACTAATATCAGTGATGATAAACCAGTTGATGAAATCAATGGTGAAGTAATTCAGGGTGGCATATCTGTTAAGAGATTAATTAAAGGAGAAGATATTACTCCTGTTCTCGAGAAGATGAAAGATAGACCTTACATTGTAAACCTTGCTCACGGTATTGATAAAACAACTCCAGTCGAGAATGTAAGAAATCTAATTAATACAGTTAAAGAATTCCGACAAAATGTTTAAAACGTTAACCCAATGGTGGACGGTATTATTTACTATCGCAGGATTTGGACTTCTGTCAGTATCTAACCCGGACATTATACAAAGTATAGAATACGCTTACTATGACTCGTTACAGCAGAATAAAACAAAAGAGATTATTGAAGACGTGGTCCTCGTCAACATCGACGAAGCCGCAATCTCTGCCGAAGGTCAATATCCTTGGCCTCGCGGTTCTGTGGCTAAGTATATTGAGTCTGGCCCTGATGATAGCTTATATGTATTAAACGTAATATATTCTGAAGAAGATCGTTTTAAAGAAGATCATTTATTACAGGAAGCAATGGCAACCAAGGCTGTTGTATTAGCTTCTGCTCCAACTCAACAAACAAGCGGAGGTGTAGGCAACTTTGTCGGTGTTGCTACATTTGGTGACCAAGATGCAAACTGGTTATATAACATACCAGGATTACTTTATCCCATCGATGTTCTTTCTAGTTATGCCTTTGGCATTGGCGGAGTTCTTGCAGTACCTGATGAGCCAACTGGAGTTGTGCGAAGATCACCACTTGTCGTTAACGCAAACGGAAATCAATATCCCTCTCTCGCTCTCGAAACATTGCGAGTCTTTTCTGGAGAATCATCCTATCAAATGAAGGTAGGTCCACAAGGAGTAGAATGGATTCGTATGGGTCGCCAAGATCCTATTACAACAAATAGTTTTGGTGAAGTACCTATTGCCTTTTGGAATCAATTTAAACAAGTAAGTATCACTGATCCATTACCAGCAGGAAAAGTACTTGTCTTTGGAATAACCGCTGAAGGCTATTCTAATCCAGTCGCAACCCCAACGGGTGCAATGTATCCCCATGAAGTTCAAGCTCAGTTGATTCAGACCTTGCTTTCAGGATACGAAATACAGATTCCCGACTGGTCTGCAATATTCGAGCTTTTGTTTCTGGTCCTAGTGAGTCTAGGAATCCTTGGAGCGGTCTATATTTTTCCCATAGGTCTTGGGGTGGTAACATCTCTTGCTCTTGTCGGTTCTGCATACGCAGCGAGCTATTATTTTTGGACTGCCTCATTAACTTTTGTTGACGCAACTTTGATTTCATTTGGATCCTTAGTGGTTTTTGCACAATCTTCTTTTAACAAATACTATTTAACCTTTTTAGAAAAACGCGAAATCATGAAACAATTCGCTGGTTACTGTTCTCCTGAAGTTGTTACTATTTTACAACAAAACCCAGGACTTGTCAAGGAAGGAATGAAAAAAGATGTAAGTATTGTCTTTTCAGATCTGAGAGGGTTTACACCATTAGGCGAATCCTTTGGAGATGATGTTAGAGGACTGACTGATCTTATGAATGGTTATATGGACGCTATCACGCAACCTGTCTTAGATGCGAATGGAATGATAATCAAGTACATTGGAGACGCAAGTATGCATATACATAATGCTCCAATGGAAGATGAAGACCACGCAAAATCTGCGGTAAGAACAGGTATACGTATGTTAAGAGCAGTAGATAAATTTAATGATAAGATTGTTAAAGAAGGTCGACCACCTATTGGTATGGGTGCAGGCATTAATAGCGGTCTTGGTTATATTGGTGAAATGGGAAGTACATCACGACACAGTTACGATATACTTGGAGATGCAGTATCAACTGCTGCAAGGATCGAATCTAAATGTAAAGAATATGGATGCCTATTATTAGTAGGAGAAGAAACAGTTAACAGATGTAATCCTGAAGAATTCCTTTTCTTAAAGGTAGATGATCTTGCAGTAAAAGGTAAGACGGTTGGTGTAGGAATACATACTGTACTTGATTTAAATAAAGATAAGTATCTTAAACCTATTGAAATGCATGAAGCCATGTATATGAATTATCAGAAACAAAACTTTGATAAAGCAATTAAAATATGTAATGATTTAATGGAATGCTTCGAAGGACAGATGAAAGGTTATTATACAATGTGGATTGAGCGTTGTGAATATATGAAGACCCAAGATCTACCTAAAGACTGGAATGGTGTGTTCATTGCCACTTCTAAATAGTCCTAGTCATGTCGTATGCTGGAAATCCGAATGGGTGGAGACAGGTAATACAATTGAAGTAGAGAAAAAGGATGGAGAGATGGAACTAATACCTGAGTTAGTATTAGTAGGAGAAGAAAATCCAGATTATATTCCTAGGAGATAAAAAAAGGGACCCTTGCGGATCCCCAAAGTTCTTATTTGATTGCACCCAGGCTAGGCAATAGTACTCAAGCTAAATAATGTCGTTCCGATAAAGACCGAAAATATAATACACTCAATACAAA
>Ga0206131_10005980_pt1 | contig 12584 bp, 8 predicted proteins | sample Helgoland_Spring_FD_148636 | JGI IMG/M metagenome (GOLD analysis project Ga0206131, IMG submission 148636) | Pelagic subsurface seawater microbial communities from Kabeltonne, Helgoland, North Sea - Helgoland_Spring_Bloom_20160517_1 | ecosystem: Environmental > Aquatic > Marine > Epipelagic ... | reverse complement strand
TCTACAGCGCTTGTGAGCAATGTGGCTTGAACCGCCCACCGGTATTGCGCCCTGTTGAAGAATTGAGCGACTGGATGGCGCAGGCCGATGCCGACCTTAAACTCATCGCTGATCCCAGCGGCCAAGCCAATCTGCTGAAGCTGAGCGCGACGCCTGCCAGCATCGCCGTCTTGATCGGGCCTGAAGGCGGGTTTTCAGCGCAGGAACTGGTTGATGCTCACCAGCAAGGGTTCATTGCCGTGGGCTTGGGCCCAAGAATTTTACGCGCGGCGCACGCTCCGGCAACCGTCATTGGCCTACTGCAGGCGCGATTTGGAGATCTACAGCACAGTCTCGAAGGCAATGAGGTCGACCTGGGCCTCGATATAGTCCACATCGGGGATTGAGACGACCTGATTGCCGTACCTGACTTTCAATACCTCCGTCATCGCAATCTCGTCAGCCACATCCGACAGCTCATCATCATGGATCATTACCCGCTGCGGCTGCGCCTGCGCCACCAGGGCGTAATATTGAAAGCCTCGCCAGTCACCTAACGCGCGCACCACAACTAAACTGGCAGACGATACGCTGACGAGGGAAAAGCTCGCGCGCTTAATGGTCAACATCTCAAAGGACACAACCGGAACCTGTTCACCACGCCACGCCAGCAATCCAATAAACCAATCAGGTGTGTCTTGTACCCGTTGCAGCGGCTCATAGGGAATAATCTCCGCCACGCTCGCTTCTGGCAGCAAGATCGTGCTCTTCTGTAACGGTATCACGTAGGTCGCAAGTGCTTCAGTCTCATGACTCATGGGGATTCCTGCCGAATTGTCTGGGCCGCCGCTAACACATCTTCGATGCTGCTCAACAAGCTTGCTTCCTGGAATGGCTTACCCAGGAAGTCGTTGACCCCCAGCGCTTTCGCCTGCTGCTGGTGCTTTTCGCCGGTACGGGACGTGATCATGATAATCGGCAATGCTGCGAGACGCTCATCCCGGCGGACAGAACGTAGCACCTCGAAGCCGTCCATACGGGGCATTTCAATGTCCAGCAAGACAATATCCGGGTAGATATCTTGTAACTGACGCAGGGCATCTAGCCCGTCTTTGGCCGTTACCACCTCCCAGCCATGCCGCTCCATCAGCCTGGAAGTCACTTTTCTCACTGTCACAGAATCATCCACAATCATCACTGTTCTGATGGCGGTTTGCGGCTCAACGGTGTCCAGCGGCCGGGTCTCGCTCTGCGCTTCACCTGCATTGCGGACCAACGCCATAATGTCGAGGATGATCACAACGCTACCGTCACCGAGCACAGTCGCACCGGCTATGCCGCCGACATCACTGAGTTGTCGACCCAGGGTTTTAACCACTACTTCACGGGCACCGATCACTCGATCCACTTGCAGGGCGATGGCGGTATCACCACTTCTCGCCAAAATGACGGGCAATGGCGCCAACTGACCCGCAAAACTCGGCTTTTCGGAACGCTCCAGCATTTCGCCCATATAGGCCAGACGATAGGGTTGACCCGCGTATTCAAACATTGGCGCATCTGGCTGATAGTAGGCTTCAAGTTCATACGGACTGACCCGCACGATACCTTCAATCGTGTTCAGCGGTACCGCATAAGTCTCCTCTTTGACAACCACCATCAACGCACGATTGATCGACACGGTGAAAGGGATACGAATAATAAACTGGGTACCTTGACCCTCCGCCGAATCAATCGCCAGAGACCCACCCAGTTGCTTAATTTCGCTATTGACCACATCCATGCCCACGCCGCGCCCGGATATCTGGGTCAATTTTGCCGCTGTGCTGAAGCCAGCATGCATAATGAATTGCCTGACCTCGTGATCGGAAATCGGCTCACCGGCTTTGATCAGCCCTCTCTCAATGGCCTTGGTTTTCACCGCGGCGACATTGATCCCGGCACCATCATCACTGACCGTCAGGACCACATTGCCGCCTTCTCGCGACAGGCGCAGACTGATGCGTCCGATTTCCGGTTTATTCGCCAACAGTCGCTGTTCTGCTGGCTCGATCCCGTGATCGACAGCATTGCGTAGCATGTGTTCGAGGGGCGCGACGATCCTCTCCAAAACATTTCGATCGAGCTCACCCTCCATATTAAAGGCATCAAAGCGGACTGATTTGCCTACTTCGGCACTGATCTGTCGCACAATTCGCCGTAACCGGGGTATGAGTCGTGCAAATGGCACCATGCGGGTTCGGGTCAAGCCCTCCTGCAACTCGGCGCTGATTCGTGCTTGTTGATGCAGCAAGGTTTCAGTATCGCGACTCTTATTCAGCAGCGTCTCTTTAAGGTCCATCATGTCCGATGAACCTTCATTGAGTGAGCGCGAGATTTCCTGAAGCAGGGTATAACGATCCATTTCTAGCTCGTCGAAAGCCGCGTCGCCCTCAGCTGCACGCTTACCAAATACCGTTTCTCGAGATTCGGTTTCAATATCTAACAACCGGACTTGCTCTCGGATTCGAGCGATGGTGTCTGCCATCTCCTCGATCGCGCCGCCGAAGTCAGCGATGGTCTGTTCGATTCGTCCTCGAGTAACCCCTGATTCTCCCGCCAGATTAATCAACTGCTCAAGCAGATCTGATGAGACCCTGACCATTTCGGGCGCCGGTTTCATCGGCCCGACCCGGTCGGTCACAGCCCCCTGCTCAGGGGCGCCAGGCTCGATAACGGCCTCTGCCACAGAAGCGGGTCCGTCATCAGGCGCCGGACTATTCTCTTGCGTTTCCGCCACGAACGACTGACGGTAGTTTTCTACTCGACCTGCTAATTCATCCCGCTGCCGATTCAAGTCGTGGTAGAAAGCATCGTCAAGCGGTGCACCGCTGTGATCGTGACTGTTGAGGAAACTCTCAAGACCATGCGCAAACTCACCCAAGCCGGTTAGACCTGCGAGCCGAGCCCCCCCTTTAAGAGTGTGCAGATATCGAAGCAACAATATCAACGGCTCCTTCGACTGTCGGTCCTCGCTCCAGTCATGAATGCTCTGTTCAATGAGTTCCAGCAACTCATCAGCCTCCTCGATGAAGATTCCTAGAATCTCTTTATCGATTTCTTCATCAATTTCTGCGTCAATTTTTTCATCGATTTTTTCATCGATTTTTTCTTCAAGTTCTCCCGCAATGACCTCGGTGACGGGACTCAGCGGCGGCTCGTCCAAGCTTTCAATACCCACTTGGCCAGCCATATAGTCTTGGTACAACGAGACTCGGCGATTAATCTCATCCAGGTGTTCATTCAGCGATGCAAAAAACGCTTCATTCAGCTCGACACCGGTTTGCTGGCCTTGCGCCAGCAAGGTTTCCATATCATGAGCCAATTCACCCAACGCATTGAGGCCAGAAATTCTAGCCCCCCCCTTCAAGGTGTGCAGGTGCCGTAACAGGCGGTCCAAGTGCATAACACTGCCCGTATCCGTGCTCCAATCCAGAATGCTCTGGTCCAGGCTTTCGATCAGCTCTTCAGCTTCTTCGAGAAACAGGGGCAGAACATCCTCATCAATCTGATCTTCTGGTAACGCCGCTATTTGGTCCTCAAGGTCATCGGCGGCTGTCAGTCCCTCGACGCTTGGCTTAGCTTCAAGTCCCGGAGGAGTCAGCTTGGCAAGCTCAGCAATCAACGCCGTGGCGGGTTGGGTATCCAGGCTCGCGGCTACGTTATCAAACATATCGACCAAGGCTTCATGGGCTTTCACCAGCAGTTCGATAATCTCCACTGCCGGCCTGGCTTTCACTGTGGCATAAACTTTTATTAATGCGGCGATCAGTTCTGACAACCCTTGTTGGCCCATGGCCTGCGCTTGAACCTCCACAGCTTCAAGCTCGGCGATCAGCATTTCAACCATGCCCTCGTCCCAACGCCTGAGCACTTCGGTAGGTCGACTTAGCAATTTGGCGAATCTCAAATCAAATGCGGCGAGCCGTTCGCCATCGTCGATGATGATCGCGACAGCGTCTAGGAGCTCGGGGATACCCGGCAGGGTGACATCTCGCCCAGATAAATCCGCCAGATTTTCACCGACAATACCCCTAACAAACTCGGCAGCCCGTCGAATCAGCGCATCCACTTGTGGCGTTCGCTGCATCCCAACGCCAAGGAGCCGTTGAGCCAGTATTTCCAGAGGCCCCGCGATCTGGACGATGGCGTCAATCCCTACCGCACCAGCACTACCCTTTAGGTTATGGAATGCACCGACCACAGCTCCCGGCAGAGCTTCTGGGTCCTCCAGGTAGGCATTAATAATAGCGAGCTTTGCCTGAGCCTCGTCGACAAAAACCTTGAGCAACGCCTGATCTTCGAGAGCAACGGCAGCAGCTTCGACATTTGGGCGTTCAATCCCTTCTGGCCCTGTCGTATGAATATCGGTCGCTTGAATATCGGCCGCTTGAATATCGGCCGCTTGAATATCAGCCTCGCTGCGACCCAGCACCTCAATATCCGGCTCATCTATATTCAAGTCGTCGTCATTTAAAAGCCTATCCGGTAGAACCTGGGGCCCATCGACAGTTTCCGGCGGCGCGGTCATATCAGGTAATTCAGGCAACTCGAGCATTTCAAGCCCGATTGGGTCACTGGTCACTTGCGCCTGACTCGCGGCTGCTGTGACCGCGTCGCCAGGCAGTATTTCCAGGGCCGTCTCCATGGGTGTTTCGGCGTGTATTAGCGCCCCAGCTTGGCTCACCAGATCGGCGATTTCGAACTCATGCTGGACATTATTTTTAAGCGCCGCAACACCGGCAGGAATGCGCGCTATCACGCTTTCAACAACTTCGTAGATCTTGGGCGTTACTTGAACAGCGCCTTCCAGCAAGCTGTTCAGTAAGTTTTCGGTCGCCAACGCAAGCTCACCGATGACTATCGCGCCCACCATTCGACCACTGCCCTTGAGTGTATGAAAGGCTCGACGAATTTCCATCAACGCCTCACGGTCTTGCTCATCAGCACGCCAGAGCGGAAAATATTGATCGATCGCCGCCTGGACTTCCTCAACTTCCTCAAAAAATATGTCCAGAATCTCTTGATCAGCAAGATTCTCGACGGGGGCTTCGGGCTGACTCAGCGGTTCCATCAGAGACGCATCCCCCTGCGCTTCAACGCCAACATTAGCTGAAGAATGATGCTGTAGTGCTGCTTGAGTCTCACCTTGAACATGAAGTGACGGTGCGTCAGTCGCGCCGGTTATCTCCGCAGGTCGCACCTGACTTGGCGCTATGGGCACCAGCGGACCACGGCTCATCGCCAGCACCCGCTCCACGTCATAGCCCAATTTCGCGACCGACGCCTCGGCGACCTCGATCATCTGCATATAAGGGTCAGAGGCACTTTCGAGTAGTCTTTCAAGATAATAGTCAATGCTGGTGATAGCATCTGCCAGGTCATCCAGCACCAGGGCATCCGGCAGAGTGTCCGCCTCGATCAACACCGACTCAACAAATACGGCACAGGCCAGCAGCACATTGGCAGGTCGGTCCTGACCTACCATAGTTAGACCACCCCGCAGATCGCGAAGGTTCTGGGCCAGACCCTCAAGTTTCCTGCCATCAAATTCTGCCGTGACGAAATCCACCAGCACATCTCTGACCTGCGCCAGACCGTGACGAGTCTCCCGAATTACAGTGGCCTGGGCTTCACCAATGCTGCCCAACACCTCTGCACCCGCACCTTTACCACTGACGTCACGCAGGGAGGCGTCAATCTGCAGAAACGCCCGTGCCATCTCAATAAGTTGTTCATCCTGGGCCTCGTCAGCCTGCTTACCAATCTGTTCTATCATGGCCAGCTGTTGGAGAACTGTCTGTTGATGCTCATCTAAACCCACCACTGACAACGTGCTCGCTATCTGCTCGAGTGCGGGTGCCAGGTCAAGGATCCGCTGTTTACTTTTCGAGCCGGATCGCACGTAGAGATCGAGCTTGTCTGTGATCGCACTGAATTCTTCGATGAGAATATTCGCAACCGCCGCCAGCGTTTCGTCGTCGGGGCCAAAGTTAGTGTTAGAGGCGGACGCAAGCGGCGCGGCGGTGGAAGTAAACCTGAGTCTTGCCGCGCTGATTTTCGGCGTGACTTGCGTGGCCTGCTGAATCCGAATCAAGAGTCCATTACCCAGTTCAGCCGGGATGCTGCCCAAGGCACTGGAACCCTCATCGCCAAGCCGTTTGAGCTCAGCGTCTATGGCTTTGAGCTCATTCACCAATGCCCTATCCAGCTGGATCGCACCCGCGACGACACCCTCAATAACCGCCGAGCCAAGCTCAAATAAATTCGCCATGGCCGAATCACCGGCCAGTTTACCCAGATGGACAAACACCTTGGCGAGCACCCCAAGATTGTCCCGCGGGCGCTGTTTTTTCAAAAGGCCAACCAACGCTTGCTGATAATGCACTCGCAGCTTCTTAGCTACCGCCGCGCCGAGGCCAGCCTCAAATGCAGCTCTGTCACTGGCATTCGGCTCAGCAACAAACCAGGCTGAGATCTCCTGGTTTGAAGGCACCGAATCATTCACCAGCGCTGTCTCGCCACGGGCGACCCGCAACTCGTTCACCAGCAATCGGACAAATTCTGGAGCGTCCTGCTGCTCTCGGTGAATCCGATCCAGATAACCGGGCATCTGGAGCAGTGCTTGCATCAGTGTTTCCTGGCCCAGACTGACGTCCTTGACAGACTTGCCCATTAAGCCCTGCGCCAACTCTTCCATCTCTGCCACAATGTGGGTCGGACCTACCAGCTGCACCATCTTCAGCGTGCCATGAGCCTGGTGAATCGCCGTCAGACACGCCCGCATGCTGCCGGCGTCGTCAGGGGACACAGCGACAGCCTCAAGCGCATTCTGAGCTTGCTCAAAGAGCTGGAATATCTCACCCTTGATCCATTCCAGGGCTACGTAATCTTGCGTTGTGCTCATCGTCCTCCCACTATCAATCGCTTCAACTGCGTTCGGGCAAGCCACATCACCTTAGGCCGGTAACTTAAAACCTGTGACGGAGGCTCTAAGCTCGTTGGCCATATCTGCCAAATTACCTACCGCCGTCGCCGTCGACTTGGTACCCGCCGTCGTTTGCGAACTAATGTCTTCGATACTCTTCATGGTATTCGAAATCTTACCGGCCGAGGCCGCTTGCTGACGTGCAGCGTCCGAGATATTTTGAATAATTTCAGCCAGAGTCTTCGATACGCCTTCAATTTCACCCAGCGAAACGCCAGCATCCTTAGCCAACCGAGTACCCTGAACCACTTCAGCCGTGGTTTGCTCCATCGATGAGACTGCCTCATGGGTGTCGCTTTGAATCGTTTTAACCAGCGCTGAAATTTGCTTCGCTGCCGCGCCAGAGCGTTCAGCAAGCCGCTGCACCTCATCAGCAACAACCGCAAAACCTTTACCCGCATCGCCCGCCATCGAGGCCTGGATAGCGGCATTCAAGGACAAAATATTGGTCTGATCAGCAATGTCATTAATCAGCGAAACGATATCGCCAATCTCCTGAGAGCTCTCACCCAGACGCTTGATACGTTTGGCAGTTTCCTGAATCTGGCCACGGATCTTGTCCATGCCGCCAATCGTATTTTGAACGACAATCGCGCCCTGGCCGGCGATGTCTACCGAACGTTCAGCCACCGACGAGGACTCTGCCGCATTGTAGGAGACCTGGTCGATAGAAATAGCCATCTCATTGACCGCCGCTGATACATCTGCGATTTCCTTGGCTTGTCGAAGGGAAGCATCAGACAGCTGACTGACCGAATTTCGAGTCTCGTTCGCCGCAGCCGACACGTGTGATGAGGTTGCGTTGATTTTCGACACCATCGCCCGCATCTGATCGATGGAAAAATTAATGGAGTCCGCAATGGCACCGGTGAAATTTTCTGTCACTGTGACCTGCACCCGCAAGTCACCATCGGCAAAATCTGCCAACTCATCAAGCAACTGCAAAATAGCCTGCTGGTTCTGTTCATTCTGACGACGGGTCTCTGTGACGCTTCTTTTAGCCTGCCGGGACAACAGAATACCAATGATCAGCATCACAAAAAAAGCCGCGAGCGCACAACCAAGGCCCACCAGAGGTGACGCGAGTCCTTGGCCCGCCTCATCTTCATATCCATCGGTCAGCTCGCTCAGCCGGACCAACAATTCAGCGGCACCGACGTTGATGCCTTGAGCCGCAGCCTTGGCCCTCGAGACCTCTTCGGCGCGGGCAATTATTTCGTTCGTGCTGGCGGACACAGAACGGAATAACACTTCGATTTTATCCAGACTTGTTCGAAGCTCCAGCGTGTTCGCCGCCGGGATCTGTAGCGCTCTATCACCGTTGGTTAATGCTTCGAGTACCTGGATAAAATCAGCCCTGTCTCGATTGAAATTTTCAGACAAATTCTTAACCCCGTCCACCTCGAGTAACTTGTCGATAGTATGGGACATGCGCTCAACCAGTTGCGCTTGATACTGGGCTCGAACGACGACCCCGGCGGGAACGCCGCGACGAAGCAACTCGGCAACAACCTTGCTGTTTTCCTGCTGGATCGCCGACAAGTTGATTAACAGATCGCGAGAACCCTCATCCAGAGCGAGAAGCGCCGCACGATTATTCAACACTGTATCAACATAGCCTCGCGTCTCTGCCCACAAGGCGGCGACGCGCTTCAACCGCGACTGCTGGGCCGCCGATGAGGGCGGCAGACCAGCCGCCGCGTTGCCGTTTATTAGGTTGCCGAGGTGGGTGTCAAACTCAGCGCGAGTCTCTGCCAACAACGGGAATGCAGCCATACCGCCAGCCGCCGCTTGGCCGCCGTGGCTCGACATTTCCTGGGACAAAATGGTTAACGCATTTGAGTGGCGTAAATAGGCCGTTGATTTCTCCACATCCTGAAGCACTAAATAGTAGCTCCCGATATAACCGACGACGAGCAACACCAACGTCACAACCAGCCAAGTTATCTTCGGGTTTTTCATCATTGCGTCTTTACCACTGGGTTGTTCCGCCATTGTTTTTCCTTGTTGGGTGTTAACTGATCCGGCTCAAACCTGGTTTGACAGCGTCTCAAGACCGGGATCTGCAACCAGCGCTTTCAAACTCATCACTGGCCAAACCGCACCGGCGACGCGATAGCCGCCCTTGATAAAAGGTTGAAACATCACGTCAACCTCATCGATAGTCTCGGCATAGGCATCACTAGGGAAGTGCTGCATGCCCAGCGATTCATCGACCAAAAATCCAAAATAATGCTCCTCATCCTCCACTGCCAGAACGCGGCGCTGAACCCGAGGTAAAGCAGAGTTAGCGCCAAAAAACGTGGCCAGATCGACCAGCGTCATGAGGCTACCGCGAATATTCGCGATGCCGATTACAAACGGTTTAACCCCCGGCAAGCGGGTCGAGGCGGGCAGACGCATCAACTCCGCAACCTCATTCATCGGGGTCACGAAGCGCTGACCCAACAGACTAAATCCCAGGCCGTTCCAGTGGGTCTGGGCCGTCTCCTTCGCCGGTAACTCGACGGCGATCTGCTGGCTTCGTTGCGCCAGCGCGGTTAAAACGGCTAGGGCGTCCTGACTACTCATGATGAAAGCACGCTGCGCATCGCGGCAAGCAACTTCGCTTTATCAACGGGTTTGATGAGATAGCCCAGAGCGCCCTGACGGCGACCCCAGACCTTATCGGTCTCTTGGTCCTTGCCACTGACTATGATGACAGGAATATGACTCGTTTTTTCCCCTCGACAAATCAGCCTAGTCGCTTGAAAACCGTTCATTCCGGGCATCACAATATCCATCAGGACCACGTCCGGTTGCTCCGTGTTCGCCATGGCAACGCCATCACGGCCATTTTCCGCGGCGATGACCTCATAGCCGAGACTCTCCAGAAGTTCCCTAAACTGAATGAGCTCCGATGGAGAGTCATCAACCACTAAGACTTTGGGCATTCCCTAAACACTCCTGATCATGGTGCTAATCAACTTACTTAACGTGATCTCTTATGGCGCTCAGAAGCTCATCTTTGCTAAAGGGCTTAGTGAGATATTGATCAGACCCGACAATCCTTCCCTTGGCCCGATCGAACAGGCCGTCTTTACTAGACAACATGATGACCGGCGTCTGTTTGAAAGCCTCGTTATTCTTGATCAAGGCACAGGTTTGATAGCCATCCAATCGTGGCATCATAATATCGACGAAGATAATAGCCGGTTGGGTATCTGCAATTTTTGCTAAGGCGTCGAATCCATCGGTTGCCGTTGTGACATCACAACCGGCCTTGCTCAACAACGTCTCGGCTGTTCGGCGAATCGTTTTGCTATCATCGATGACCATGACCCGGACACCCTCAAACTTGTCTTCCATATCGCCCCACTTATCCTAAAATACCAGCCCGAAACTGGGTAAAACACTATCCGTAGGCAACTTGCTCGATTTTTTAGCACAGCCCTTAAATTCAATCCATCCCAAGCAGACAGGCAAAGGATTTTTGCCCATAAGCGGTATAAGTGGTTTACAATTATCTACGCGCGAGCCTGCCGGGCGAAACCGACGACCATCGAAGAGGAGTTTTGATCTTGAGCTTTATACTGGGTGTTGTAATGGACCCCATCGAATCGATCAACCCAAAAAAAGACAGCACCCTGGCGATGATGCTCGCCGCGCAAGCTCGCGGTTGGACAATCTATTGCATGCAGCAGTCGGATCTACTGATCAAATCAGGTGAAGTGCATGGTCGTTTTTCAGAGCTCGAAGTACGCCATGATCTGCATGACTGGTTCAGCGTTAAGGCGATTCATGAAGGTCCATTAATAGAGCTCGATGCGGTGTTGATGCGCAAAGACCCCCCCTTCGATATGGAATATATCTACACCACCTACATGCTGGAGATGGCTGAGCAGGCTGGCCTGCGAGTACTCAATCGACCAGGCAGCATTCGAGACTGCAACGAGAAGCTGTTTGCATTGCAGTTTCCTCAATGCTGCCCGCCACACCTGGTGAGCCGTGATCCAGCTCATCTGCGAGCATTTCATACAGAGCACCAGGATGTCATTTTTAAACCCCTGGACGGAATGGGCGGGGCGTCTATTTTTCGAGTCAAACCGAATGACTCCAATCTGAGCGTGATTCTGGAAACCCTGACTCATCAGGGAACGGTCCAAACCATGGCCCAGAAATATATCCCTGAGATCACCGAAGGCGACAAACGGATCCTGCTGATCAACGGCGAGCCGGTGCCCTATGCCCTCGCCAGGATTCCGGCAATCGGCGAGTCTCGCGGCAACCTGGCCGCTGGCGGCGAGGGGGTTGCACGTCCGCTGACAGACCGTGATCGGTGGATCTGCGATCAAGTCGGTCCGGCCCTGAAAGCGCGCGGCCTGTATTTTGTCGGCATTGATGTCATCGGCGACTACCTCACTGAAATCAATGTTACTTGCCCAACCTGCATTCGCGAGCTTGATAAAGCCTATGACCTGGATATTGCCGGTGATTACATGGCCTTTATCGAGACGCTTTGCCATGCCGGTCGCGGCTAACCCCGTTTTTACCGAGACGCGGCCAATCATCACGGGTCCGCCAATCAACTCCGTAGACCGCCTGAGTTTCACGGTGTTCTTGGCGGTTGTTGTGCATGCCGCGTTGATTCTAGGCGTCACATTCACGTTCGCGGATAAAGAACCTTCAACCCACACCATGGAAGTAACCCTGGCTCAGCATATGAGCCAACGCCGACCCGTCAAGGCTGACTTTATTGCCCAGTTCAACCAGGCTGGCAGCGGCACCCTGGATAACAAGGCGGAACTGACGGCGCCAACTCCGGCGGATTATCAGGACCCGCAGATTCGTGAAACGTCACCTCAGGCCCAAAAGCTGGCAGCACCAAAGGTCGAGCAATCCGAACCGATGGTGGTGACCTCGACCGCAGCAGCGAGCGACTCGGTCAAGCTCAAGCCACTGCTCGATCGCCCCTCGCCAGAAGTCAGCTCAGACACCGGCCAAAAAACCCTGCTGCAGCGCAGTCTCGAGATTGCCAGCTTAGAGGCTAGACTCGACGAACAACGTCAACTATATGCCAAGCGGCCACGCATTAAACGACTGACCAGCATGGCCGCCGCCGCCAGCGCTGATGCGTTTTATCTAAACTCCTGGCGACGAAAAATTGAGAGAATCGGCAATCTAAACTATCCGGCAGAAGCCCGACGCAATCGGCTTTATGGGAGTCTTCGTCTGCAGGTAACCGTTCTGCCGGACGGCGGACTCAAGGAGGTCATCGTCCTAAAATCTTCTGGTCATCGGGTACTTGACCAGGCTGCCATCGATATCGTTAAACTGGCGGCGCCCTTTGCACCCTTCTCGGACGAATTGCGCCAGACCACCGACGAACTGCTCATCATCAGAACCTGGCAATTCCGTAAAAACAGCTCACTGCGAAGCATGTAACATGCCCATCAACGTCCCTGACAATTCGTTCAGCAATCATTTCTTGGTGGCACTCAATAGCTCCGGCTTGGCCAAGGATTATTTTTGCGACACAATTTCGCTGCTCATAGACCATAACCTAGAGGGCGCCTTCGGGTTGGTGATCAATCGCCCT
>Ga0206131_10005977_pt1 | contig 12588 bp, 9 predicted proteins | sample Helgoland_Spring_FD_148636 | JGI IMG/M metagenome (GOLD analysis project Ga0206131, IMG submission 148636) | Pelagic subsurface seawater microbial communities from Kabeltonne, Helgoland, North Sea - Helgoland_Spring_Bloom_20160517_1 | ecosystem: Environmental > Aquatic > Marine > Epipelagic ... | reverse complement strand
AACAACACCAAATGAATCTGCAAAGAAAAAACAGGTTTATTCAGGCACAAACCCCTGCTACTTCACCAAAGAAGCTATGGAATATATTGTCCAAAGAAAGATTGAGCACCTGCTTGTTGACATTCCATCTTTGGACAGAGAAGAAGATGGTGGCAAACTTGAGGCGCATAATACGTTTTGGAAATATTGGAAAGATATCACCACAGCTAGAACGGCATGCACGGTTACTGAACTCATCTATGTGGAAAACACAATAAAAGACGGAATGTATCTACTCAACATACAAATTGCTGCCTTTGAAATGGATGCAAGTCCTAGCAAACCTATACTCTACCCATTAATCAATTAGTCCTCCATTACATTTAAATCTGTTTCACCATCTACATCATAACCGAGGATCCTAAGCATAGCTTTTGACGCTTGAGATTCCTTATAAACGGTATCCACTAATTCACCGTCTGCATTTCTATAAACAAGTACATGCTTAGGTGAAGGAATCAGACAATGCTGTATACCCCCATAACCAGAAACAGCATCTTGATAAGCACCCGTATGAAAGAACCCAATATAAAGCGGTTCAGTATCTTGATCATCTATCATTGGAAGATATACCTGCGCTTGATGATCCTCAGAATTATAGTAATCCGAATTATCACAGGTGAGGCCGCCAATATTGACGCGCGTGTAGCGATTCTTCCATTTATTTACTGGAAGCAAAATAAATTTCTCATTCATCCCCCAAGTATCCGGCAATGAATTCATAATAGAATTGTCAATCATATACCAAAGCTCAGCATCATTCTGCTGCTTCTTTGCAAGTACTGAATAGATCATCGCCCCAGATTCACCAACCGTATACTTTCCAAACTCAGTGAATATATCTGGAGCCTCAACACCCTCTTGCTCACACTCCCGCTTGATAAGATCTACAATCTCTCGGATCATATATTCATAATCAAACTCAAAACTCAAAGAATTTCGAATAGGAAGTCCTCCACCAATATTGATAGAGTTCAGACTTGGGCAAAGCTTCTTCAATGAACAATAAAGCTTAACTCCTTTCTTCAGCTCACCCCAATAATACATGCTATCCTTGATGCCAGTATCTACAAAAAAGTGCAGCATCTCAAGCTTAAACTTTGTACTATTAGCCAAACGAGTTCTATAAAAGTCTAGAACCTTAGAATTACGAATACCTAACCTAGATGTATAAAATGAAAAATTTGGTTCTTCCTCTGTTGCTACTCGAATACCAATCTTACAGGTATCCGCGTGAACATACTGCTCATATTTTTCAATCTCTTCAATATTATCTAAAACGGGGATAACATTCTTAAACCCGTTGTTTATTAGATTACTTATGCGCCTTGTGTATGTATCTGTTTTAAATCCATTATTGATAATGGTGATTGATTTATCCAGCTTTCTCTCCTTATAAAGGGCCTCAATAAGATCAAGATCATATTCAGAGGAAGTCTCCAGATCAACATTGTATTTTAGAACTTCATTAAGGACAAAATGAAAATGGCAACTTTTCGTGACATAACAATAACGATGTTTTCCATTATAATTAAGATCAGTAAAAGCGCGTGAAAAGAAGGCTCTGGCACGCTCGATTTGTTCACCAATTTTAGGTAAATAGGTGAGCTTTAAAGGAGCTCCATACTTTTCGATAAGGTATTTTAATGGAACACCATTAAAAACTAAATTGTCATCCTCAATTGCAAATCCTTCCTGCGGAAAATAAAAGGATTGCTCAATCAAGTCAATATATCTGTCTTTCATTTAAAAAAAATAATCCATGTAGATAGATCAAAATCGACAGCTGCAAAATAAAAACATAATTTTATCAATGTTGCCTTTCTGTAAAAATAAGTTACATTTTTTTTGTTTACATCTTTGAAAAACAATGTAATGCCAAAATGTGTTACCTTTGACCTGTACACTTAAAATATAGTAGATAAAATGGAAAATAAATCTGTAAATCAGCAACCTATAATGCTTTACACCGAACAAACTCCAAATCCGGAGTCTCTTAAGTTCGTTACAAACAGAATGAATTTTAAAGGTACGGCTGATTTTAAAACAGAAGAATTAGCTAAAGAATGGTCAGCTTTGGCCTCAGCACTATTCGAAAAGCCTTTTGTAAAAGGAGTTTATATCTGTAACAACTTTGTTACAGTTACTAAAGAATTAAACTACTCTTGGGATGACATTATGATGGATCTTAAAACCTTCATCAAAGAATATCTAGAGTCAGGAAAGGAGGTCGTTAAGGAAGGTTATCAAGAAGCAATTTCTGAAATGGAAATGCAGCAATCTGACATTGTGTATTCAGATGAGGATAAAGCGATTGTAGTAAAAATCAAAGAATTAATCAATACTTATGTGCGTCCAGCTGTAGAGATGGATGGAGGTAATATAGAATTCAAGTCTTTTGATAAAGGAATAGTTAGTGTAATTCTTCAAGGATCTTGTAGTGGTTGCCCTTCTGCAACAGTAACACTCAAGTCAGGCATTGAAGGAATGCTAAAACGAATGGTCCCTCAGGTCACGGAAGTGGTTTCTGAAATGGGTTAAATAAAAAAGCTTGATCAAAATGATCAAGCTTTTTTTTATTGTAAGAAAGAATTAAAACCCGATTTTAGACTTTATAGAATCTACTAAAGCAGGAGAAACTTCTTTTCTTTTAAACTTACTTCTTATAAACAATTGAAAATCTTCATCGTTTTCTAATCGCTTAAAATACTCAGGATTGGTTTTTAATTCTTCCGCTAACTCTTGCTTAGCATCAGAAGACAATCGTTTTTCGAGTGAGGAGGAAATGAATTTATTTTCAAATTCACTTGCCTTTTTCTTTAAATTAGACATAATCAAAGAGTTTTAGCCTGATTTACAGCTAATTGCACTTAGCAAAAAACCGAAACATCATACCGTTTGGGGGGGTAGGATATTTTCAAACATTAAAATTAATCATTCAATAACCTTTAGAACTAGCATAATTTCTTAGCTTTTCTCTCAGTAAGTTTCTGGCTCTGTGCAATCTAGATCGAACAGTACCAATCGGTATTTCCAGTATTGTGGCAATTTCTTCGTAAGTAAAGTCTTCCACATCACAAAGTAAAATAACTGTCCTGAAATCTTCCTGTAGTGTATTGATGGCGTTGGTAATTTCGTCACCCATCATGTTTTGGAACATTTCTTCACGCAGGTCATGAAAACCTTTAAACGCTTTTTCGTCTTCGTCTTTGAGGAGATTTGCTTGGTCGATGTCTACGGCTTGAGGAGCCTTTGATTTCTTGCGATACTCGTTAATAAAGGCATTCTTAAGAATCCTAAATAACCAGGCTTTTGCATTGGTCCCCTCATCGTACTTATCAATAAACCGATAAGCTTTCAAAAAAGTTTCCTGAACCAAATCTTCGGCATCAGACTGATTGTAAGTCAGATGATAGGCAAAGTTATTTAGCGCTTCAATCTGCGGAAAAAATTCCTCTGTGAAAATTTTTGCTTTTTTGTCCTTCATCGATCTTACAAATTGGCTGCGAGAATAATGTACTTATAATGGAACAACAAATAGATTATGTCTAATCATTAATAACAATTATACAAATTTATAAGGAATTTACAATCAATAATTATAGAAATTAGTGATTTCTCTTTATCCATCTTTTTACTAAATCAACAAAGCTCCAGACATCCTCAAAGGAATTATACATAGGAACTGCTGCTAGTCGGATTACATTAGGTTCCCTCCAATCACATATTACACCATTCGCAGAAAGATAATCAAACAATTCTTTGCCTATACCATCCTGTGTTAGCATACTCAATTGAGCACCTCTTTGCTCAGCAATACTTGGCGTTATTATCTTAAAAAGGTCGCCTCCTTCAATCCCATTGATCAAAGATTCCATATAGCTAGTAAGCTTTAGGCTCTTTGCTCGTAAAGCTTCAATACCTGCCTCTTCAAAGATCTCAATACTTGATTTCAATGCTGCAAAGCTTAATACCTGTGCATTACTCAGTTGCCAACCCTGCGCTCCTTCCATTGGAATAAAACCTTTTTCCATTTTGAAACGACTTTTTTCATCGTGTCCCCACCAACCTGCAAATCGTGGTAATGTTTTATCCTGTCCATGCTTTTCATGCACAAACACACCACTTGGTCCTCCAGGACCTGAATTCAAATATTTATATGAACACCATGCTGCAAAATCAACATTCCAATCATGTAAATTCATAACAACGTTTCCAGCAGCGTGTGCAAGATCAAAACCCGCAATTGCACCGGCATCATGAGCACAAGCAGTGATACGTTCCATTTCAAAGAATTGTCCCGTATAATAATTTACACCACTGAAAAAAACCAAGGCCACACTATCTGAATGCGCTTTGATCGTTTCCTCTATGTCTTCTGTACGAATATAATCTTCTCCCGGCCGAGCCTTAACTTCTACAATAGCATCTTCTGGATCAAAACCATGAAACTTCACCTGACTTTCTACCGCATACTGATCAGAAGGGAAAGCCTGCTCCTCCATAATAATCTTAAATCTCGTATTCGTTGGACGATAAAAAGAAACCATCAATAAATGCAAATTCGTAGATAATGTGTTCATCACTACTACCTCGCTATCTCTTGCTCCTACTAATCTTGCACTAGCTGGCGTAAGTAACTTGTGGTAGTACATCCAGGCATTGTCTCCGGTAAAATGTCCTTCAACCCCATGAGCTGCCCAATGGTCTAATTCAGCAATCAATGCCGCTTTAGTCGATTTAGGCTGCAAGCCCAAAGAATTCCCACAGAAATACAAGCAGTCTTCACCCTTGTGTTTCGGAAAATGATATCTAGATCTATATATTGAAAGTTCATCTTGTTGATCAAGCATTTTTGCATGCTCAAGCGTTCCATATTCCATGTCCAAATTCTTTTTCTGATTGTGAGCTACAAGGTAAGCAATTCTAAAAATATTGAGGATATCAATATGGGGAAGTATAAAACAAAAAAGCCCGGAATAAATTCCAGGCTTTTAGTGGTGCGAGGCGGACTTGAACCGCCGACTCATGAATTTTCAGTCCATTGCTCTACCAACTGAGCTACCGCACCTCCTCTTTTTCAAGACCACTAACCTTCGTTAGCGGTGGCAAATATAGAAGGAATAATTTTTAATTACAAGCTATTTTTTAGATTTTAATCTTGGTCTTTAAAAAAAAAGCAAAGCAATAGCCTTAACGCTCTTAACAACAAACAATTATGGCAACACATATTTTTTCTTCTAAATTACCTAATACTGGGAAAAGCATATTCTCTGAGATGTCAGCTCGTGCCCGCGAAGCAAATGCCATAAACCTATCCCAAGGTTTTCCAAATTTCGATTGCGATCCACAGCTGATTGAACTTGTATCAAAACATATGAAACAAGGCAAAAACCAATACGCTCCGATGGCTGGAATTGAGGCATTGAGGATAGCCATTCAAAAAAAGATCTATACCCATAGGAATATTTCTATCGATATTGATTCCGAGATCTGTATTACAGCAGGAGCCACCCAAGCGATCTACACGGCTATATCAACTGTAATCCAGCCAAACGATGAAGTGATTTGTATAGACCCCGCATACGACTCCTATAAGCCCTCCATAATTGCCAATGGAGGAAAAGCAATCTCTTATGCTCTAAAAGGCCCTGCATACAGAATCAATTGGCAGGACATCGAAGAGCTGATGTCTGAACAAACCAAGCTATTTATAATCAATAACCCCCATAACCCAACTGGAACAACATACTCAGAACAAGATCTTTTAACATTGGCAAGACTTGCTGAAAAATATAATTTTCTCGTCCTAAGCGACGAAGTTTATGAACACCTCGTATTTGACAATCAAAAACATATCAGTGCATTGGAAATACCCGAATTGCGCAGTAGGAGTTTTGTTTGTTATTCATTTGGAAAGACCTTTCATATCACTGGATGGAAAATGGGCTACTGTATTGCACCAGAACCACTAATGGACGAATTCAAAAAACTACACCAGTTTACAGTGTTCTCCGTTAACACCCCCGCACAATTTGCTATTGCAGAGTACCTAGAAGAAGAAACATGGAAAACACTCTCCGCGTTTTTCCAGAAAAAGAGAAACACACTCCTCGAACATTTAGAAGATAGCCCCCTACAAGCAACAGCTAGCGAAGGAACGTACTTTCTAACGGTAGACTACAGTGCTTTGAGCAACAAGAAAGATCATCAATTTGCCATTGACTTAATACAAAAGATTGGAGTAGCAACTATCCCTATTTCTGTTTTCTACGAAAACCCACCGAACGATACTCGCCTGAGAATCTGCTTTGCCAAGACAGATGAACTCCTTGAAAAAGCAGGCGCCCAATTCAAAAAGCTTTAAAAAAAAGCCGACAACTTTAACAGCTGTCGGCTTTTTTTAATAGGCTCTTTCGTCTTTTTTCTCCATATACAACATGAAGGCTTTGTTGACAACCCTATTTCCACCTGGTGTAGGATAGTTGCCAGAGAAGTACCAATCTCCTGTATGATTTGGACAGGCATCATGCAAATTCTCAATAGTTTGGAAAATCACTTCAACCTCTGCATTGATATCTTTAGGTGTAAGCAGTTGCCCTATCTTCGCTGAAACCTCATCATAAGTGAATTCCTTATATAAATCGGCAACATAATTCTTAATCTCCTCCTTAGGAAGCTGATCTTGCTTCTTACACTTCTCATAAACCTCATCAAGAAGATGCTCTCTATTGTTATCGTGTAAAAGTTCGACCAAAGCCCTAAAAGCCACAAACTCCTTCATTTTACTCATATCAATTCCATAGCAGTCTGGGAATCTAATCTGAGGAGCAGAAGATACGACAACAATCTTTTTAGGCTTAAGACGATCAACAATACTGATTATACTATCTTTCAAAGTCGTACCGCGCACTATAGAATCATCCACCAGAACAAGAGAATCTATTTGATTCCTCACAATTCCATAAGTCACATCGTATACATGAGACATCATATCACCTCTAGAATTATCATCCGCGATGAAAGTTCTTAGCTTAGCATCTTTAACAACAATCTTCTCGACCCTCGCCTTTTGATGGAGTATACGCTCTATATCTTTTTTCTTAGCATCTGGTCCAAGTGCCTTGAGGTTCTTAAACTTCTCCTCATTTAAGGCATCCTCGAGCCCTTTTATCATTCCATAAAAACTAAACTCGGCAGTATTTGGAACAAAGGAAAACACCGTATGATCCCAATCGTGATTAACTGCCTTTAATATATCTGGCACAAGATTACTACCCAATTTTTTACGTTCAAGATATATATCTCTATCTGTCCCTCTCGAAAAATAAATTCGCTCGAAGGAACATTGTTTAGGTTCAGGAATATGATCTACAAATGGTTTTTGAGATACTGATCCGTCACGCCTAATGATTAGTGCATGACCAGGAGCTACCTCTTTCACATCATTTATAGAAACATCAAGTGCGGTTTGAATGGTTGGACGTTCTGAGCAAACTACTACAATCTCTTCGTCCTCATAATAAAATGCTGGACGAATACCTCTAGGATCTCGCATAACAAAGGCATCTCCATGGCCAATAAGTCCAGCCATTGCATATCCTCCATCAAACTTCTTTGAAGCTCGCTTCAATAGACGCTGAATATCCAAATTCTTAAAAATCAATTCATTGATCTCCTCGTTTGTATATCCATCTGGTTTAAACCAAGTATGTAAACGCTGTACCTCATCATCAAGAAAATGTCCTATCTTCTCCAAAACAGTCACTGTATCTGACATCTCTTTGGGATACTGCCCAAGATTTACCAGTTCTTGAAAAAGCTCATCTACATTCGTTAGGTTGAAATTACCTGCAAGCACAAGATTTCTGCTAATCCAATTCGTTGGTCTCAAGAAAGGATGCACATTCTCTATGCTATTCTTTCCATGTGTTCCATAACGAAGATGACCCAAGAGCAATTCCCCTGTAAATGGAATATTCGCTTGCAACCACTCAGGATCTCGAATCTGCTCCTCCTCAAGTTCATTAAAATAACTAAAGGCATGATTGAAGATCTCCTTAAGCGGCTGATTAGAATTACTTCTTTTTCGACTTATATATCGCTTCCCAGGTACTGAATCTATTTTTATGGTCGCAATCCCAGCTCCATCCTGTCCACGGTTTCTAATTTTCTGCATCATTAGTTGCAGTTTGGTCAAACCATAAAGAGCCGTTCCGTATTTATCTTGATAATAACTTAATGGTTTCCTAAGTCTTATCAGGACAATCCCGCATTCGTGTTTAATTTGATCACTCATTCTAAAACGCTTTATACCCCTAGTTCTTGATAATATTATTTATAGTTGGTCGTCTGATTAATTCAGAACTTACACTTTTAACTTTCCTTTCCTCAAAAGATATATCATTATTAATCCTAAAAGTACAAAGATAATAGATATAACCTCAGCCTGAGTAGGTTGTATGCCCAAAGGCCATTCATACTTTACATTTACACGAATCTTTTCGATAAAAAAGCGCTCTACTCCATTCATGATCAAATAGATCGCAAACAACATCCCCGGCAATTTCAATCGAGATTTTATCCGAATCAATGTAAATGCTAAAAGTAAGGATACTATTAATTCATAAATAGGGGTAGGATATACTGGAGGCACTAATTTTGTGCAATAAATGCCTGAACAACCTTCCATCAATACCCCAGACTTGGCAACATTATTTGGATAATCATACGACCATAGCCAGTCTGGTAAAAACCACCACTCTGGAATCGCAGCAGCAACTATCCCCCAATCACCATCACCAGAAAAATGACAGCCTAACCTTCCAACACCATATGCTATAAGTAAAGCTGGAGCAACAGCGTCGGCTACATGTAAAAAAGGAATATCATTACGCTTAAGATAATATCGCACACCAAAGAAACCTCCAATAAGTCCGCCATAGATCGCTAATCCACTTCCGGATAATAACATTTCAAGTGGTCGCTGTATAAATTCAGCCGGAGTCTCCAATACAGCAAATAATTTTGCCCCAATAACTCCACAAACAGCAGCATATACTGTTATGTCTCCAATCTTATGATGAGGAAAAATTGATTTTTTTTCAATGATAGGCTTTGGAAGCGCATTTTTGTTTATTTCCCAGTATTTGAAACCCGCAAACACTATTAAGCCCAGTAAGCCCAATAAAAAATTACCCTTCGTACTTAAGATTGCGGCAGCTGGATCGAGCCGAAATACTTCAAAGTCGGTTAGAACAAGTCCACCCTTGAAACCAACTATAAAACCGAGGATGCTATTTGCAAGAAGGTCTTGCCATTTAGGTTTTGCCCCAATTACAACCTCTTCAATCTTGGCTTTGAATTTACCTTGCTCCGCTAACTTTACTAATTCTCTTCTAAGAATAACTGAAGCAGACAGAATACCGAGAACCAAGAACAGACCAAAAGTCTTAAAGATTTGTGTCCAGTTATCTACTGGAGTTCCGAAAAGATCATTAAAAACATAGGAGAAATCCGGATACATAGCTGATATTTTTGACTTTTCTCAAAGATACTAATTACTTTTCCATGTAATTCCTCTTACTCGATCTATTTCTTTTTTTTATACGATGAGTACATTCCCATTATCCGCAATTTCTTTCAACTCAACTTCCACTATACTATTTAGTTTAGAATCATCATATGGAAATTCTACTTTGATATAATTATCGGTAAAACCAGAGAGCATATTTGAATTCCTATGCTTCTCAACCAACACTTTGCGCTTTTCACCCAAGAAGCCTTCATAGAAGTGGCGTTTCTTCTTTTCGGAAAGAATACTCAACATATCATTTCTCCTTCTTCGCTCCTCAACAGGAACTACTCCATCCATTTCGGCTGCAAGCGTATTCGCGCGCTCAGAATAAGTAAACACATGAAGATAAGAGACATCTAGCTCATTAATAAACTTGTATGTCTCTAGGAAATCTTCCTCTGTTTCACCAGGAAAACCTACGATAACGTCTACTCCAATACAGGCATGGGGCATTTTACTTTTTATAGAAGCTACTCGATCTGCATACAACTCTCGCTTATACCGTCGTCGCATTGCCTTGAGCTGCTTATTATTTCCCGATTGTAATGGAATGTGGAAGTGAGGTAGAAATTTTTTGGATGCTGCCACAAAGTCAATAACAGAATTATCCACTAGATTTGGCTCTATCGATGAAATACGATAGCGCTCAATACCTTCCACCTCGTCTAGTTCTTTAATAAGGTCTATAAAAAGAGCCTCTTTCTTTGGCTTAAGTCCCTCAATCACCTCTGTACCATTCCCAAAGTCTCCGAGGTTTACGCCGGTTAATACAATCTCTTGGACACCGCCCGCAGCAATCTTTTTTGCATTAGCAAGTACACTTTCGATCGTATCAGATCGTGATGCGCCACGCGCCTGAGGGATTGTACAAAATGAACATTTATAATTACATCCGTCTTGGACTTTCAAAAATGAACGTGTGCGATCACCGAAAGAAAATGCATTAACAAATTCATTAGCCTCCTTTACGTCACTTGCGTGCACAAGACCTTTACCTGGGGCTTTGCTTAATTCATTTACAAAATCAAGCACCCTAAACTTCTCCTTTGCTCCCAGCACCAAATCTACACCCGGTATTTCTGAAATCTCCTTAGGTTTAAGCTGTGCATAACATCCAATGACGACCACAACCGCATGAGGAGAAATCCTCAAAGCTTTACGAACAGTCTTACGACATTTTCGATCTGCAAAATCAGTTACCGAACAGGTGTTGATAACATATACATCCGCTCCTTCCTCAAATTTATTTACCGCATAACCAGCATCTTCAAAAAGCCTTCCTATGGAAGATGTCTCTGAAAAATTAAGCTTACATCCCAACGTATAAAATGCTACAGATCTTGGTGTTGCCATTAGACAATATTTATTTAGACTGCAAAATTATTCAAAATTAAGCAATTGAACAAGAGACTTTTAACTTAGTCCAATTCCTTCAATTGTTTTTTTAGTGCAAAAATCTCATCTCGGTATTGAGCCGCAGTGATAAAATCAAGTTCTTTGGCAGCTTTTTTCATACGCTGCTCTGTGACCTTAACCATCTTTTCAAGTTGATCCCTATCAGCATATTGTATAAGCGGATCAGCTACAAGACTTGGTTCCTGTTCCTTTTGATAATTAGGTTTTTCAGTTGCTCGTACATCAAGTATAGAATGCTTATTCATGATCTCCTCTTTAGTCCGTTTCACTGTCTGAGGAATAATACCATGTTTCTCGTTATACGCAATCTGAACCACACGTCTTCGATCGGTCTCATCAATAGTCCTACGCATACTATTCGTTATCTTATCAGCATAGAAGATAACCTTACCGTTGGCATTACGGGCAGCACGTCCTGATGTTTGTGTAAGTGATTTATCGTTCCTCAAAAAGCCCTCCTTGTCTGCATCAATAATTGCAACTAAAGATACTTCAGGCATATCTAGACCTTCTCGCAAAAGATTGACACCTACCAATACATCGAACTCCCCAAGTCTCAAATCTCGAATAATTTCAACGCGTTCCATCGTATCGATTTCTGAGTGTAAGTATCTGACTTTGATGCCTAGCTTAGCAAAATACTTGGATAATTCTTCGGACATACGCTTAGTAAGCGTTGTTACAAGTACCCGTTCATCCACCTCAACTCGCTTCCTAATCTCATCTAGAAGATCATCAACCTGATTTTTACTCGGGCGAACTTCTATTGGAGGATCTATCAAGCCCGTCGGGCGAATCAACTGTTCAACGACAACACCTTCTGTTCGCTCAAATTCATAATCACTTGGTGTAGCAGACACAAAAACAACCTGATTAATCAGCTCCTCAAACTCATTGAAGTTAAGTGGCCGATTATCCATAGCAGAAGGCAACCTAAATCCAAAATTCACTAAATTATTTTTACGAGCCCTATCACCACCCCACATACCTCGAACCTGTGGGATAGTCACATGACTTTCATCTATAATCATTAAAAAATCGTCAGGAAAATAATCCAACAGACAAAATGGCCGAGTTCCTGGCTTTCGACGATCAAAATACCTAGAATAGTTCTCTACCCCATTACAGTAGCCAAGCTCACGCATCATTTCCAAATCAAAATTGGTTCGTTCTCTAAGACGTTTTGCTTCAAGATACCTTCCTTCCTCTTCAAAATACTTGACTTGGCCTAGCATCTCTTCATCTATCTCTTGAAGGATACCTTTCATCCTATCCTTAGGTGCAACATAAAGATTTGCAGGAAAAATAGCAGCCTCTGAAAGGGACTCTACACGTTTCCCAGATTCAATCTCAATACGATCAATACATTCAATCTCATCACCAAAAAATGTAATTCTATAGCCGTAATCTAAATAAGGCAAATTTATTGAAACGGTATCTCCACGAACTCGGAAAGTTCCCCGCCCAAAGTCAGTTTCTGTTCTAGAATAAAGGCTATCTACAAGCTTATACAAAAAAGCATTACGACTTAAAACCTGTCCCTGCTCAATTCGTAT
>Ga0206131_10005975_pt1 | contig 12599 bp, 5 predicted proteins | sample Helgoland_Spring_FD_148636 | JGI IMG/M metagenome (GOLD analysis project Ga0206131, IMG submission 148636) | Pelagic subsurface seawater microbial communities from Kabeltonne, Helgoland, North Sea - Helgoland_Spring_Bloom_20160517_1 | ecosystem: Environmental > Aquatic > Marine > Epipelagic ... | reverse complement strand
CGTCGAGGCCCCCGCCGAGATGGTGCTGCGCGACGACCGGACACTCGAGCTCTCCTACGGCCGCGCCCTATTCCAGATCACCACCGAAGAAGGGCAAGGCTTCATCGTCGCCACCCCGCACCAACGCATCGTCGACCTCGGCACCGCCTTTGGTATTGATTCGATCAAAGGCAGGAAAGAAATCGAGCTGCACGTCCTGGAAGGCCAGGTAAGAGTGGACGGCAAAGATGGCAAACACGGGAAAACCATCCAAGCCAACCGCTCCGTCCTGCTCACCGGCACCCGGGTGCTACGCGAGATCGACAACCCATCCGTCGGCTTCCTGCGCAACCTGCCACCCAAAGTCGATACACTCATCAAAGAGGACTTCGCAACCGGTCTCATCGCCGGCCAGAACTACGTCATCCGCATGGACAAGAACGTGATCCGCGACCTCGCCGGCAAAAAATTCCTAGGGATCGATGACGACACCACCTGGAATTTCACCTCCTTATCCAACGCCGCTCCCGCCATCATTACTCCCACGTCTGAAGTAGCCACCAGTCAGTATGGTGATTGGGTCGACACGATTGATGGCACTGGTCTAAGTAGCAGAGGCACCAGCGGCGACATCCTGAGCGAAACGCACGCGGCGAGCGGTGGCGGAAATTTTGCCCTGTTTATGAGCGGACCCGACTTCACCGGAGAGTCAATCATCTTTACCCTAGGAGCACCGTTTACGGTCAACCAAGTCCACCTCTGGCTTAACAACAGCAGTTGGGGTACAATCTCAGGTTTTGATCTCGAGTTCTCTTCCGATGGTGGCAGAACCTACCCAACCACGGTTCCCGGCATTACCTTTGACCTGAGTCTTGACCTTAGCAAAGTCCAATCAAGGACGTTCGCTGAGCAAACTGGTGTCACACACATCCGACTTTCAAACGTAGTCGTCGCCGGCGGCAATCAGAGTTTCGCAGGTTTCAATGAAATCCGTTTCGGGAAACCCGAAAGCAGCGTCGACAACCGTTTCTCCGAATGGATCGCCCTGTTCCCCAGCGTCGGCAACCAAACGGGCTTCGACGACGACCCGGACGGCGACCGCCTGAGCAACGGACTCGAAGCCCAGTTCGGCACCCACCCCGGACAAGCGACCCCAACTCAGTTACCGAATCCGGGCCCGACCCCGGACGCTAGCACGCGCGATAACTCGCCACCCGTCGTTATCGCTACCTACCCTGTCGACGACTCGACGAGCCCGAGACTGGGCGCTCAACTGAAGATGCTGTTCAACGAACCCATCAAACTCGGCAGCGGCAGGGTGTTTATCCAGAACGTCACCAACTGGGATGAAAGCACACTTGTCGTAGGGGACCATCGCCTGTCTATCGACGGCAAGGTGCTGACCATCAACCCGCCGATCGAGCTCAAAGACGGCACCCGAAGCAGAGGTTGGCTCGCTGGCTGGCAGACCGATGCCCCCGTCACCTTCCTCAATCCACGCGGCGACGGGAAATGGTATCACAACGATGACTTGCAGGATGATATCTCTAGCCAAGGCATGATCGAATCCATGCGCAGCCCGGGTATGACCAGCATCAAGCGAACCATCCGCCGCGAGATCGGCACCATCACCGCAGAAAGCCGCTACACCGTCAGTGCCGCCATCGGCGTGCGGGCCGATGATGCGGAAACAAAGTCCACCTTCCTCGGCTACACCATCCGCCTCACCTCCGGTGACACCGTGCTCGCCCAGCTCACCAGCGACACCCCACCCGGCCCGGCCAACAGCGTGAACACCGTCGGTTTCTCCTGGGACGCCACCACCCTGCCCAACGGCGTCCAACCCGGCGACCCGCTTAGCATCGAGATCATCCCAAACCGAGCCAACGGCCCCGGATACCTCGACCTCAACGCCCTCCGCATCACCGTGCTGGATCACGCAGGGAGGTAGGTTGCTACTTCATTTTTTCAACCGCGAAAGGGGACGAAATAACGCGAAAGAAGACTTGGGTTGCGGGCTTGGGTTGCTACTTCATTTTTGAACCACGGAAGGCACGGAAAACACGGAAGTGCTTAGGTTGCTAATTCACCAGTCACTATTCAAAATTCCCCATTCTCCGGCTTGGGTTGCCGAGGGACAAGAGTGTCCCTCCTCCCTAGCCCGCGTAGCGGGTTAAAAATAGGGAGCGTGGACAACGCACGATTTTATTCCTGCCCGACGGAGGAGAAGGGCTGCACACCAGCTTGGCCGAGTGGGCGAGGCACTCTTGTCCACAGCGGAGGATATGTGAAGTAGCTAGTCTTGCTTGGTATTCGGGTATTTCCCGTAGTGCGTCCGCGTGCACGCCATAGCTTTAGCGACGGCTGTGTCCCGGTCGCTTGAGATTCCTCCGGCGCAGCCGCTGTCTCCTTGTTGAAAGCTAGGCTGCGCTCGATGGCTAAAGCGACCGAGACGGTCGCACTACGCAGAAGATCAAAAAACTTTGTAACGTTTCCCCTCCCTCTTCTATTTCATTGGTGCACAGACGGATATTTTCCCTGTGACAAGACGGGTTTGACCTCATGAGAACCCCCAACCGTAAAAAATACACGAATACAACCAACCCAATTAAATTATGAAATCCATTAAAACAATCCTACCCCTCGCCGCGTTCGCCGGCCTCGCCCTCAGCGCCAATGCGGCAGTCACCGTCATCACTCCTGTGTCTGAAGTAGCCACCAATGAGTTTGGTGATTTTGTCAACACGATTGATGGTGCCGGTCTCAGTGGCGGCGGTACCAGCGGCGACATCCTGAGCGAGACGAACGTTGGCGATGGCGGTACTTTCGCACTGTTTCCGGGCGGGCCCGACTTCACCGGAGAGACAGTAACGTTCACGTTGGCGGAAGCGTCTACGATCGACCGAGTTCACCTCTGGGTTTACAATAATGGCACCTGGGGGACAATCACAGGTTTTGATCTCGAGTTCTCCACCGACAACGGTGGAACCTTCGCAACGACAGTCTCTGACATTACGTTTGACATTGGTGAGCTTACGAACGTCCAGACTAAGCCGTTCGCTCAGCAAACCGGCGTCACCGACATCAGGCTTTCAAACGTGGTCGTCACCGGCGGCAATCAGGCTTACGCGGGCCTCGATGAGATCCGGTTCGGCGGTGACCAAGCAGCCATCCCCGAGCCCACCACCACCGCCCTTCTTGGCCTCGGTGGACTCGCCCTGATCCTGCGTCGCCGCAAGTAATTCGGCATCCGCTTCACACCATGCTCTCAACGCATTTGTGATTGAGGGGATGTTTTAACCATCATCCATGGCGGGAGGGTTTCCTCCCGCCATTTTTACGCCCATTTCCTTCCTGAAATTCAGTCACGCGCTCTCTCCTCTCCATGAAACATTGCCTCCCGAAAATTCTCGCCCTGATCTCATTCGCCGGCCTCGCCCTCAGCGCCAATGCAGCACCCACAGTCATCACTCCCACGTCTGAAGTAGCCACGAGTCAGTTTGGTGATTGGATCGACACCATCGATGGCACCGGTCTCAGTGGCGGAGGCACCAGCGGCGACATCCTGAACGAGACACACGCGGCGGGCGGTGGCGGTAATTTTGCCCTGTTCCCCGGCGGGCCCGACTTCACAGGAGAGAGCATCACATTCACCTTGGTGGAAGCGTCCCGGGTCGATCGGGTTCATCTTTGGCTCGACCGCAGCGTCTGGGGGGACGTCACAGGTTTTGATCTCGAGTTCTCCACCAATGGAGGCATCACCTTCCCAACGACGGCCGCTGGCATTACCTTCGACGGTGCTGCTGGTGACCTGAGCGTCGTCCAGACCAGGACCTTCGTTGAGCAAACCGACGTCACCCACATCAGGCTTTCCAATGTAGTCGTCACCGGCGGCGACACAGCCTATGCGGGCTTCAATGAAATCCGTTTCGGCGGTGACGCTGCCCCCGACACCACACCACCCACACTGGCGGGTAGCAACATTGTCGACGATCAAGGCGGCGCATCAGTCAACGAGAACACGCTCGTGACCTACACCGTGACCTTCAGTGAGGACATTGACGATACGACTGTTTCTTCCGCTGACTTCAGCAATGCCGGCACCTCGCCAATCAGCTTTGGTGCGATCACCGAAATTTCACCCGGTGTGTTCACCGTCGCAGTCACCCCGACGGCCGCCGGCACTCTCCAACTGCAGGTTCCCATCGGCGCCACCATCAAGGATACCGTCGGCCTGAGCATGCTGACCACCTCGGCGGTCGTTGATGACACGGCGATCACCGTCACCGTGGCCCCGCCCGATACCACCAAACCCACGCCCGACCCGATGAGCTTCGCGACCGCTCCCGCTCCTAGCAGCGCGACATCGATCACAATGGAGGCCACCCTCGCCAGCGATGCCGCAGGCGTTGAGTATCTCTTCACCGAAACCTCCGGCAACCCCGGCGGCGACAGCAGTGGCTGGCAGGGCAGCCCGAACTACGAGGACACCGGCCTGACCACCGGGTTGCAATACACCTACACCGTCACGGCCCGCGACCTGAGCAGCAACCAGAATACCACCGCCCCTTCTGACCCGGCTTCGGCCACCGCCGAGACACCGGTCATTCCTCCTGTCATCACGGTGCCCACGAGTCGCCACATCGTGCAGCGCTCGGCGACCAATGTCGGAACCATCGTGATCGCGGGCACCTACAGCGTCGGCAGCCCGGAAGAAGTCGAGGCGCGAGCCGTCGTGATGGCCGGTGGCGGAAACTCCGGCACCACCACCGTCTGGCAGACGATCGATGCCTCCCCTACAGGCGGTAATTTCTACGGCGTCCTCACCAACGTGCCGGCCGGCGGCTGGTATCAGCTCGAGGTGCGCACCATGATCAGCGGCGTCCCCGGCGGCATTGCAGTGATGGAAAAGGTCGGCGTCGGCGACATTTACGTCACCGCAGGCCAGTCGAACTCGGTCAATTCATCCCCTCCGGGCTACATTCCCAGCGACGACCGGATCAGTGCGCGTTCTTCGCTCACCGAGGATACCTGGGTCTTTGCGCAAGATCCCGTCCCCACCTTTAACAGCGGCGATGCAGGTTGGGGCTCGGTGTGGACGCGACTCGGCGACATGCTTGCCGACGCCGAGGACATTCCGATCGGCTTCCATGTAGTGGGGGTGGGAGCAACCCGTGTTTCCCAGTGGAATCCGAACCTTTACAACAGTCAAATCAAGCCGGCGGTGCAATCGTTCCCAGTCAACGGCTTCCGCGCCATACTCTGGCATCAGGGTGAACATGATGGAAGCTTCAGCACCCCCGCTGCCTCCTATGCTGCCGATCTTCAATCCGTCATTGCCATGAGCCGGACCGATGCCGGGTGGAATGTTCCCTGGTATGTCGCCGAGGCCTCTTACTGGAGCGCCCTGCAGCGGGAACCCGTTGTCGCCGGTCAACGAATGGCGATCCATGGCGACCCCTTCACCTTCTTCGGTGAGAACACCGAGGACTTCGCTATCAAAGGCTACGGACTACACTACAACGAGGTAGGGACACTAGAACGGGCGGCACTATACACCACCATCCTAGCGGGGACCCCCACACTAGCGCCAGTCAACGGACATTTCGAGGACAACAGTGACCCAACCATCAGGGGGTCCTTCAGTCCACTCACCGACGGCACATCAGCTCTGCTGAGCATCACCGACAACCTTCCAGTCCGGCCCATCGGCTGGCACATCCTGACCGCCAGCGGAGTCAATGCCGCCGACGGAGCCAACGGCTACCATAATCCCTCGACTGGCACTTTCGCCGGGGCAATGGATACGGTCAATGGCGGCGTACTACCCAACATGGATGGTAAACACGTCGCGCTGCTCGATGGTGGCACCGCCGGTAACTACTTCCTGCACAGCACCCGGGCTCTGGCGAAAGCCAACACCACCTACACCCTGACCGTCGCACTCGGCCTGCGCGACAACGCCGCCACCTTCGGCACCGCCCGACTCGAAATCACCGCCGACGGAGTGGTTGTCGCCAGCACCAGCTTTGACAAAGCCGCCATCGACGCCCTGCACGGCAGCGACGCTTCCGGCACCTTCACCGATGCCACCATCACCTGGACTACTGGCAGCACCGTCGCCGCCAACCAGCCGATGGCAATCCGCGTCGTCAAAGAAGGTGGCAGCGGCACCGTGCTCGACTTCGATAATGCCCGCTTCACCGCCACCGCCCTCAACGATTTCAACTCATGGATCGACGACTTCAGCCTCCCCGCAGCCGACCAAGACTTCACCGACGACCCCGACGGCGATGGATTGGAAAACGGCCTCGAAGCCTGGTTCGGCACCCACCCTAGCCAGTTCACCTCTGGCTTGGCTGACATTTCCACCACGGGACTAACAACAACCTTCACCCACCTCCAAAACACGTCACCCCCCGATGACCTAACAAGCTACTACGAGTGGTCGCCTAACCTGAGCGATTGGTATCCCAGCGGCAACGGCCCAAGCGGCGGACCGGTGATCACCTTCACCGCCTCCACTTCTGGCAGCACTACCACTGTCACCGCGACCGCCAGCGAGGACATCGATCGAACATTCATACGCGCCGGGGTGAGCCAGAACTGAAGTTTTAAATTTCAAAAACCAAACTCCAAAGACCAAGCAAGGCAAGTCATGCAATTTCCTTACCAAACACCCGTGAGTCCCTGCCACTGGCAAGGAGTTGCTCATGCCGTTCAACGGGAATCTGATCGCTGGGTTGCTCTGTATAACCCTGCTGTTGGAAAAATTTGGCTGCGCGGTTGGTCAACGCAAACACGGATGGTATCGCTGCCTGTTTTGCCTGCGATTCAGCATGGCTAACTAGCTCACTGGCGTAACCCAGGCCTTCGTGCGACTGCTTGACGTAGAGGCAGGCAATCTCTGCCGTTTTCTCATCCGAGTAACGGTAAAGAGCTACGGAGCCGACGACGTTACCATCGATCTCCATCACTGAGTAGTCTTCTATTTTTTCAGCCACGGCGGCAAAGTCACGCGGCACCAGGTGGGCATTTCTAACCGACCTTCCGATCATACCTAACAGCTCTACAATATCCTCCTCACGCAGCGGGCGTATGGTGCGATAGCTATCGGCATAGACCATGGTGCCTACACCTTCGTTAGAGAACAGCTCGCTGAGTAAAACGCCTGGGGTTTCGCCATCGAGAACGTGCACACGGGGAATGCCTGCTTGGCAGGCCGACGCGGCAGAAACAAGCAATGCTGGCTGATCATCTTTCACATCAGCGGCGCGGATGGCACCCTGGGGAAGACTCGCTCCTTCAGACTGAAGAAGGACCAGCTTTTTAGCCTGAATCGACTGGGCAAAGTCCGTCACCTTATCTGAACATGGCTTTTCTCCTGAAAAATTGACCAAGGCTGCTTGGCCACGCTGAAGCGTGAGTGTGACGGGCTCTGAAGAAAAGAGGCTGGAAACCTCTTCTACGTTGAGTTCCACCTCCGCGGCTCTATCAAGTAAATCGTCCGTGCTGTGCACGGTGCTCCCGATGACTAGCTGGACACCGATGTTCTGCAGCGATACCAGATCGAGCATGGTTTCCGCCAGAGCGGGAACCGGCGCATCGATCACTACGACAAATACCTTACCACGGAATTGTGGTACGTATTGTAGTAGTCCTCTGACATCTCCCCAAGACACTGAATTTTGAATGTTGAATGTTGAATTTTGAATGAGAACAAAGCTAGTGGCTAGCACTCGTGTGGGCTTGTCCGGGTACCAGATCTTTCCACAGGTCGTTGCCCTCGGCAATCATTCTCTGCACATCACGTCCGGTGTATTTGAGTAGTTCCTCGTCGCCGCATGGAATCGAGTGGATCATTCCGTTCTTCAGAAAATACTCATAGAGGTGTTTGAGATCCGCAGGTGATTTGAAATTATCCGCCGTCACAAGATCATCAGATTCACGCTTCTTCCACGGGTAAACATAGAGGCCTAGCTCATGTTTGAAGAGCCTACCAAAGGATTCGAGGATGCCCCCGGCAAGATTCTCGGACCATTTTTCCTTAAACAGCTCGTTGAGCAGGCCGATACTCAGAACAATCCCAATAGGGCTACTCGTGTAGCGGCTCAAGTAGGTGGCTATCCGATGAAATTCCGGGCAGCGTGAGACCAGCACTGTTTTGCCGAGCGCCTGCAGGGCATTTGCACGATCAAGAAATGCCAAATGGTCAATCTCTCCTGATTTTCCCTCGCGGAGCAAATTGTTCATGGATATCTCACAGAGCTCCACAGTTTCCTGCTTCTGCTGAGATTCCAGAGACGATTGGAAAAGCGTACGTGTCTGCTTAAGCATGTCCAGATGCAGATTCATCACCGGATCAAAACTACCACGCAGCAGAATGATCGGGCGCTTGTATAGTGCCTCGGCTGGCTGCACGACTTCGCCGTCGGGAAGAAACATCGCCGCATCGGTTAGCCCACTAGTGACAAGCTGAAGGTGGCAAAGACGGTTGTCCACCATCTTAAACCCATCACCACTGAACTTGAGCATATCCACCTCCACACGATCTTTCCCAAGACCATCCATGAGAGACTCTGTAAAAACGGCAAGGTGTTCACGATGGTAAAACGCGGCGTAGATGAGGTTCACACCAATGATGCCTAACGCCTCCATCTGATCGACATTTTCCTCATCAAGCAGACGCACATGAATAATGATTTGGCACGGCGGTCCACCCGGCTTGAGCTGAAGTCTCACACCCATCCAGCCGTGGCATTCACCGGTATCGTTGTAGCCGCGCGCACGGACAGTGTTACTGAAGCTAAAAAAGGTTGTATCCGTTCCCTTTTGCTGACTAAGCCTTTCTAACAATAGCTGATATTCATACTTCAACATTGCACTGACGCGATCCCGGGAGACATAGCGATTAGATTTTCCGTATATGGCATCACTCATGGTCATGTCATAAGCAGATATTGTCTTTGCCACCGTGCCTGCTGATGCAGATGCGCGGAAGAAGCAATTTGCCACCTCTTGGCCAGCCCCAATTTCCGCAAACGTGCCGTAAATTGCCGCATCAAGATTAATGCGCAACACCTTATCATAGGTGGATGATATTTGATCTAAACTCACTTTTTCGTTAGGGTGTCGGCGGGTCAGTTTTTTCAACCTCTTCTTGGTTAAAATTAGGCCTCCATCCATTCTGTAGAAATTCGACAATTTGAACCTGATTGTCTGCAATGGAATTCTTGGGAAATTTAACTTTGAGAGTGGCAGCGAATGAAACCCCTTTCTGCAAACTAGTCATAAAGCTGGTAAAAGATGGTGATTGCTTATCCACATAACCATAGATTGTGCGGTCTTGGTAAGGATGTTGTAACCTGACCGCGAGCCACTTTGTTTCATCACGGAAAAGACGATTATAGTAGGAATCCATTATACAGCTGACGCGGATTTCGACAGGCTCTTCTGGCTTTTCTAGAAAAAGATCATTCCATCGCATCGATGACCACACGACCCAGCTTTCCCAATCTACCTTGTAATCATTACCCACGCGGTAAAGGCTAATTTGACGGTATGTGTAGTCCATCAACTGAACCGGCATGTATGCATTGGCACCCTTGATGTCAATCTTCCCATTTTGGCCGATTTTTTTGAAACTGAACGGAATCCATGGGGCATCCCCATACCATTGACGCATACGAGGGATAGTAATTTCCGGTCTTCGTACATGTTGCGCCATCTCATCAAGCGACTTTGCATTCAAAAATTTTCTTGCAGCAACCTCGGCGTCAGCGAGCAAATTGAGCCCTGACGCCCATGTATCAGTAATCTTTGGCTCGTCTATTTCCTGCTCGCTAGTCGACTTTATGTCGTCTTGAACAGATGAGGCACGGCTGTCAGGCAACGCTTTAGCCGTTAGTGAAATTGTCTCATCACTGGGATCTTGTTTCAAACTATCAATAACGAGCCAAGCACCAATACCCACGATCAAAAGCCCGAGGATAGAACCTCCAATAATCCAAGGCTGCGCAGAGCCCTCACCACGTGTAGAAATTTCTTTTCGCTCATCCCAACCCACCTTTTGATCTGATTGGCTTTTACGTCTTCTTTTGCGATGCCCAACATTATCAGCCGATGCATCAGCCTTTGTAACCATATCCTGATCAGTGATTGAACGTGCCGTGATCTGTTTACTATTAATTTTATCTCTGGGTGATGGGGCCAGTGATTTTGGATCTTCGGCAGCCTTTTGCTTATCTTTAGTGACATGATTAAGCTCAACTTGCGCCTCTGGCAAGTTAAGCAAATGACTACACGCAGGGCAAATCACACCATGACCCTGGTGATCTTTCGGGACACGAAAAACCAAACGACAGACCGGGCAAACAAGACCCCTCCATGTGCGTTTTATTTTTAAGGCATCGGACACATGGAAACGATGTTACAGCAACCATCGAAGTGCAAGCCAGCAGTTGCATGATTTACGTTTCTCAGCAAAAGACAAAAACTATTAATCCTGATGTATCTCTACCCGCTTGGGGCGATCCAGCGATATTGACGCCTTCTGGTCCTCCTTATCCATTTGATCAAGACTAGTAACACTATTGCCGCGCTCATTACCACTTTGGTCCCGTGGGACAAAGTCAGGCTGTTCCGTACCATATGGATCATCCCCAAGTAATAGAGGTTGCTTCGGCTGAATGGGCACAGCCAAAGCCGTATTGGGATTTCCCTGGGTAGGACCAAAGCTAAGTTTATCCGCAGGACCTAGTTCCCCCAAGCTACCATGCACCTCACAATAACCCGTAGGCTCAGCACCTTTGACAAAAAGCTCGGTCATTGATGTAGATTTATAGGACTCCACGCCAGTAAGCGGATCACGATAATATTCCTGACAATGCCGTGTCTTTTTCAATCCCGACTTCGTACAAATATCAAGTTCCACAATGTTTTCAGGTATATTGATGGTGGCTTTATCAAATACCTTTAATGCAGAATTCATGGCTGCCACCCAGGCGGGCAAAACCGTCTCCCTGCTAAAAGCGCCGGGATAGATTGCTTTACGCGATCCACTCCTAAATCCCATCCACATTCCACAAGTGACTCGGCTGCTGTATCCCACAAACCAGTTATCTGCAAAATCATAAGTAGTGCCTGTCTTGCCTGCTATTGAGGATTCCTGAGATATTGCATTGGTTGCCTCCTTACCAGTTCCGTCTCGTAAGGCAGATTTCAACATGCTGTGCATAAGGTAGGCCGTCTGCCGAGATACCACCTGCTTTTGCTTCGAAACATCACGATGCTGGTAACGGAGCGTTCCAGATGCATCATCCACACGTTTAATAAAATGCATCGGAGCAGGCTCCTCACCTAAGTTTGGATAGACGGCGTATGCACGCACTAATGAGGGCAGGCTAACACTGCCCGTCCCAACAAGCATTCGCGCCAGTAATTTAGTTTGAGGGAATGTCAGTCCGAATTTACGAGCGGTATCCACTACCGTGCCAAGACCAAGTTTTTTGCCGAGCCTGACAGATGCGGCTATTTTTGATGCATTCAAAGCACGGCGCATAGAAACATCCCCCTCATAACTTGGATCAAATCTTTCCATTCCCCATTCCCCCAAAATACCCTCGCGTCCATCCACCATGACAGCACGGTTATCCATTGGGCGATCAATTAGCATCTCCATGAGTGACATGCCATTTTCAACTGCCGAAGTGTATATGAAGGGAAAAAATGCCGTGCCAATTGGCTTACTACCAGATTCGACAAAATCATACTGGTTATGAGTAAAATCCCTACCACCCACATAGGCTATCACCCCACCACTTTTGTTGTCAATCATCAGCCCAGCACCTTGAAGATACTTAGGTTCTCTCTGTTTCATGCGATAGTCTTCATAACGAGGATGTGAAAAACCTTCATGGTCTTCTGCTTTGGCAAGTTGCTCAACTAAACCAGCTTCCATGGTCTGTTGCACATCCTTATCAATCGTTGTGTAAATCTTAAATCCACCTTCGGTCAGCGCATCCTCGCCTAGGCGACTTCGCACCTCGCTGGCGATACGCTCGTAAAGATGTGATGTTCCCCTACGGATCGGCTTTGGATCCAACACAACCGGATCGTTTTGCAGACGCTCACTCTCCTCAAATGTAATAAAATCCTCAGCAGCTAATCGTCGCAAAACTTGATTACGCGCTTTTTTATTTTCCTCCAGATCGTTCAACGGAGAAATACGGGCTGGGTTTTTAATACAGCCAACCAGTGAAGCACACTCGGAGACGCTCAGATCTCTGGGCTCTTTACCAAAATACCCAAGCGAAGCAGAGCGTAATCCATAATACCCACTACCAAAAGGAATGCGATTCAGATAAAACTCAAGAATTTCTCTCTTGCCATATGCCTTTTCAATCCTGAGGGCCAAAAATGCTTCCACTGCCTTGCGCTCAAGACCAGTCTGATCTCTCTCGTCGGCCTCCTCTTTGAGGTGAAACGCATTCCGTGCAAGCTGCTGAGTAAGAGTACTAGCTCCCTGAGTCTGTCTACCCGCCCTCCAATTCAACCAAGCCGCTCGAACAACTCCCACACGATCTACCCCATCGTGCTCAAAAAAACGTTGATCTTCGCCC
>Ga0206131_10005974_pt1 | contig 12599 bp, 14 predicted proteins | sample Helgoland_Spring_FD_148636 | JGI IMG/M metagenome (GOLD analysis project Ga0206131, IMG submission 148636) | Pelagic subsurface seawater microbial communities from Kabeltonne, Helgoland, North Sea - Helgoland_Spring_Bloom_20160517_1 | ecosystem: Environmental > Aquatic > Marine > Epipelagic ... | reverse complement strand
TCTCAATACAAGTGCATTGCCTCTAAGGGACATTTACGAGCACTAGATACATATAAAAAATATAACATCGTCTTCAAAAACATTAAAGAAAAGGAAGACCATATTAAGATAATGAGAACTATTATTACCCAATATGACAAATCTGATATATATCTAGCATCGGATGATGACCGTGAAGGCGAAGCAATCGCATGGCATATTTGTATGTTATTTGATTTACCATTAGATACAAAGCGTATTAAATTCAATGAAATAACTAAAGATGCGATTGTCAAATCATTACAAGAACCAGGAATAATAAATTTGAAGTTAATACAAAGTCAACAAGCGCGTCAAGTATTGGATGTCATTGTAGGTTACAAAATATCACCATTTTTATGGAAATATGCCTATAATAATAAGGAAAATAGTCTGAGTGCAGGGCGTTGTCAAACGCCCGCGTTGAAATTAATATATGAAAATTATCTAAAAAAGAAGAGCGTGAAACACGAGAGAAATTATAAAGTGATGGGTTGGTTTACAAGTAAGAATATAGAATTCCAATTAAACAAACCATTAACATCAATTGAATCCTTTCTAGAAAAATCCAAGAAATTCAGTTATTTTATAACATCAGGTTCTCATGAGTCTATAAAAAATCCTCCACGACCATTAAACACATCAACTATGTTGGTCCAAGCAAGTCAACAATATAATTATAGTGCTGTTGAAATAATGTCGTTATGTCAAACGCTCTATCAAGATGGATATATTACATATATGAGAACTGAAAGCACAAAATATAGCGAAGATTTTTTAAACAAAGGTTCTCAATATGTAGAGAAAACATATGGTGAAAAATATTTACACGAAGATTATAGTTCATTAAAAAGTCAAAACAAGGATCCACATGAAGCCATTCGTGTTACAAAAATAGAATTATCCAAAATTCCAGAAAATATTTACAAAAATAGTAAACTCAATACAATCTACCATTATTTATGGAAAAATACAATTCAAAGTTTGATGGCAAAGGCAACATACAAAGTATATACTTATAGCATAGATGCCCCATGCGATACAAAGTATGTAAACAATATTGATGTAGTGCGTTTTATAGGATGGAAAGTAGTATCAGGTTCTCCTAAGTCAGAAGAAAACGACGTCATATTTTTAAATACACTTGTAGATCAGAAGGTGGATATCAAATACAACAAAATTCATGCAATAGATAATGTAGTATGTAATTTCAGTCATTATAATGAATCTGGGTTAATAAAAAAACTAGAGGATTTGAATATTGGTAGACCATCAACATATGCGTCATTTATAGAGACTATATTAACGCGCAAATATGTAATAAAGACCAATATTGAAGGCGAAAAATTCCTAGGTACGGATTATATATTGACAAATAAAATAGATAAAGTGAAAACCGAAAAAACGGTGAATAAAGAACAAAATAAACTAGTAATAACTCCGATTGGTATCATAGTAATAGAATTTTTATTGCAATATTTTGAAGAAATGTTCTGTTATGATTATACAAAAAAAATGGAAGAAGGATTAGATAAAATAACAAATCAAGAATGTGACGATTGGACACTCATATGTAAAGAAGCCGAACAAAAAATCAAGGCATTATCCAAACCATTAAAAAATATGGTAAAAGAAACATATAAAATAGATGATACACATGAGCTTATGTGGTCAAAGAATGGTCCAGTATTAAAACAAACTATAATATCAACAGATGATGAACCAACAATAGTATTAAAAAATGTGAAAAAAGACATGAATATTGACATTGATAAATTGAAAGAGAATTTTTATAGTTTAGAAGATTTATTGGAAATAGAGAGTAGGTATATAGGTAAATACGAAGGTGAAGATGTATATGTAAAAAATGGTAAATATGGTAAGTACGCACAAATAGGAGAGAATCGCAAATCATTGGAATATGTGAAAAAACCATTAGATGCTATAACAATAGATGATTTAAAGGCACCAGATGCAAGTAAAAATATATTACGGATAATAAATAAAGATGTAAGCATACGTAAAAGCAAATACGGTGCATATGTATATTATAAGACACCGATAATGCCGAAACCAGAGTTTTATAAATTAGCAGGATTTAAAGAAGGATTTACATATTGCAAAGAAGAAGTATTGTTAGAATGGTTGAACAAAACACAGAATATGCCATATAAACCAAAAGAATAATTTATTTTGATCATATATAATATATGGATTTCAAAACTACAATATTATATGTTCTCGTATTTGCTGCTTATATTATGTTATTTTCCTTTATGTTTGATAATAGTAATGAATCAATAGAAGGGTTAGTATATATATTATTGTTTTTATTAACATGTGGAAGTGGTATAAAATTACTACATGATCTTTACAATGAAAGTGATGGACCGGTATTGAATAATCTATTAGAAAGTTTTTTTTCAGATAGTTTGTATTCTTTTGTGGCTTATATAGTTTTAATAGGTGGTATTGTGGGATCTGTCATTGGATATGTAAATAAACAGGTATCAGAATCATTCGTTGCGGTATGTGTGTTGGCTACTGTATTTTTCATTATAAACATCATGATAAAAGAATTCAACATGTATAAATCATTACTTATTCCTATTATATCAATGATATTGACAAGTGTTAATCTATTTTTACTGTCAATGTATAATAAAACCAGTATATTTGGTAAAATAGAATTTAAAGATGAAATATTATCCAAATATTTGAAGATAATTAAAGGTATGTTTGTTTCTATGGTAGTATTAATAATTGTTTTTAGTGGAATAAACTATAAATTTGTTTATTTTATATTGAATTTAGATTTCTTATACATGTTGTACATTCCCATTGGAATGCATATTCCCATTCCCATAGGTTTTGATAAAACAGATAGAGAGAAAATGTTGGATGGTGAAGTATTTTTTTATAATCTATTATTAATAGCAATGCATATTATTGGATTAATAATAACTAGTTATTCATATCAAGTATTAATAAAAAAGAATTATAATGAAAAAAATAAATTAAAATAAAAGGTATTAGCAAGTATTTCATATTATAAGTATGAAATATTTTGAAACTACATATGAGGATTATGTCCAAAATTGTGAAAAAAACAATCTCCATCCAAATTTACAGGAACAATTTATACCAGAAAGAAATATCATTTTATATGGACCACCAGGAGTAGGTAAATACAGTCAAATGTTATTATTTATGAAAGGAGAGAGTCCTAGTGAATTGAAATATTATAAGCATGTTACAGCAAATACAGAAAAACAAAATTACACATATAATATAAGTGACATACATTATGAAATAGATATGGAACAATTGGGTTGTCATTCAAAACTATTATTCCACGAAATCTTTTTACAAATAACCGAAATAATTATGACCAAGCCAGATAAAAAAGGTTATATTATATGTAAAAACTTCCATCATATACACAGTGAACTATTAGAAATTTTTTACAGTTATGTTCAGCATCATGCGCATGATTTAAGCAACCTAAAATTATATTTCATAATAATAACAGAAAATATTAGTTTTTTACATGATAATATAATAAATAATTTCAATAAAATAGGTGTAAAACGACCAAATAAGATTTCATATTGTGATATACTGGAAAAAACAGATGCGTCAAAAAATATATTTGATAATTTTTTAACTACGTTGAATGAAAAACACATTACAAATATAAAGGAAATAAAATCATTGAAGCGAAACAATATGGAACCAAACGGTGAAATATTTGACGCAATAAACAGTGAAATTATAGAAAAAATGATATCAAATGTAAGTCTTTGTGAATTACGGGAAACAATTTACAATATATTAGTATTTCATCTAGACCCCATAGAGTGTGTATATAGTGTATTAGAGCATTTTATTAATGAAAATATATTGAAAACAGAGAATGTAAATAAAATTATGATACATTTGTATAAAGATTTATTATATTTCAATAATAACTATAGACCAATTTACCATTTAGAAAATATGTTCTTTTTTATACTACGAGAGATACATGAATAAGGAAAAAGCATTTCAAATATTGGACATAAATGAAAAAAAAATAAACAAATTAAATAAGACTGAATATAGCGGCATAATAAAAAAAAATTACAAAATAAAAGCATTATTACACCATCCAGATAAAAATCCAAGCGAGGAAAGTCATAAAAAATTCATTGAAATAAAAGAGGCGTATGAATTTCTAAACACAAATGAATTTGTGGATGATCGTGCGGATACATCATTCTACGAATTACTTGATGAATTCATAAAGAATCATTTTCAATTTTATAATGAAAAAATAAGAAGTCAAATAGTAAAAGTATTATGTGAAAATATGCAAACAATATATGATGATAATATCTCATTTATATTCCAAAATATAAACCAAGATGAATTCATTCATTATTTTAAACGATTTTGTGTGATAGAAAAAAAGAAAAATGTAGAAATAATATTAAGACCATTATTGGAAGATATATTCAAAAACAATGTGTATAAATTAAATTATGATAATCATGAGTTCATCATCCCATTATGGCACAATGAACTTATATATGAGGTTGAAGATAAAGATATAATAATCAAAATAGAACCTCAGTTAGATGATAATGTAAATATTAACGAAAATAACGACATATGTGTATATATAAGTAAAAAAATACAAAATATATTTGGCAATGAATATATGCACTTCAATGTTAATAATGAGGTATATTGTATAGAATGTGAAAGAATAAAATTACTCCCATTCCAGAAAATAATATTACATGAAAAAGGAATATCAAAAATAAAGAATGACATTTACGATGTATCGCGTCGTAGTAACATCAATGTATTTTTGACATTATATGAGTAATAAAATATTTTCATCATATATATGAAAACATATATATATGATGGATTATTAGGTGGTGTATTATTAGGTGTTATAAGCTACTTATCTGGATTATACGGTAAATCATATAATCATTTTTATAAGATACTAGGTTTCATTTGGGCGGTTCCATTAACTTTCTTCTTTTTCATTTATTTATCGTCAAAAGATGGAAAAAATGCAATAAAAGATTTTTCACAACATACAATAATAGGAACTTTATTGACATTAGTGTGCGCATCAATACTTTTATTCATGTTAGATTATGAAAAAAATATGATTATTTTATTTACATTTATTTATGGAATAATAACAACATTTTTATATTTTTATTATAATATTTATGAATTTAGTGTATAATTTTTATTTATGGCGGAACAACTTTCTTTTTCAGGACCTTCTTCTTTGGCTTTTCAGGTTCCTCTACTGAAGTTGTCTCAGGCTTCTTCAACACCTTCTTAACTGGTGTCGCAGGAGGCTTCTCGTCATCACTATCCTCAACCTCTGTTTCCACAACCGCCGGTGCTGTTTCCACAACATCTGGAGTTGTAGCAGAATCTTCAACAACTGATGTAGAATCAATGCGTTCCTTGTCTTCCTTTGACAATCTGATCATACACACATCGTTGTTAAATCCAGCGTTATCTCTTGGCTTAACAACGGCTTGATTAAGCTTCCATGTAATACCCCATCCCTTTCCACCAAACCACATTCCACCACATTGAATTACACATGCGATTTGACTATATTTTGGAACAAGGTCAATAGGATTAACATCAGGATCAGATGAAGGGAAGAGAGTATTTTCATTGTAATCATATAACTTAAGATTCCAAACCCCATCATAATATGGAATTCTAATTTTTAGATTAGGAGGCTTCGTTTCATCAATTCTTCCAGTTTCTTTATCCTTTCTATATTTAATAATACTGAAGAATCTATCTTCAACAAGTTCACGTGTCATCTTCTTTCCAAACAATGACTCCGAATTCGTTACACCCCAATCCAGCACATGAGATTCAAATTCCTTCATATGCTTTATCAACGCATCACTTTCAGGTGTAGCATATTCCTCATTTGGAAGATTCAATGTAGCATTGTATCTTCCATCAGATTCGCCAGTTGCTGAATCAACATAATCAGCAATACCAAATGTGCTCAAAGGGGGTGTTTCCACTCTCAATGCCTTATTCATTTGTGTGCTAATAATACTAATTGAACCACCACCTCGTTCATTTTTCTTAAAAGGCATCATTTTGATGGCAGTAGGTTGCCATTCGGAAGCAAGGAGGACTTGAGTAGATCTTTGTGTGTCAGCCATAATATCAATACGAGTTTGTATATATTACATAGTGCCATTTCTTTAATTCAATTTTTTAAAATGATATCATAAAAAGTGTGATATATGTGAATGTATGGAGAAAAATGTATTGAAATATTGAACGCTGAAAATAAATATAAACATAATATAAATTAAATATTAATGCAAGTATTGTCAAAACCAATAGATGAAAAAACATCAATAAATTACAATATATTCACAAAAAAGAATATAGACTTGAAGAAATACAAAATACCGGAATTAAAGAAAGTAGCCAAATACAATAATTTGAAAGTTGGTGGAACCAAGCCAATATTATTGGAAAGAATCCTAGAACATTTCAATAAAATCAAGAATATTATTGTCGTGCAGTCATTAATACGAAGAAAATTGGTATATATGTATATAAATTATAAAGGACCTGCTTTATATAATAAAACAAAATGTGTAAATGAGACCGACTTCTATACATTAGAACCATTGGAAGATATTGAATTATATGATTTTTTCAGTTTTGAAGATGCCAATAATTTTTTATATGGATTTGATATTAATTCACTTTTAACCATGATGAAAAAGCCTGGTATTATGACCAATCCATATAATCGTGAGAAATTATCTTATGATATTCTTAAAAAAGCAAGCTTTGTGGGAAAAATGAACAAAATATTATTATCAAAAAAAAAAATGTCTTTTGACGAAACTATTAACATGACACGAAAAGATGAAATAATTGAAAATATGAGAAAAATAAGAAATGATAATATAAACAACAGGATTAATAACCTTTTTTATGAATTTGATAATTTAGGTAATTATACAACACCTTTATGGATATCTAATTTGAATATACATGACTATTTAAACTTAATACGATATATTTATGATATATGGACTTATAGAGGAAACATGCCAATATTAACAAAAAGGAGAATTTGTCCTTATTTTAACCCGTTTATTGATGGTTTAGAAAGTATTAATATGAGAATTCCAGCTAACGCACAAAACATAGAAATAGTAAAAAGAACGTGTATTACAATTATGGAAAATTTAGTATATACAGGTATTAATAATGATTTCAAACAAATAGCAACACTCCATATTTTAACCGCAATCAGTCATGTATCAGACGAAGCACGAAATTCATTACCATATTTATACGAGTCTATCTCATTCTAGAAAAATTAGTTTGCGTTTTTATATTATTTTAGATATTTTAGGTAATTCATTTTTTGTCTCGATACATCAAGTCAAAAAGTATTGTAATAACTATATTATGTCAAAACAACTTAAACAAAAGATGTTATGGTATATTATAAGAAATGGTTCGCACTGCCAAGTCTGAAAAGCCCACTACTGCCCCTATTGAAGAGAAGAAGTCTAAGTCTAAGAAGGCACCTGTTGCCGCCCCTGCTCCTGCACCTGCTGCTGCCCCTGAGAATGAGGTAGTTGCTGAGCCAGTCGCCGAGGATAGCGTTGTATTCAAGATGAGTGAATACGCATCTAAGATTCAACAATTTGCTAACCTAGTAAGCACATTGAAGTCTGATTTCAAGACTCTTGAAAAGATTGTAGCCCGTGAAATGAAGGCCGCACAAAAGGCTTCTAGTAAGAAGAAGAGATCTACCGGAACCAGACAACCTTCTGGGTTTGTCAAGCCTACTCTTATCAGTGACGAGCTTGCTAAGTTCCTTGGTAAGACCATTGGTACTGAGATGGCAAGAACTGAGGTAAGTAGAGAGATTAATGCTTACATTAGAGCCAATAGTCTTCAAGACAAGCAGAATGGAAGAAGAATCCATCCGGATGGTCCTCTAGGAAAGCTACTTCAGGTTGGAAAGGACGATGAGCTCACTTATTTCAACCTTCAAAGATACATGAAGCATCACTTCGTCAAGACTGCTCCAACAGTTTAAAAACATTATTAAACCAGTAAAAAATTATAAATCTAAAAATCATTACAATAATTAATTATAATACATAATTATAATTAATAATATATATATTATATATGTAAAGACCACCATTACATAGCAATATAAATTTTCCAAAGCCTTTAACAAGTGTTATATATCGTCTACCAAATTTTACAGAAGTATCTAATGTAGATATAACAACATTTTTTGAAAATAATTATCATCCTATTATTGAGGGTGATAACATTCCGAAACAATTAAACCCGTTTTTTGATAAATACATAAAAGATATGAATAAATCATTAAAAAAGGATGGAATATTAAGTATAAATTTTGAAAAAATAAACCAAATTTATAATATAAGTCTCAATGACCAAGATTTATTAGATGAAAATAGTGATTTAGTTACACAAGCAATTTTAAATTAGTTATTCTATAGAGATTTATTACAAAAAGAAGAATCTGATTCAGAAGATGAGCTATATAGTTAAATTTTTACTTATTTATAATAACACACACATATAAAGATATCAGGATGAGGATGATGAATATATATATAGTTTGGAATTATGTGATGATGAGATAAATTTAGATTATTGGCATGAATGTCATGTAGATCGGGTAGATGTTAGAGATGATGATCCAGAAACAATGGTTACCAATTTAATAAGACTCAATTAAAAACAATTGGTTTTCGTAATTCTCCATACGACAATAAGGACATTGTATATTATTATATTCATAATGCTTCTGTATACAACCAGTACAATAAAAATGATTACATGAAGTCAATATATCAGCATTATCTTCGTAACATATATAACAAGGTTCAATTTCTTGTAACCCCTTTTTTATTGTATTGCCTGGGTTTATATTATAATCTATATCAAAACATTGTAATTTATCATGGATTATATTTATATGATAACAGTCTGGTTGCATAATATTTAATAGTTTTATTATTTCTAAATTTTCTGATAAATACGCATTTATAAATAGTCTATGGTTATCCCTAATCACATGTATAAATGGAAATTTATCGCAAAACCAATAAGCTAATTTCATGTTGATTTCACATAATACATATAATATTTCTATAAATTCGTTACTTGTGAATAAGTGAAATATGGTTGGAAATTCCTGATATACACTTGTAATCATGTTAACATTATAGTTCATAATTTGTTCATATATATATTCCTTTATAGAAGTAATAGCATCAGGGTGTCGTTGAATTAAATACAACATAGTTTCTGTATTATTGGTTTGACATGCTGTTTGTAAAGGTAGAAAATTTCGCATTGATAGATCAATATTAATATCATAATGGCATATCCACTGTATCCATTCTTTGTGACCTTCTTCACATGCCAATAATAAAAAAAATTCATTTACGCTAAGTCTTTCTTCTTCTTGTTTATAAAAACAGATATCATTACAATTCATTATAATATACTTTCATAAAAATATGTAGTTATGGAAAATTACATATTTTTTATTAGCAAATGTTTATGCTGAACCGATTTGATCAGCAACACCTGTGGCATTACCACCACGTGTAGACAAAAGTGTTTTTTGTTCTTCATTGCATACCAATGGACCTTGTGAATTTGTCAATCCAGCACATCCTTCTGAAGTTAAACTTCCTTCTAGCTTGGAAAAACTATCTATCGGTTTATTATCGTTTATACTTGCGTATTCCTTTTCATCAGACATACCTTGAAGACCTTCAACTACTTCTTCCTCTTCCTTTTCCTTTTCTTCGGTAAAATTTTCAAATTTAGAATGAGTATTACTAAACACATTGTGTGAACTATAAGGTTTGAACGAACAACATGAATAAACCGATGTTATAAATATAACAACAACCAAAACTACAACTAATGTAACTAACTTATTATAGCTCTTCATTATATAATTAACAAAGATAATTTATAATACTCAAAACATTTTGTTTACGGATTCTATTTTTGGAACTTCTATATTTTTCATTGTTTTTTGTTTATGATGTTTTAAAGTAAATCCTTTATTTATAGAAGTGATAAATGACAAATTACTATTTAATAATTCATATATAGAATTATATAAATTTACTAAATTTTTATAAATAATATCATTTCCACTGGCTTCTATTGCCGGTATATGAATATTATTCATATTGTCTAATTGCGTAAGCATAGCGTTAAAATATCCTTTTATGCGGGTTTTATATGTTTGTTCTAACTCTCTTGTTTTGTTAACATTATTATCCATTATTTTCTTAACTGAACTTAATTTATCACTAAATTCCTGAAATTTTTCTGATAATTTTTCTTTCTCAGTTTGATAATTGGCTGTTAAAATTGTATTTGTGTTTTTCACTTGATTCGTGTAATCTGTATATTTCCGTTGCAAAATATCTATATCAGCATCAATATCATCTAAATATTTAGTTAACTCCTTATTTTTCTTTTCCGACAATTCCGTTGCTTTTGACTTAATATTTTGCGAATAATAATTATTCATCCCTCCAAATAATGCTGTATAGTCGTAAAATTTGCTATATCTTCCATTTATTTTGTAATCAACATGAAGTATAAAAAATATTACTATTGACACAATTAACAAAGTAAATATAATAAACACAATATTATCTAAACCAAAACTTATTTGTTTATTTGAATTCACATTTATAGAAGGTATTATTCCTGTTATTTTTTTGATGAATTGATCCATATTCGTATATAATAAACAAGAATTTTATTTACATTCCATATTTATTCGTTTCACTCATTTTACTAAGATTGTCATTTATTTTGTTTAATTGCGTCTTCATATTATTAATATTTGAAGACATTGTTACTACATTATTGGTTACATGGTTATTCGTTACATATTTATTTAATACACTTTGCAATGAATATGGTTCGTTTTGTTTCAATTTATTTATTTTAGAATTGGCTGTTCTTACTAATTCATCAACATCAAAATTTTGGTTAGTTGTACCGATCACTCGTGTCGCTTCACCATCAATTTCTATGGCATTCAATTTAGTTTCTAAACTAGCTATTTTTTCATTTAAATCGCCAGAATATTCACTCAATGTGCTCATTGTATTTACTTGGATAATATTGTCATTTGTTTTTTTTGAATCCTTATTAAGAATATCTGCTAAAAAATGGAATTCATATTGACTACCTGACCAATTCGCTGATATTTTTACTAAAAAATTTATTATAAATAAAATTATGAATAATACTATTAGTAAAGCAATACCTGATGCTACCTTGATTTTTCCTAACATATATAATAATTTATATATGTTTTAGTATCAATTATTCACTCTTCATAAACTAAGAAGATGCTAAATTACTTTTCTTCATCATGTCTAAAAATTGTCCTTCATTTGTTCCTAGTTTTTCATTTATAGTTGAACTAACAATAATTGATTTTAATATTGTATTTATTGACTCGGATATCCGGGTAATATTATTTTTCATGGAATTAATTGCGCTATTTAATGGTGAACTACTCTCTTTTGATTTTTTGGATACGTCTTCCACATTAGGCATTTTACTATTTTTGTCATTATATTTTATTTCAAGATTATCTATTCTAGTTTTTATATCTCCCATATTTTTTGTAATAACATTATCTATTTTATCTGTATCGCAATCTTCAAATGTTTGTTTGGAGTTCTTAAAATACAATGGTGCCCAAAATACATTGCGGCATTTTAGTCGTTGCCAGTTAGAATATATATAATTATATTGCAATACAAAATAGAATATTAGGAATAAGATTAAAAATACCGTTCCATAGCCAAGATAATTTAATTCTGGTAAAAAATATACATTATCAAAATCATGAAAATTTTTATCAAATACATCTATCTTTTCATTGCTTGCCATTTATATATAAACAATAAATATAATTAAAAAAAATATTTTATATTCATATATATGAATCAAAGTGAAAGCTTAAATATTCAAAAACTTATTGAATCAAAGGACTATGAAAATAATACAGATAAAATAAGAACTCTGAAACATAGCACTCAAATCAGAGATTCATTACAAACATTGGCCAATCTTAAATCCACCTTTTCTAAAATGCGCGAACAAGAACCGGAAAAGTTCTCTCAATTATGTATAAGCAAGTGTGGGTTTTTATACAATAATTATACAAATATATATCACAAGGTATACAAAGATGAAGTTAATCTAAAACTTATGGATAACTTTATTAATGTATTAGAAGAAATTGAACAAGGGTCATTAGATCAACATGAGGGTTCAGTTAAGGTTGGAAGTATATTAAAAGAGATTTATATAGACTCGGCACTTAAAGAAACCGAAAATCTTGATAAGAAATATCAAGATGAAAAAACTGAATTTCTAGAACCTATAAAGATGTCTTGGAATGAATTCAAATCTTCAAAAATGTAAATGGAAATATATATAAACATTTGGTT
>Ga0206131_10005964_pt1 | contig 12618 bp, 5 predicted proteins | sample Helgoland_Spring_FD_148636 | JGI IMG/M metagenome (GOLD analysis project Ga0206131, IMG submission 148636) | Pelagic subsurface seawater microbial communities from Kabeltonne, Helgoland, North Sea - Helgoland_Spring_Bloom_20160517_1 | ecosystem: Environmental > Aquatic > Marine > Epipelagic ... | reverse complement strand
AAGTTGATTGTAGACCAAAAATACATATTGAATTTTTTCTCTGCGAAACTTACGTGCGCGGAGTAGAGCCACTACAGATTTTCCGGTTCCGGGACCCCCAACAACCAAGTATTGCCCGTTACTGGGAAGCGCCATGACATCTTCCTGTTCTTTATTCAGATCTTGAATACCTGGAAGCTGAAATGATCTAGTGGAATCCATGATGACTTAGTTATCTATTTCCTTATCTGTTGAGCAAATGTGAGAAATGGAGGGATACGAGTCTCATCACTGCCTTCTTGGTTAAAGTCATCTAGATTTCCTTTGATGAATGTACGATCAAGAAGAAGGTTGCCGCAGATACAACTTGGCTCCGGGATCAATGCGCATCCATGACAAGCAGCCTTATTTAGGAGGCCTGGTCCTTGACCTTCGTGTTCACTGCATACTGGGTCTAATGAGCACCACTCTGCGTGTTCGAAAACGCTGGAAATCAGCCGGATAAATTTATCTGGTTTGGCGTGTTCAGCTAAGCCTCCCAGAGAACCGGAAGAATCAGGAACAGCAACATATACCAGGATTCCAGCCATTGGTGCATTCCGATTAGAGGAATAATAAATACGCTCCTTGAGAGAGGCTGCGGGATAACCAGCAACTGCTTCAAGTTGACGTATCAATAGGTGTGAAATCGTGTGTAGTAGCAAGAAACGAGGTGACACTTGGATTTCTACGTTAAAGTTCATATCAGCGGCAGCAAATCTCTCGATGAAGTCAGCGGCTCGCTTTTGAATGGGTAAAGACGACTCCCACCTTGATAGAATTTCCTCATCGATCGTGATGAACAGACCTTCTCCATACATTTCAAGAGCTGGTAACCACTTGCTTTTCCCTATGATGTCAGGGGGCGTAAGATCTCCGCCCATTCTACTAAACCCACGAAGCACTTGAATTTCTTTAAGACGAGTAACCGCTACAAGATTGGAGATGCTGTTTATTACGGCTTTTGTCGATGCTGCCATTTCGTCTGTGACACAGGTGCTCCATTGCTCACTGTAGTGTTCCGTTACAAGATCTTCATCCTCAAGGTTATTGGGAATAATTCCACACAGAGCACCAAATTCAGACAAAAGGAGGTCGTCGATTGTTGGGTTTGCCCCATAATAGGGGTAGCCATTTTCAATTTCGCTAACAGCTCTGACAACTTCAGATTTTGAACAATTGAGTTCTTCGGCAGCTTTTCGTGTCTCCCGCTTAATGGCTAATGGATTCTTAGCTCTCGCTATACGGTCTCTTAATTTTGTATTACAATACAGGCGATCAATCACAGAACCTCTACGTATTCTGGATTCTGGAGGTATGACCAAAGCACTATCTGACTCCGAGGTGTGAATCCGAGAATCATTGATACTCATGATCACGGCAAGATCTTCCGAGGTTTCCGTAGTTTCGCGTAGCCATGGTTGACTGCTTGTCATGCCGTATGGGATGCGAGCTGATTCATCAAACTTGTTAAAAGCACTGCACCGCATACATGATAGGTTGTAACCATTATTACTCTTTCGAAGTTTTAAGTAGGAGGAATTCCAGTCATGTTTGCAGTTATTTTGATCTGGAGTCTTCGCATTTTGGTGGGCTATGTAATGCCAAGGGATATCAGCCATATGACCATTCGGATGAATGAATACCCATGGAGCTTGTTTAATGTTTGAGTGCTTGCACTTGGGGCAGACAAGGGGTTCATCAGCTGGTTTTTTTCGCCACGGTTTGAAATATAAACCGTCACATTTTCCGCAATGCATCCATGAAGGAAACCTGCAAGCAGGGATGCAAACGCCATCAATGGTGTTATTTTGCTTGTTTTTAGAGGCTGTAGGAGGAGTTCGGAGTTCTTGATCGATGCCTAGAGCGCTTCGAACTCCTTCGACGTAAGGAATAAGTTTCCCGGCAGGATAACCATGCTTGTCGACCCACTGCCGGGTGTCCTCTATCGCCAAGAAATACTGAGGTTTTTCAGAGGAACGTAAGATGGCTCCGACGGAAGAGTGCCGAAGAAGATGCGATAGCCTTACGGGAATTGTTTGGTAATTCATAATTGCTTGATGAGGCTAGAGGCTTCGACGTTTCTCATGGATTGTAGGGTTGGCCAGAGCCCTGGAATTTTATCGTGATGGTTGTATAGTAATCGATCAGAATTCCTTGTGTTATCTTGTTCCGAAAATACTAATGAGCGTTTCGATTCGTTAGATTTTTCTACTCTCTCACTCCACTCAATTACCAAATTGTCTAGGTGTTGAGCCATTAGATTAAATAGATCGGGATCAAGTTTCATCGATTCATGTTTACCCTCTTTCTTCTTTATCCAACAACGTTTTTTGCATTGCCGTTTAAGTGTTTCGATCACCTTTAACGTTTGTTCATCATCAGGCTCAAATTCACCAGCTGAGTTATTATTGAGCATTGTACTCAATGAATGCCGAATGCTGATGACTAATGCGGCGTGCAGTGCTCGAAATCTAGCTTGATAGGTAAATGGCGTGATACTGGTTGGTTCGACAAATCGATAGAATGACTCGTGGTATGCCTTGAAGCTTTCATAATGTGATAAGCTTCGGGTTTGATCTCTATAGTAATTGGTAAAAACTAAGCCTGGAACTGAAGATCTTCCAACTCGACTGCTGCTTTGAATATATTCACCTGTTGTCAACGGTTGGCCGTTAATGATCATTAGGGCTAGTCTGCTAACATCAAGACCTACAGATATCATATTAGTTGCTAAAGCGACATCGAGACAGTTTGAATGACCACGAGGGATTTCGAGTTGAGTGAAAGTTTGAGCGTTTTTCTCAGCGCTTGACTGACTTGTAAGTTGGGCCACTGCAAGCTGCTTTCGTGTGATGCTATTTGTGTTTAATGGAGGGCTGTTACTTTCGTCACGATTACTCATGGAGACTTTCATCAGTTCTCGTTTAAGTTTATCGAGCCTCCCCAGAACATCGATATCAATGGCATTATGACTTACCCCAACACCTTTGATGCTTCCATGATAGATGATGAGTGACCACCACGCTTCCAAGAGATCATTGGTGTCATCGCCCATTTCATTGAAAATCGCTTCCGGTGCTGCCATTAAAGCGGTAGCTAAAGGAGCTAGGCATTTGTTTCTGCCTAGCATTGGAGCGAGGTAACCAACATAAAGTCGGCCCGGCTTTTCGGACGTAGGAACGGTTTTGGCGAAATATGAATCGTCACAGCTGAATCCTGGAGGTGGAAATACAGCGAGATCCTTGCCATAGAGTTTGCGCACCTGTTCTTCAGCCATGCGAATCGTCGCGGTTGATGCAATTACTTTCGGGTAGACCCCACGACTCTCGATGATTGTGTCTACAGCGGCTTCATAGAGCCCGGCAATCGAACCTAATGCACTGGCAATCAGGTGCAATTCATCTTGTATGATAAGTTCAGGAGGCCGGTTGCCGTTTTTTCCAAAGAAGGCATTGGCTCGATCTTCCCATGCAAGCCGTGCGAACTTATCAATCGTTGCTATCAGCAAAGTTGGAGGATTGTCGTAGAGGTCTTGATCGACGACTCTACAGGGGATGGCGCTGTCCTGTGAGGCAGCATAGGCGCACTTGTCGTTCTTACAAAGAAACTTAAAAGATGCATGTTTCACGGAGTAATTCGTATCAGGAGCAAAGTTGCTGCTGCACCAGGGACATCGGCGAATTACGAACCAACTAGGAGCCGTGGGCTTATCTTCTTTTAAAGTTTGGGTAATGGTATCCAGTGCGTCCTTGTAAGTGTTAGGGCTGGTCGCACGGCCTACCCAAATGCCAATTGATATAGGTTCTTTTCCTAATCGAGGGTTCTGACGGCGCATGAGTTCAAGTGCGCAAATAAGGCGTGTAGCTCGCTCAAACTGCTGGGATGTTAGTAGGCTTAACGTGTAGCGCATTAATGCTGTAGTACCGCCTCCTTTCTGTGGGAACTTGAGACGCCGCCAAATGATCAAGAATGCAATTAAGCCCAGATACGCCTCGGTTTTTCCTCCACCAGTAGGAAACCAAATGAGGTCAACGATATCGCGATAATCACTATCCTCGTTTACGGTAGATTCAATGGCCGTTAGAAGAAAAGCTAGCTGAAAAGGTCTCCATCCATGAGGTTCTGTGGATATACCCCGGATAGAATCAACTTGCTGCATTTGATCTGCCATAGCACCATTGGCCATAGCAAAAGCATCGGCTGCGAGTTCATTTTCTGAAAGAACAGTTAGGCTCTGCCGCATTCTTTCAACAGCCGTTTTCATCCTTTGATGGATTTTTTTTGCTGACTCTTTATCGCTTGAATTATTAACTGCCAGATACTCCTTGTCGACCCAGTGTTCGTATCCATCAACAAAGCTGGTCAATTTCGCAATAGTCTCATCAGTATTGTTTTTAGATGTCCCGATTTGAGCAAGAAACCTCATTTGTAAGACCTCTTTATCACCACCCTTGATTTCTGTTGTTACAGTTGGAACTTCAACCGTGGGAATGAAATCTGACCATATATGGGTGACATGGTTGCCTTTTTCTTTCCAATCGGCAGCAGCCCCATGACCTATAGCGTAGATGTTGCGAGATTGGTATTGCAGCTCAAGTTCACGTTCTTCTTCGGATAAGAGGCTGGGATCTACACGAGGATAGTCGCCTACAGTGCCTGAATGAATTTGACAGTTTAACGCTACCTCAAACAAGGTGTGCTCATTCTGCTTTTCTGCATATTCTCTATCTTCTAGATCATTAGGCAATTCTTTGGCATTAAACAAGGTGACAGTGACAAGCCAGCCTTGGCCCGTTTTACGCCACAAAAGGTCGATGCCAGCTCTGTTTCCTTCTTCTCCATTTTGAGAAAAAATACTCAATCGCTCACGTTTCGTCTGACTTGAGTGCCCTGGCTCTATATTTGGAGCGCGAAAATTGAGGATATCTTGTTCCGAATCTGATAGTTTTAATGGAACCCTATGCCATTCCTGTCTAGAAAATTGCCCCTTTTCATCGCGAGTCTCGGCGTCGTATCGAGCGGCGGACACGTCCAGAGAAAAAGAAATACCTGAACCTTGAATGAAAAAAGAGAAGCCAACAGATGAAGGTGGAACGTAGCGCTTTTTTATTGAGGATTCTTCGAGATCTTCCTCATCGCTGTCTGTTTCAACGACTTCATCAGATACAGCATCAAACCCTTCACCTCCCTTCACTGTAGGAAATAAGAGCCCGCATGGATAACGATGGATCGGCTGTTCACCCATGAGTATTCCATCTCCATCAGTTCCTAATTGAGCAGGGCCGACTAATTGGGACTTTACCCAATCAACGAGCTTCGTTCTATGATTTTGGTAAATACTAGGGTCCATGCGCTAGGCGGCATTTTTATAAAAGCTGTTATTATTTACGAGATCAAAATAGGAAAAGCATAATAACAATCAACATAAGCATCATTTTATTCCATTCCGCACCGCCGAGGCTCTTCACTTGCGGCAAGCTACCGAGAAGCAGGAACTTCGCGCCTACATCGAGCACGAGCGAGAAACCGGAGACTACGGCCAGACACAGAAAAAGCAGCATACAAAAGAACGAACTCGCAAGAACCAGCAAGACCTGAAAAATCGGCCAGGTCGGGGTAGGGATGGCCCTATGATGTGATCGAAAAGGTGCAGACGGTCGAAATTACAGAAAAAGTTCTTAATTTTTCCTGAATATCTGACTTCAGGCTGGGAAGCGGGACTCATTATTGGTAGTTGTTTCTCGGGATCGATCATTTGGCAGGAATAGCCTGCTATTTACTGATTAAATCCTAACGCATTCTGCATTTACAACCATTTAGCCCGACTCTCACCATCTATGTCATTCAAGCTCGAAGATCTTCCATATCAGAGGCAAGCTATTGATGCTGTCGTTCGGCTTTTTGAAGGGCAGCAGCGGAATTATTTCGACATAGATTTGCAGAGTGACTGCTTTCCTAATCGACTAAACCTCACGAAACAAGAGATCGTAGCTAACGTCGAAAAGATTGCTGTGGAAAATGGAATCTCTCATGGAGAGGCTACAGTAAGCGTAGATCCAGATTATTGCGTTGAAATGGAAACAGGAACGGGAAAGACGCTCGTTTACTTGCGATCCATTTATGAGTTATGTCGAGAATATGGCTTCACCAAGTTTATTATATTAGTGCCATCCGTTCCCATCCGTGAGGGTGTTCTCGACACCATTGAATCTTTTCGTTCTCAGCTGGAACGGCTTTACAATATACCGCTCCATGCGTTCGAATATGACAGTAAAAAGCTGACCAAGGTTAAACGGTTCATTGAGGGAACAGACCTCCAGGTCATGGTAATGACCACTCATTCATTCAGTGCGGATGATAATATTATCAACCGTCCTGACCGGGATGACTCTCCTGATGGTTATTCGTATTGGCAAGCACTTGGCAAGGTTCGTCCCATTGTGATTATGGATGAGCCTCAGGAGGGCATGGATACCGACAATTTAAAACCTCGCCTTGAGGCTCTTGACCCGGTTGCTCGCCTTCGTTACTCGGCTACCCACAAAGTAATAAACAACCTTGTATACCGGCTAAGTCCTTTTGATGCTTATAACGACCGTCTTGTGAAAAAAATTGAGGTTCTCTCGGTGGCTGAAATCAACGATGAAGCAACACTGAAGATCGAACTGGTAGATGTTCAGACCGGCAGAGGGGCTCCTAAAGCGAAGCTCAAAGCATGGCGTCAGATGGCTAGCGGATTTAAATATGCTGAAACCAAATGGCTTAAAGATGGAGAGTCTTTGGAGGATGCCACTAAGAACATTTCATACCGAGACTTTAAAATATCTCATATTCGTGCTCAAGGACTGCGCGGAGGAGGGGCTATGGTCAAATTCCATAACGGTGTAGAGTTAACTCCGCGCGCTACTACTGGAGATGTGAAGGGTATTTTCCGTCAGCAACTCTACTGGCTATGTTTTCGTCACTTTGAGAAAGTGGAAAAGCTAAAAAGTCACGGCATTAAACCTCTCTCTTTGATCTTTATTGATCGTGTTGCCAACTACATGGAGCCGGACGGGATTATTAAAACTCTCTTTCTCGAAGAGTTTCCGAAGGCTTATCGTGACTACTATAAAGAAGATGCCCCTGATGGGTTTGCTCACGAGGTTCAATCATACTACTTTGCAAAAACAAAAGCTGGGGAGTTCACTGATAATGAGAACTCAATGGCAAAACAGCGGGAAATCTATGATGAAATCCTTCGTGATAAAGAGGCCTTGTTAGCCTTTGACAATCCTCGACAATTTATTTTTTCACACTCAGCTCTAGGTGTGGGTTGGGATAATCCCAATGTTTTCAATATTGCCACGCTTAATCAGACATACTCTGATATTAAGAAACGGCAGGAAATTGGCCGTGGCCTTCGGATATGTCGTAATCAGTCGGGGCTCAGAGTCTACGATGAGGATACCACTCCCGAGGGTGAGGAATTAAATTTACTGACAGTTATCCCGAACGAAAGCTACCAAACTTTTGTTACTCAGTATCAATCAGAGCTAGGATCCAGTGTACCTACACGGCACTCGCATAAAGGTAAGCCTCCAGCGAAAAAGAAAGTAAGCTTAAACCGTGAACGATTTGAAAGTGATCCGTTTCGGCGGTTTTGGACAAGGCTCTCACAACGCACGGATTACAGTGTTCACTTTAATGAAAGGGCATTAATCAGCGATTGTATTACAAAGCTAAATGAAATTACTCTTTCGCATTATGAAGCTGAAATTGAACTGACTCGCATCGATTCGATCAAAGAGAATGAAGAGGCAGCATCTACTAATGTTGGGCGAGAAACAGCACGGCTTTCAGCTGACTTTTCCCCAATTGATTTGATTGAGGAACTTTCCGAAAACACCGCTTTAGCCTATCCAACCATCGTTGAAATCGTTAAGGGCCTAACCAACCTTAGTCAGCTCGTGCGAAACCCTCCTCGCTATCTTCATCTGGCCACGGAACACATTAACCGTATCGCAGTTGATGAAATGGTGCGCACTATCGACTACACCCCTACCGGAGAATTCTATGGGTTTGATCTTTTTCAGGACATTATCGAGACCTACCGTGGCACTGTTCCTACCCCTAATAACGGTCTTTATGATCACGTCATAGTGGATGCCGAATCACTTCCCGAAAAACGCTTTGCCAATGAGGCTGATCGCCACCCACGTGTGCGTGCTCTCATTAAATTACCAGACTGGTATAAAATTCCCGTGCCGTCGATGAAAGGTGGAACCGCCAGTTATACTCCTGACTTTGGCTTAGTTGTTTCGCATAAAGGCCTCCGTGATGAAAAGGAAGTAGAATTACACCTTGTTGTAGAAACGAAATCAACGAACAAAATTGATGAGCTTACCCCAGAGGAGCAAATTAAGATTAAGTGTGCCATCAAGCACTTCCACGCACTCGGAATATCCGCCAATACTACCTTGCTTTTCCAAGCTCCTATAGACCGTTTTCAGCAGCCAGTAGTTAATGAAGGCGAGGCCGAATACGGCAGCCAACCACCTTCCATGGGATTTTTTGGACCAAGCGACAACTTTGGGGCCACTATGCAAGATGCCACAGCTAGTGGCACGAAAGACTAAAATTTGATTAATATGAGCCAGGACACAACCAACGATGATTCAGTTACACTGAACGAACTTCTCCCTACTACTCCCGACGGAAGGGAGGAACGACTCGCAGTGCTCAAACGTCTTTATCCAGACCTATTTACAAACGAAGGACGGATCAATCCAGACGAACTGAAACAGCTCGTTGAACCCAACGAAGTTCATGAGAGCGAGCGTTATGAGTTCAAATGGTACGGCAAGGCAGCTTCGAAGCGAGAAGCCTTTACTCCAACCACCGCAACTTTGGTTTACGATGAAGCGCGTTCTGTGAATGCAGCTAAGGCAGACGGGAACATGATCATTGAGGGCGAGAATCTCGAAACCCTAAAGCTGCTACTCAATGCTTACCGAGAACAGGTGAAATGCATATACATCGACCCGCCCTATAATACTGGTAAGGATTTTATTTACCGAGATAACTATAAAAAAGACAAGACTAACTACTGGGATGATACCGGGGCCACTGAAAATGGCATTCAACTAGAGAGCAACCCAGAAACATCTGGGCGTTTTCATTCTGATTGGCTGTCTATGATGCATTCTCGGATTATTGTTGCGAGGTCATTATTACTTCAAAATGGCTATATTGTAGTCAGCATAGATGATGCTGAAGTATCTAATCTCAAACGGATTTTGAACGAGGTGTTTGGTGAGGAAAACCTTCTGGGAACTATGGTATGGGATAAAAACCGAAAAAATGATGCCAAGTTTTTCTCTGTTGGGCATGAATACATGCTCGTATATGCAAAGGATAAATCATTTCTAACTGAGAATAAGATTGTTCTTCGAGCAAAAAAAGATGGTGTTGCAGAGGTTAAGGAGATTTTTGAAGAGCTTGTTGAGAAGCATGCAGCAGATTATGAAGAGGTTAAAAAGGACATCCACAAGTTTTATAGGGCTATTGAAAAAGATGATCCTCGGAAGCCAATTACACGTTTTCGTAAAATCGATGAAAAAGGTCCATTCAGGGATGATGGTAATATTAACTGGCCCGGAACTGGTGGGCCGAGATACGAAGTTCTTCACCCTGAAACGAAAAAACCATGCCGTGTTCCACGAAGTGGTTGGAGATTTCCTACTGAACAGCGATTTTGGGAAGAGCACGAATCTGGAAGGATCGTATTTGGAGAAGATGAAACCACCACCCCTGCGATTAGAACCAACTTATTTGAACAGGACAATCAAGTATTAGGTACTGTCCACTTTAGTTACGCTCAAACAGCTTCAGATATGTTTGACTCCATATTTGGGGATAGGGTGTTCGATAATCCAAAACATTTTGATGATCTTCGTATTCTAGTAGAGTATTTAACGTTACCTGGTGATTTGGTTTTGGATTTTTTTGCAGGGAGTGGATCTTTAGCTCATGCGGTTTTAATGGCCAATTTACGTAGCCAGGAAGAGGGAATTGAAAAAAGCCGTCGGTTTATCGGTGTGCAAATTCCGGAAACGATAGACTCGTCAAAACCGTCTGGAGAAAATGCCCTTGCTATGGGCTTGCAGAAAATATCCTCCATCACCATAGAGCGTGTGAGACGTGTTATAGAAGGCTATGGAGATTCCCCGCTACCTCTTCCTGATGCGGGATTCAAGGTATACAAGTTGCAAAAATCAAACTTCCCGCGATGTGAGTTTAAACCTGATCCAGAAGCAGATGAGGAGACTAATGTCGAAACCTTACGTCGCTATATTGATGAGAAAGAGGCCGCGTTTTTCCTAACTCTTGACGATAAAGGGGAGCAGGCTGTATTTGATGAGGTTTTATTGAAAAACGGTTTTCAACTTCATTACTCCCGCACTCGTTACGATGATTTTAAAGACAATACGGTCTACGAAATTAATGATTCAAACCGTAATGCTCTGGTATGTCTCGCGTGGAATGAAAGCATCCAAGAATCGACAATTAAACAGTTGCGCGATCTATCAGAGAGTGGTCAACGCCCCTTCTTTATCTGCCTTGAGCGGTCACTCTCCACAACTGCTAAATGGAATTTGAAACACTTCCTAGGAAACCACTTTATCGCTTTTTAGAATGAGTAAGTCTGCATTTGAAATTCTCAATGAACGGGCACAGGCATGTGTTGCCGCTACGCCTGTTATTATTCTGGGTAGCGGAGCGTCCATTGCAGCGGGTATTCCAGGCATGGGGCCTTTACGTGCTCATCTTCTTGCTCTCCCCGATCCCGCAGGTTTTACCGATGGCGAACTTGAGCCTTGGTACGCATTTAAAGAGGCGCTTAAACATACTGATCTTGAGGCCGCATTACATCAGGTGAATCTTCCTGATATCCTAGATGATTTGGTTGTTGAGGCTACCTGGAAGTTTCTTCAGCCAGAGGATATCCAAGCTTTTAATAGATTACTCTCTCATAATGAGCCATATCCACTAACTCAATTGTTTGAACACCTGCTTAGGTCTACCAACAACGAAATTGATGTTGTTACTCCCAACTATGACCGCCTAGCTGAATATGCAGCAGATTTGGGTGGGATTTATCATGAAACGGGGTTCGCCTATGGTCACGTTCGCAGGCGTTTAGGCGATAATCGTCAGTCTGTAAGTATAGAAGGAAATAGAATTGACCGAGTTAATATCTGGAAAGTTCATGGTTCGTTTGAGTGGTTTAAGGACGAACAAGGTATCATCAGAGCGTTGCCTATTTCCCATCCAAAGCCTGATAGCTGGAAACCTGCAATCGTTACACCCGGCATACAAAAATACAGACGAACCTATGATGAGCCATTTGTATCGATCAAAGCCGCGTCAGATCGAGCGTTTTCCAGTGCCTCCGCATTTTTTTGTTCGGGCTTTGGGTTTAATGATGAGCATATCCAAACCAAGCTAACCGAGCGTTGTCGCAGTAAGCAAGTCCCCCTGGTTCTAATAACGATGGAAGTCACTTCAGCCGCAAAGGCTTTTTTTGAAGGCGCCTTTTGTAAAGAGTATTTAGCCATTGAACGCGCCGATGGAGGATGCCGAATTTATTGCCCAGAATTTCCCGATGGAGAAGTCGTGACAGAAGGCGACTATTGGCAGCTGGAATCGTTTCTTACCCTTATTACACCATGAGCACATTATTTGAATATCAGGATCAAGACGCATTAGGAACTGTAAGATCAGTGGACACGGCGACCGTGGTTGTTCAGGTTCCTACACCTGAAAAACTTAGACGGTTACAAGTTAATCGTCTCACCGTTTTGCAAAGTAGTAAGCCAGGACAGCACCTTATTGGCATTATTCAAAAAATTAGCCGAACATCAGTTGACAAAGAGGCAGTTGAGGAAGAAGAGGATGAGGTTGCTCCAGTCAATGAATTAAATCTGGTACGTGTATCTCTGATAGGAACTCATATGGATAGGAGGGGAACCGAGGCGAATGTTTTTGTAAGAACTCTCGAAACCGTCCCTGAGATTGACGCGAAATGTTTTGCATTGGAGGGGGATAAGCTTACCGGGTTCATGGAGATTATTGCCAGTCTTGGTGAAAATGTAGAACAACGCCTGTCTCTGGGAAAATACACCTTAGACGACACTGCGCAGGCGTATCTCAATGGGAACAAATTTTTTCAACGCCATGCTGTTATTGTAGGAGGAACGGGTTCAGGCAAATCATGGACAACAGCAAAAATTCTCGAACAGGTGAGTCAACTACCCAATGCAAACGCCATCCTCTTCGATCTTCATGGGGAATATGGCACTATGCAGGGTGATGGGGTTCGTCATTACCGCATTGCAGGCCCGGCGGACTTAGACGCTGGATTAACGCTGGATGATGGAGTGATACATTTGCCTTACTGGCTTCTCAGCTACGATGCTATGGTTTCAATGTTCGTTGATCGAAGTGATAACAATGCTCCCAATCAGTCAATGGCTATAAGCCGTTCAATCATCGAAGCAAAACAGGCTTATTTGCATGCGCATGATGAAGCTGATCTTGCAGAAAACTTCACTA
>Ga0206131_10005963_pt1 | contig 12620 bp, 12 predicted proteins | sample Helgoland_Spring_FD_148636 | JGI IMG/M metagenome (GOLD analysis project Ga0206131, IMG submission 148636) | Pelagic subsurface seawater microbial communities from Kabeltonne, Helgoland, North Sea - Helgoland_Spring_Bloom_20160517_1 | ecosystem: Environmental > Aquatic > Marine > Epipelagic ... | reverse complement strand
ATGTACTTAAAAACAATAACTTCTCAAACATGAAGGTTTGTGGAGATACGCGTTTTGATAAAGTAATCCAAAACGCAAACAGATGCCAACCAATTGCGTTAATTGAACAATTTAAACAAAACAAAATATTGCTAATACTGGGAAGCTCATGGGAGAAGGAAGAGGATATCTTAGCTGACTATTTAGAAAAAAACAAGGAATGGAATGGGCAACTTAAAATTATTATTGCTCCTCATAATATTTACGGAAATCATATCTCAGAAATAATGGGAAAACTTCCGGTAAAGTCGTTAAAATTTTCTGAAGCTAATGAGAATAACATTGAAGACTTTGACATACTAATTATCGATAATATAGGAATGCTATCTAATTTATATCAATACGGAAACATTTCATTTATTGGAGGTGGTTTTACCAATCGATTGCACAACATATTAGAGGCCGCAACATTTGAAAATGCATTAATATATGGCGACAACCATATTAAGTTCCCCGAAGGGAAACAGCTAATTGAAGCGAAAGGTGCATTTGCAATAAAAGATACAAATGATTTTTCGAATTGCATCAATACGTTTTTAGAAAATAAGGTATTGCTTGAAAGCACGCAACAACACGCTAAAGCATTTATTGAGAATAATAAGGGTGCTACGGAAATCGTTTTTAAGGGAATAAACGAGTTGCTCAAATAGGCAGAAAAATAAACCAATAGTTGAAAATAACTACTCTACAACTTCAGCATCCTCCAAGATATAGTTCAAATCGTATATATCATCAGCATTTAAGCGAAGCTTTCCTTTAAAAGTTAAAATTTGATCCATACGCAATCCTGCAACCTGTTTTTTTAATTGAATTTCCATGACAGATTCAGGACCTGCTTGACCACAGAAAAAACATGAACTATAAGGATTAGCAGAAAGAACATAGTAGTCTTGAACAATATCTACAGGAATAATGTAGCCTCTTATTTGTATTTCCTTGCCATCCAAAGAAGAAATTTTCTTCCCGAATTTTGGCACCATATAATAAGCTTGAAATTCTTCTGACCACACTTCTGTAAACTTGACGTCCTTACAAACTTCCCATGTAATAACGGTTTGCGAAGCTCCTATTTTGGTTAAGCCAATAAGTACAATGAATAGTAAAAATGTGTTTTTCATATCAATCTATTTAGATAATGTTTCAGAAATGTCCGTGTTATAAGCTTTATAAGCCGGAATCAGTGCAGAAACCAAGCCAATTGCTATTGCAACTAATAAATAGTTGAGTTCAGAATTCAAAAAGATCCAACCTGTAAATTCATATTGATATTCGTTTTGCATCCAATTTCCAATTAGTTCCATCCCCGCATGACTTAAAACCAAACACAATAAATAACCCAATACAGAAAGTATAATACCCTCGAATAAAATAGAAATCAGAACTTTTACTTTGGAAGCTCCTAATACTCTCATTAATGCAATTTCATATTTTCTTCCTCTCAGAGAGTTAAGCAAACCAATGAAAACACTAAACATTGCAATTACAGTAATGAACCATGAGATGGCGATAATAATTGACACAAAGGGTGTCAACTTATTTTTTAGCAATGCTATTTCCGGTGCAGGATCAACCGCCATCATGTTTGGTTGGTTATTGGCATTGTTTAACACTCCTATTTTTGCATTACCTGACAAATTTGGAAATAGAATGGCCGTAATCTCCCTATCTTTTGGGTCAATATTGGCCAATAATTCCTCTAAATTTACTTCGGCATGTTCATGATGATCGTGATGTTCATGATTATGTTCCTCATGTTTTTGAGGCAAGCTGTCTTCAAGGATCTCTTCGTGTTCATGTTCATGGTGAGCTCCTTCTTCAGTTCCCACTACAGTATATTCAGAATCATCATTGTGACCTAAATGCATTATCCAAACTGTTTCAACAGGTGTTAAAATCAAATTATCCAATACAGACCCACTTCTTTCTAAAACACCAACAACTTTATACTTATACTCGTCGTGAGAATGAAGCACTTCTTCCATTCCATGACCTCCTACAAATTCATCTCCTAGTTTTAACCCTAATTCAGATGCAACAACATTTCCTATGGTTGCTTCCAATGGTTTTTCGAACAAAACACCTTCTTTTAATTTACCAGAAAAAAGACGAATATAATCGTGGTTTGTTCCTACAATTCTTTTTCTTTTATAAGAATCTCCCATCGAAACAGGAATCATTTCCTTAATCATTCTATTCCTTTTTAAAAGGGTATAAAAACCATAGTTGATATTCCCCGTAGGATTATCAATTTGAAATACACTACTCAACACCAATTGTAAACGACTTCCTTTAGCTCCGATCACCAACTTCACATCTTTTCCCGTATTGTTGATGTTTTCTGTTAACTGATGTTCGGTTAATTTTAATATCATCGCCGTACTTAAACCAACAGCTAGCAATAACATAGATAGAAGCGAAGGAAGCGGCTTGCTTATAATATTTTTCCAACTTAATTTAAGAATATTCATAGCTCTATCCTTTTATCAAATTGATCTTTTAGACGATTATCGTGCGTAACGATAAGTAATGTAGAATTATGCTTTTTTGCTTGTTCGCTTACCAGCTTTAAAACAGAATCGCAATTTTCATCATCTAATGCAGAAGTAGGTTCATCAGCCAAAATTAAAGCGGGAGAGTTTACTAGTGCTCTGGCAATACTGACCCTTTGTTTTTCACCTACACTTAATGCGTTTAACTTAGAATTAAGTTTGCTTTCAACTCCTAAATCTGCCAATAGTGTCTTTACTTTATCAACGTTTTTAGACTTGCCTGCAAGTGTCTGTGTTAACGTCAAGTTTTCTTTAACAGTGAGTGCCTCAATAAAGTGAGGTGTCTGAAAAACGATTCCGATATTAGCACCTCTAAAACTGTCTAATTTAGCTCCAGACATTTTAGAAATATTCTCATTTTCAACATCAACATTACCTGAATTAGGTTTTAGAAGTCCTGATAGTAAATGTAACAACGTTGTTTTACCACAACCACTTTGACCCAAAATTAAAGCTTGCTCCCCTTTAGATAAACTAAAATCAGGAAACTTCAACTGAACTTCAGAGGAATAATTATATGTCAGTCCATTAATTTTTACCATCCTGTAATAACAACAGTCATTGCTCTATTATAAGGTTGTCCATTCCCATAAAATGGATGCTGAATGTTCAAAAACAATGACTTCCCGTCGGGCGTAAACAATCCTCCTGTAAATTCAGCTCCCATTGGAGTTACTGCAAACAATACAGCGTCGTCCACAGTTGGGTTTTTAATGGTCAAATCTAGGAAATAAAGCTCATTGTACCAGTGGTTCTTTTTATAAGCGGTAGCAGAAACTCTTCCGTAATCATTTCCATTAATATCTTCATGAATGATTAAATAATCTGTCCCTGCTAAATTCACAGCAGAAACACAATCAGGGTTAGACAGCACGTTTTTTCCATCAGAAGAAACTCCGCCTTCTAAATGAACAGACATTTTATTTGTTTCTGTATCAAAAACTAAAACCCTCCCATAATAATCGGTATAAACTCCATCACCTTTATAATGATCATCTCTTAAATGTTTTGCTGGAACCCCTCCTTGCGCAACTCTTTCAGACCAATCCGTCGAATCATGACCCGTTTCAGCTATATAAATTTTATTCCCGACACGCGCAAACCATTCATGCCGCATAAGCATTGTAGCTCCATTGTCAATTGCAATATCTCGCGGATTCAACAATGATGCTGTATCCATTGGCATTGCCAACCAATCTCCTGCTGTACCATCTTTACTTTGCTTGTATGCATACAATTGTCCTTGAGAATAATCATCTTCAACATCTGCTATAAATTTATAAAAAATGGCTGGCTCATAATCATCTGAAAGGTAAACTGTCTTACGGTCATCCATGAACTCTAAATCCTCATGGTAATAGCGACCCATTTGAATCATTTTTTGAGTTGCTTTCATTGTTTTTGGATCTACCTCAACAATAAAACCAAAATTTTGATGGAATTTTAAGTTGTTCACATCCGAAGTGTCTCGGTGCCCATCCCCCCCTATGTAAGATGCTTTATTGTTTTGAGGAACGGTTTCTTCACACGTATAAATCATTCCATTTGGAGCAATACTTCCTCCACAATTTCTTCCCGTTCCACGTACAGGCGAAAAATCAATATTATTAAAATCAGAAACAACTTTCCATTCACCATTTTCGAATTTGACCTCAAACATCGTTGCTCCTCCTCCATCACCTAAAATATCGTCTCCATAATTCGTTTCGTGCCCAATATATAACCATCCATGTTCGCTAGAACCATCAATTGGCATGTATGCAGTCATGTCATGATGTTTTTTTGCTGGAGCGGTTCTTCCATCATGCGTTACAACTTCATCTACGTTTCCCGTAAACAAAATTGTGGAGGTTAGGTTACTAGGAATTATCAATTTCTTAGTATGAAAATTTGTGTCTATTTCAACAAAGAAACTATCCAAAGGAATTTTAACTGCTTCGGGCTCGACTATATCTAAGACCGTATCCGCCGCAAATTTATCGGTTAATTCAATTGCCTGAGTAGCGATTTCATTCGAAGCTGTATTACCACAAGATGTAAAAAAAGCAACACTTAATAATCCAATTATAAATTTCATTTTAATTCTGTTTTTTCGTTTTCTATTGACTTTTTAATTAATGCTCTTACAATAAAAAACAACCCTATACTAACTGCTGGAACACTTAACCATTGACCCATGTTTATTGACGCCTCTCCATCTAAAGTTTGGTGTTCTTTCCAAAATTCAATAATAAAGCGAGCAGAAAAAAGTAACGTCAAAAATATGCCAAACAATAATCCTTGTTTTTTATACCAATGCCATTTCCAATAACCAAAGAACAACAAAATGAAAATTAAAAAATACGACCCACTCTCTATCAGTTGGGTTGGAATTCTTGGAATTATACCTATTGTAGAAACAATTGTGCTACCAGCATTACTCTTGATAATTTCTGGATTACTATTAATTGTAAAAAAGTGGTCATCCGCGTTTTTAATATTTCCACTATTAGAAAGCTCAAAATGCTCATAATACCTTGCAGAATTAAGGGCATCCAATGACACCTTAATAGTCATCTTTGCTAAAGGCTGTGCAGTCCCATCTGCCTCAAAAACTAGATCAGTTGGGTCAATATTCACCTCCGACTCTTCTACATCAAAATATCTTCCTATAGACTTCTCAGCTTCATATTGAAAAAAGAAAGCTGATTCAGAATCACTCTTTGCACCAATTATTTCTGAATTCATTAAGTTTCCTATCCTTATAAAGCAAGCCGCTATAGCTGCAGCAACAACAATTTTATCCAACGCCCACAAAATATTCTTTTTTGTTACTCGCTTTGACAGCAACCAGGTAGAAATAATAACACCAATTACCCCACCATGACTAGCAAGACCACCTTCCCAAATTTTAAAAATATCTATAAGATTGTCTTTATAATCTACCCAATCATAAAAGAAAACATGCCCTAACCTTGCCCCAACAACACCTCCAATCAATGTATAAAACAAAAACTTATCTATCCATTCTGCATCCGCCCCTTCATTAACAAGAAATTTTCGCACAATGTAATAGCCTGTAATAAATGATATTGCCATAAGCAAACCATAATAACGGATCATTATAGGCGATTCGATAATATTAGGGTTTACGTCCCAACTAATAAAAGCTATTGTGTCCATGCAGTTTTTTTGTGAGCAACAAAAATAGGGATTTTATATGAGTTCAAACTGTTAAAAAATCATTAAAAAAATAGCAACCCAGCAATGAAAATTACAGTACCTATTAGCATTAGAAACAATGTATAAGGAAGTATTTCTCTTGCTTTAAGCCCAGTAATCCCAAGAAGTGGTAAGGCCCAAAATGGTTGCATCATATTGGTTAATTGATCTCCGTAGGCAAGCGCCATTATGCTTTTAGGTATAGAAATACCCATATTGATAGCCGTTTCTAAAACAATGGGGCCTTGCACCATCCATTGACCACCTCCACTTGGAACAAATACATTGACGATTCCAGCGCTAAAAAAGGTCAAGAGTGGATATGTTGTTTCGTTTGAATGCGCACTGAAAAAGGCAGATATATCTCCAATCAAACCAGAGTTATTCATAATTCCCATTATCCCAAAATACAAAGGAAATTGCAATAAAATTCCAGAAACACCACTAATAGCATCTCCAACGGCCTCAAGTACCTTGTGGATATTCTTATGAAAAAGAAAGACCAAGCCTAGTAGAGAGAAATTTATAAAATCGGGTTTTAAAAATTTCAATTCTGAAGCTCCAGGGTGACTGTATGCTTTATAAGCAGCAAATGAAATAATGCCCAGACCCAATAAGAAAGTGAATATTCTGGAATGATCTAGGTTTTCAGCACCCATCAATTCTGTTTCCTCTTCGGTTTCAATTTGTGGATTTGACAATCGAATGATAGATGGTTTCACTTTTTTTCCAATCAGATACATACTTAATGGAAGTAATATTATTAAAGCCATTGAAACTGAAATATTCATAGTAGAAAAAACAGTCTCTGTAAAAGGAACTACATCCGGTAGCTGGTCTAAAACCTCTTGATTTTGAACAATTTTCGCAAAATGTCCTTCTTCAGATACAACGGCAAGAGAAGACCCAGATATTCCTCCATGCCAAACCATCATCCCTGAATAGCCTGCCGCTCCAACTAATGCGTAATTTATTTTAATATTTGATCGTAGTGCAAACTCACCCACTTTTCGGGCAAAAACAGCACCAAATATCAACCCAAGCCCCCAATTGAACAGGCTAACTAAAACAGTAAAAAGCGTTACATAAAAAGCTGCTTGAGCTGTGCTTTTACAAATAGGTGTTATCTTATTTAAAAGGTTGTCGATTGGCTTACTTAAGGCTAATACATGCCCAAGTAAGAGCATCAACATCATCTGAAAACCAAATTTCATCAATCCAGCACTCCATAATCCATCGTACCAATGATTTAACAATTGTAGAGGCCTACTTGTTGATTCATTGGTTGAAATGACCTGTCTCTGGTTACTGACTTCAAATTGAATTATTGTTGTATAACTATTCCCTTTTTCTGAAATGACGGCTTCCAAATCAAGTATTTCCTTTTGATGCTTTATTTTAAATGTGTCGTTTTTTACAGTGTACTTGTCTACTGTATCAAAATAAGTCCACTCCGTATTATCAGAAGTTGAAATCAACAAAGTTTCCCCAAATGATTCTTGAATAAGAATTTTTTCACTCGGTAATTTATTCCCAAACGAAAGAGACAACAAATACGTGACAATAGTCAACACGATTGCTATAGTAAATGGCGTGGGAAGAAGCGTTCTAAAAGCTTTAGTATATTTTTCGGTAAACGACATCTAATATTCAAATAAAGCTTTTATGACCAACCATGTCTGAAATAGAACTAGAAGGATTAATTAAAAAGACAATCAACTTCTTGTCATTTAATAATCAGGTTTTTTTGTGTTTTAAAACCATTATTTTCAATCGTAAGCATATAATAACCACTTGTTAAAAACGCTGTTTTCAGTTCAAAAACGGATCCAAATAAGTCATTTTTTTCAACTATTAACCTACCATACATATCGTATAACTTCAGTTGATAAGTACCTTTTTTTTCAAAATTTATACTGACATAGTCAGTTGCTGGATTTGGGTGTAATGTTATAATTTGCCCGTTCTTATCCTTGATACTATTGAAGATATATGTCAGTGATTTACATATTTGAGTTGTTCCACATTCATTAGTTGCCTCAAGACAAACGTCGAAGGTTCCAGATGAATTAAAAGTATGCGTTGGCCCAGACTCAGAGCTGTAGGAACCATCTCCAAAATCCCAATTTATTAGCGCACTATCACAACTAATACTGCTAATGGTATCACTAAATTCCACAGTCATTCCATCAATATTTAAATTAAAATCAGCATATGGTTTTACACAATTAAGCCCTCTACTTTGACCATCTAAGTTCCAGGCTGGATCAATATCAATACATAAATAATCTAAAATTGTTGGAGCCATGTCGACAATATTCGGAGGTGGAAAAAGAGGCCCTTGTTCTGTAAGCTCTTTATTACTGACTATATAAAATATAGTCTTCACCTCTGGATGGCTTTGAAAACCTGTATGACCTCCCGAAGTACAATTCCCGAAAAAATCATAATCATCACAGATACCTCCATGATCTGTAGATACAGTAATTAACCAATCTTCATCTTCATAAGTTGGCCTAGATGCCAACGAATCAAGAATACGTCCTATGTATTGATCTGTTAATTCAATCTGGTTCATGTACTCAGAAACATTTACATCAAAGCCATGTATATGTCCTTTTTCATCAACATCTCTAAAGTAAACAAATAACACATCAGGATCTTTAGATAAATTTTGGCTTTGATAAGTCAGTTTATATGATTCCTGGTAGATATTGTTTTGCGAAAACGATATTCCCAACCCTACAGATCCATCTGCATTCTCCACACCAATAGAATGGTAGTCTCCATCACTCTGAAGTTCTTTAACATTTATTTCAATTTCATTACTAGACTCTCTTAAGATTAGCTGAGATGAAATATGATTAGATGATTGGGTATGCTCAATTTCTTCAAACTGAACTATGCAATACCTGTTTGGGGCTGATCCAAATGTTTTTGCAAAAATTTGACCTCCTTGAGGGGGGTCAAGATCTTCCCACCCCAATGATATATGGTTGTTAGGATAGTGAGCATCTGGCAAGTTTTGGCTTTCACAACAACCACTTCCGTTGTAAGGGTAAGAAAGGTCAGGGGGCGAAAAAGTAATATATCCATTCGATGAAATATAAATTTGATTATAGGTGACTCCAAAATAATCAAAACTAAAAAGTAGGTTTATAGCACCAGAAACTTCATCATCATCAAGGTTAATCTCATAACTAGAATCCAAGTAAGATATATCAGTATAATTGTATTGAACATCTGTTTTTAAGTAGTTAGGCTTAAAACCATTTGTTAGAAAATTAGCAGCAAGTTCAGCATTCATGCTATCCGAAAAATCATTAACATTTCTTTGCGTAAAATAGTCTGCATCAGATAAGATGTAGTTGTTGATTTTCCAACGGTCAATTGATGCAGTTATTTTGTTGGGCTGCACTTGTTTTATGAGATTAAAAAAGTGCGGATATTGAGTAAAATTCGGAGAAGAGAAACTGTTGCTAGTTACATTATGTTTGTTTTCCCAAACCCCAGTAAATGTATTAGACCATCCGGCCCCACTAATTGTGTAATCGCCAGTTTGCGCCTGTAAACTAAATGCACCATTATCAATTAAACTGTCTATGTTTGGAGTATTTGCTAGGTTTAAGGCGTCAGGTCTGCACCCATCAATCCCAATCATTAAAACTTTCCTTTCCTGGGAATAAATCCCAGAGATTAATAAAAATAAGACCGATAATAATGAAAAAAATTTCATGTTAGTTCTTTTTTAATTAATTAAGATTTTTAATTGTAATGGTATATGCTGGTTATGATTCGAAATTTTTATATTTTAATTATTTTTTGAAGAATAAATTAGCAATATACTTTATAATGCATACACTAAGTTATTTGCAACATTGAAGTAAAAGAAATAAGAAATTCTTACTTCACATTACTGATAAATAACAGCTGCATCATTTTCGAATATTTAGACCCAAAATGATGCAGCTTAAACCTGAATGCCTCTGCTATTTAGAATGGTAAATCATCTTCACCTTCTGCCATAGGCTCTAAAGCGGTATCTGGAGCTTCAGGTGTTGGAGCTGCTCCTGCAGCACCTTTCTCAATTCTCCATGCTTGAAGGTTTACAAAATACCTTCCATTGTACTCATTCCCTCTAACATTAAATGACACATCTACGTCATCCCCAACAGTTAAAGAATCTAACATTGCTGTTTTATCCTTAATACACTCCAACTTTACATCCTGAGGATATTGTTCTTGTGTTGTAATAACAAATTCTCTTTTACTGAACCCACTGTCAAATGTTTGTGTGTCCAAAATTATTTTTACTTTTCCGTTAATTTTTAATTCCATTTTTTTTGTTTTTCTTCGACCACATGGCCGTACTTTTTAATTATTAAATGATAGCAGCGTTTTCCACGCTTCCGTAAGTTTATTTTCTTTCAACAACTCTTTTGCTCTTAAATGAAGGTTTATTTCCAGTTTTTCTGGAGCATCTTCTAAAGATACAAATAAATTAGCCAATTCAATCAATTTATAATCATTGACTTCTGTTTCATCCGGCAAAGCTTCTATTCCTCCTAGTTGACCAATATCGTTACCCGTTAAAACTTTACTATTAATAACTTCTGCTGGCATTTCATCTACTCCTATCCCTCTTGTGGTAATTGGCTTTTTAATCTCAAACATAGAATTCTCATCGGCTCTACAATACCAATCTCCACCCATACGGGCAACAAGATCAATTTTCTTTTGATCGATGACTTGGTTTTCATCCAAGATATCCTCTGAAATGTGAATTTTAAGAATCTCGCAAACAATTAGATTACCTGCTCCACCACCTTCGCCTAACTCAATCACCTCATTAACCTTGCATTCCATTTGCACAGGCGACTCTTTCACTCTACATGGCCTCACCACTTCCGATTCAATGGCTGTTAAACCGCTTTTAACGAATTCATCTTCATTTGGATTATAAGGAGAACTTGCCAATGACATTTGATGTACCATTGAGTAATCTACAATATTAATGACTACCTCGGGAACTTCCTTTACATTATTGTATGTATCTTTTTGCTGACCTGTTCTACCACTTCTTGCTGGTGAAAAAACGGCAATTGGAGGATTAGAACTAAAAACATTAAAAAAGCTAAACGGAGCTAAATTTCGATTTCCATCTCTATCTATTGTACTCGCAAAACAAATGGGACGCGGCCCAACACTCCCTAACAAATAATGGTGCAGCTTCGGATTTTTCGTCTCTTTTGTATCAATAGTAAGCATTGCTCTTTTCAATTTTCAACAAAACTATACTATTGAGAAAAGAATTACGAAATAATGTAAAGATTTACTTTTCAACAAAAAGAAAACTATCTTAATAAATTGGCGACATTAAAGTTCTCTATGCATGACAAAAAAGGCTCATTCCCTTTAGAAATGAGCCTTTTTTAATTACCAATAGGCCAACTAAGCCTCTTCAGAAACAACTTCTGCATCATCTATATTCTTTAACTTACTTGTAATCTTTTCTTTTGTTTCTTTAGCTTTAGACGTTAAATCTTCCTTTGCATCTTTCGCTTTTGAAGTTATGTCTTCTTTTGCTTTCATAAACTTCTCTTCTAATTCTTTCAAAAATGGAAATGTCTCTTCTAATTTCTCCTTATTCTTGTCAAATTGAGCTTGAACGTCATCTTTAGTTGAATCAACTGTTTTGAAAAAATCTCCTACATAGTTCTTTCCATCGCTATCTACTTTTTTTCCTGTTTCAACTAACTCATCAAACTTTGCTTTTGCCTTGTCTGATGCTTCTGAAGCCATTCCTAATCCTGCGTATGCTAATGTTTCAATAATATTCATGATTTTTATTTTAAATGATTAATTAATATCTCTTGTTATTTTTTAGCTGCAGTATTTTTTGCAACCGGTTTCTTCTTAGTGGTATTTGCCTTATTAAGCTTCGCTTCTAATTCTTCGATTCTCTTTTTCAAAGCAGCTACTTCGTCATCTTCCTTTTTGAGGAAATCAAATTTTGAAGAAATATTATCTCCAAGTGATTTCATTTTAGATTCGAAATCATCCTTTTTAGATTCCGTTGATTTAAAAAAATCTTCAATTATTTTTTTTCCTTCAGTATCAGAAATTTTTCCTTTTTCAACTAAGTCCTCAACTGTTTCTTTAACCTTATCTGATGTCAATGCAGCCAAACCGACGCCGGCATAAACAAAATTCTTCAATAATTCCATTGTATATAGTTTTTATGTTTAACAATTTTGACTTGCTCTTGTCAAAACATGTACCAATTTAGTTATAAATCTAAATAATAAAACAAAAATAAATCACACTTTACAGTAAAATCAAAACATACAGGCTAAAAAATAGAATCAATCAAGGGTGCACTATTAATCTATAATTAGTTTTTATATGACAAAAAAAGTGTTTTGCACATGAACTATTATTATAAATTTGGTTCAATAGTGTCATATTGGCTATCTTTACATCCATATTATGGCACTACAAAAAAAACATTATGTAATCACAGGAGCACCAAGCACCGGCAAGTCCTCGGTAATTAATGAATTAAGAAAAATGAATTTCGTGTGCTACGAAGAAATTGCGAGAGAAATTATAAAAGAAAACCAAGAAGCCAACCGCAATGTATTTCCCTGGGTAAATATGCGCGAATTTAGCGATACGGTATACCACAGAATGAAAGTAAGGGGCAAACATCAAAGTGATGACCTATGCTTTTTAGACAGATCGGTAGTGGATTTAATTGGGTACATGGAATTTGCAAATGAAAAAGCCCCATCACATTATGCTGAATTTGCTAAATCTTCCCGTTACGCT
>Ga0206131_10005962_pt1 | contig 12620 bp, 10 predicted proteins | sample Helgoland_Spring_FD_148636 | JGI IMG/M metagenome (GOLD analysis project Ga0206131, IMG submission 148636) | Pelagic subsurface seawater microbial communities from Kabeltonne, Helgoland, North Sea - Helgoland_Spring_Bloom_20160517_1 | ecosystem: Environmental > Aquatic > Marine > Epipelagic ... | reverse complement strand
GCTCGTTGATATTCGGCACCATCGCCTTGAAAAAGTTCGTTGGCAAACAAAAACCGCTCGTTTAATCCAATAGCAGTTTTTAAATTCTGAATAGGTTGATTTTGAAGTTTACTCGCCAAACTATCAGATTTACTTAGCTTGGAAATTTTATCGTTTAAAGATTCTTTATCGTCAGATGTGTTTTGGATAGTTTCAGGTTTTTCAACAGCTTGAACTTCCTCTTCTATTTCTTCATTTGGTTCTTCCGAACTTTCATCTTCATTAACTCCCTCAACTTCATCTTCTCTTTCTTCTATACTTTCCTGTTCCTCTTGACTTTCCTGATGTTCTTGTTCTTCTTGCTTTTCTTGTTCTTCAGTTTGAGCAGCAGCTTCTATTTTTTCAGGTTCTTCTTCTAGGTATTCCTCTTCATGCTCAAATCTTTCAATTTCATCTTCTTGCTGATCTTCATCTAGAATTTGCTGTTCGATATTTTCGGTGGGTTCAGAAATAAACTCTTTTTGCTCTTCAAATTCGGGTTCAACACCATCAAAAACTTGGTGGGCAAACTTTAAAAGATATACTCTTTCTAGCAAATCTTGCGAAAGCAATTTAAGCTCATTTTGAAGTTCAGAGTTTTGTGTATCGCCTTGAGCCAAACGGGCTATGGCTTCGCTCAATCTAATAATTTCTTCTTGAATGTTTTTTATACTCTCCATCTGCACTTTAAATTCGCTTAGAGGCAAATTTATTTAGATTTGTTGAATACTTAACGGCGAATTGCAAGCAGGCGTATGTTTTTAGAAAATAAGGTAAATAAACAAAAAAGTGCAGGTTGGATTGAAGTGATTTGTGGCTCTATGTTTTCGGGTAAAACAGAGGAGTTAATAAGGCGATTAAAGCGTGCCAAATTCGCCAAACAAAAAGTTGAGATTTTTAAACCTCAGGTAGATACTCGCTACTCTGAAGAAGAGGTTGTTTCACATGATGCAAACTCAATTACTTCTACTCCTGTGCCATCATCATCAAATATATTATTGTTGGCTAACGATGTAGAAGTTGTTGGAATTGACGAAGCCCAATTTTTTGACGATAACCTGCCCGAAGTTTGCAACCAACTTGCCAACAGTGGTGTTAGAGTTATTGTTGCAGGTTTAGACATGGATTTTAAAGGCAGGCCATTTGGCCCAATGCCGCACCTTTTAGCCATTGCCGAATATGTTACCAAGGTACATGCTATTTGCATGAAAACAGGCAAATTGGCCAATTACTCGCATAGAGTTACCCAAGGTGACAAGTTGGTACAATTGGGCGAAAAAGAATCTTACGAGCCTCTTTCGAGAGATGCTTACATCGAAGCGCTTAATTTGGAAAAAAACTTAACCCCTAATTTGAATCCTTCAAAAGCTTCATGAAAGAGATTCCATACCTTTCGCCTAAAACACACCAAACCACTTTTGAAATTGATTTAAAAGCCCTTGTAGCCAATTTAAATTACTATAAATCTACCCTTAAGCCCGAAACCAAAATTATTGTAATGGTAAAAGCCTTTGCTTACGGGTTGGGCCTTTCAAAAATATCTGAAGTATTGGCCAACCAAAACATAGATTATTTGGCTGTTGCTTATACCGATGAAGCTGTTGAATTGAGAAAAGCCGGATACGAGGGAAAACTAATGGTTTTTAATCCTGAATTAGAGTGTTTTGATAATATTATTCAATACAACATTGAGCCTGAAATTTATAACCTCTCTTTGTTAAAAGGGTTTTTAGAGCATATAAAAAACAATGCAGCATATCAATTGATTAAACCTTTTAAGGTGCATATTAAAATTGATACAGGCATGCATAGGTTGGGCTTTATGCCATATGAACTAGAAGAAGCTGCTACCTTAATTGTTGAAAGTAAAGCATTAAAAATAGAAACCGTTTTTTCTCATTTGGCTGCCGCCGATGACCCTACAGAAGATGAATTTACCCAACAGCAAGTTGAGGCTTTTGAAAAAGGATTTGAAAAATTCTCAAGTTATTTTGATTACCCAATTTTAAAACACATTTCAAATTCTGCTGCCATTGAAAGGTTTCCTGATTTACAGATGGATTTGGTAAGGTTGGGGATTGGTTTATACGGATATTCTCCACAACCTGAAATTGCGCAAAAACTGAAAAATGTTTGCAGCTTAAAAAGCCGCATTGCCGAAATAAAGCTTTTAAATCCGGGTGATACTGTTGGCTATGGAAGAAAAGGTGTTGTAACAAAACCCTCAAAAATTGCTTTGGTGTTTTTAGGCTATGCCGATGGCTTACCCCGCAGTTTAAGCAACAAGGGAGAACTTTACCTCAATGGCAAAATGGCCAAAATAATTGGCAATGTTTGCATGGATATTACCATGTTAGATGTTACTGATATTGATTGTAAGGTAGGAGATGCCGTAGAGGTTTTTAGCGAAAACTTTAGCTTAGAAAAGTTTAGTGAAATGATTGGCACCATTCCTTACGAGGTGCTAACTGATATTTCTTCTAGGGTAAGAAGGGTTTACAAAAACTAACCTCAATTAACAACAACCTTTCTCAATAAAACTTCACCATTTTGTTGCTGTATATGCACAAAATATAAGCCTCTTGGTAATTGTGAAACTTGTATTTGGGTTATGTTTTGCATTGGGGTTTCTGCATAAATCAATTGCCCAACTGCATTAAATAGTTTAATGGCTTTTGGTATTTCTGTTGCCGCAATAGTAAAGTTTTGGTTGGTTGGGTTGGGGTAAATGTTTATGGTGTTTTGAATTTTAGTTTCTGATAAACCTATAGGTGCTGGTTGCCCTCCTTTTATTGTGTTGATAATAGAATGTTGAGTTATATCATCTGTTTGGTAAAGGCGGGTTTGTTGGTAAACAGTATCGAAACCAAAAACCATAACCTTGTTGTTTTTTATGGCCGCCCCTTTTACGTTTATTAAATCTTTGGGTAATTCAACTTCTAGCCAATCTTCTCCACCGTTGGTGGTGTAGTAAAAGTTACGGCCCTCAAAATAATTAGCATTGTAGCATACCCCTGAATCTAAGTTTTGAAAATTACCACGTACCTCAAAGTTTTTTCCTAGACCTATATTTAGCCAATTACCTGTTAAACTATCTCTTTTGAAATTTTGGCCATATTGGCCTACTAAGTAGTTTTCTCCAACACTATTTTTATACATCCAACTAGATTTACCAAATATCTTCAACTCTAACTCCAAATTAAAATTTACAATATTTAATTTAAAAACTTCAATTTGAGAAACCCAATCATTATTTGAATTCAAGGTTTTTTTTCTAAAGGATACTAGAACCTCCTCGGAGTTGATTTCAGACACATGAGAATAAGTTCCAATATTATTTAGTATTGGATCAAAAACATTTAATACTTCATATTTTCCAATAACACTATCTAAATTAAAAAGCGTATCAAATTTAAATGCTAATGCACCGTATCTATTTTGATAAAAGGGACGAATTATTGAATTATTTATTGAATCATTAGAAACCTTAAAAAACTGATTTTTTAGCGCGTTATATCTTACTAAAAAATAATTTGAATTTCCCACAGATGAATAGCTTGCTCTGTAAATGGAATTATTATTTAGTATACTCAACCCGCAAAATCCCGATGGGAAAAATTTTGTCCCATTGTTAAATTTGAAATATTCATATATAAAGTTTTTCCCAAAATCATCAGATTTCCAAAAACCTAAATCGCTAGTAATAAAAATTTTCTCCCCGTTAAAAACATGAAGATACTCCCTTGAGAAAACATCTGAATTAACTTGCCAGTTTTGACCTTTTGATAAAAAAGGTAGAGCAAGAAATAGAATGGAAATTAGTCTAATCAACATAATCAAAATTTATTTCAATGTTTCCAATATCTAAATTTTTACAAAACCCAAGTATGTCACCGTTTAAATAAAAAGTTATACTGCTAGGGCTTTGGGACTAATAATCTTTCATATTAAATAATTGATGCGACTTATATAATTCCTCTTCTCCTGAATTAAAATTGGAGGTAGATAAATTATTATTTGAAGTATCATCTAAATCAATATCAAGTTCTGTTGCCCTTGAGGTTTCAATTTCCAACCAACAGTTTTGTCCGATTGTGCATGACATTGAGGTTGAAAAAATATAATCTAAAGATGGTTGCCCATAAGCTGGGCTTAAGTGGTACCTATCCCAATTCAAAGTTTCGATCGTTTCAGTGCCATCACAAAGCTGGCCTCTAACTTCAATGTTGTAGTTGCCGCAAACAGAAGTGGTATCAAATAGAGGCAATTTAACAGTGGCCTTGTTGGTAATCATATAAAAAAGTGAATGCAATATAGGCATTTATTTTTTTGCTAAAAATGCAGAAAACCAAAAACTTAGCTTTCCAAACAAGACATTTATATCTATTTTTTTTAAATAAAACATCATTAAAATTTACAATGTTTATTTTTTTAAATTTGCACCCCTAATTTTAACGCTAACTGCGCACTTATGAAGTTATCTCAGTTTAGATTCAATTTACCGAAAGAACTTATTGCTCAATACCCAACACCTTACAGAGACGACTGTAGGCTAATGGTTTTACACCGCAAAACAGGCGAAATAGAACACAAAATGTTTACCGACATTTTAGACTATTTTGATGATGGTGATGTAATGGTATTGAATGATACTCGCGTTTTCCCTGCCCGTATGTACGGCAACAAAGAAAAAACAGGTGCTAAAATTGAAGTTTTTTTATTGAGAGAACTCAACAGAGAAAGCAGATTGTGGGATGTTTTGGTTGACCCAGCCCGTAAAATTAGAATTGGAAACAAACTTTATTTTGGTGATGATGATTTATTAGTTGCTGAGGTAATTGACAACACCACTTCAAGAGGTAGAACACTTAGATTCTTGTTTGATGGACCATACGAAGAGTTCAAAAAAGCAATTTATACTTTAGGTGAAACTCCTCTTCCAAAATATATTGATAGACCTGTTGAGCCTGAAGATGCAGAGCGTTTTCAAACTATTTATGCTACCAAAGAAGGTGCTGTAGCAGCTCCAACCGCTGGTTTACACATGAGCAAAAATCTAATGAAAAGGTTAGAAATTAAAGGAATTGATTTCGCCAAACTTACAGCTCATATCGGTTTAGGTACTTTTAGACCTGTTGAGGTTGAAGACCTTACCAAACACAAAATGGATAGCGAAGAAGTTTACATTGGCCAAGACTGTGTTGACCGTGTAAACCAAGCCAAAAAAGCTAGAAAAAATATTTGCGCCATTGGTACAACTACCATGCGTTCTATCGAAACTTCAGTTTCTACTGATGGGTTTTTGAAACCTTATGAAGGTTGGAGCAACAAGTTTATTTTTCCTCCTTACGACTTTAGGGTTTGCAACAGCATGATTACCAATTTCCATACACCAGAATCTACCTTGTTGATGATGGTTTGTGCTTTTGGAGATTATGATTTTGTAATGAATGCTTACAAAGTTGCCATCAAAGAAAAATATCGTTTCTACGATTACGGAGATGCGATATTAATCATCGATTAATTTTTAGGTTTTGCAACAATACGCAGTAATTGTAGCAGGTGGCTCTGGCTCTAGGATGGGAGGAGAAATACCAAAACAATTTTTGCTGCTCAATGGTTTGCCTATTTTATTTAGGTCGATAAATGCGTTTGTAAATTACAATAGCCAAATTAACATAGTGGTTGTTGCCCCAAAAACACATGTTCAAACCATTTACAACCTAAAAAGGCAACACAATTTTTCGCAAGATTTTACTTTAGTAGAAGGCGGTGCTACTCGGTTTTTATCGGTTAAAAACGGATTACAGGAAATTCCAAATAATTGCTTGGTTGGCATACACGATGCGGTTAGACCTTTGGTTTCTAAAGAAACTTTGCAAAAAGCTTTCGAAAGTGCTGAGCAAAAAGGCAATGGAATTCCTGCAATCGGCGTTTTTGATTCGCTAAGAAAAGTAAAAGATCACAAAAACACGGCGGTCGATAGAAATTTGTACCAAATTATCCAAACCCCACAAGTTTTTAAAAGTTCTTTAATCAAAGAGGCATTTGCAGCCACTAATAAAACAGATTTTTCTGATGATGCTACTGTTTTTGAAGCCTCAGGCAAATCAATCTTTTTAACCGAAGGAAACCGCGAAAACATTAAGATTACTACCCCTGTAGATTTAAAGATTGCTGAAGCTCTTTTTTAATCCGTTTATTTTATCGGTAAATTCGCAAAATGCCCAATCCAATTGATATTAAGTCTCTCGATTTAGAAGCTTTGCAAGAAGCCCTAACCAACATGGGAGAAAAATCGTTTAGAGCAAAACAAGTTTATGCTTGGTTGTGGCAAAAAAATGCCAAATCGTTTGATGAAATGTCAGACCTTTCTTTGGCGTTACGCGAAAAGTTAAAAGCAAACTTTTTATTTCAAAAGTTGGATGTTGGCGATGTTCAATTAAGCAATGATGGAACCGTAAAATCTGCTTTTCAAACTCCTGATAAAAAGGTAATTGAAGGGGTTTTGATTCCAACACCCAAAAGGCTTACAGCTTGTATTTCGAGCCAAATTGGATGCAGTTTAACTTGCGCATTTTGCGCTACAGGAAAGTTAAAAAGGTTGCGCAATTTAACTGCTTCAGAAATTGTTGACCAAATAGTTTTAATTAATGAGCAATCGTTAAAAAATTACCAAAAACCGCTTACCAATATTGTTTACATGGGCATGGGTGAGCCTTTGCTAAATTACCGCGAAGTGCTGCGTTCGGTAGAAAAAATTACCTCGCCAACAGGTTTGGGTATGTCTCCAAAACGAATTACTGTTTCAACTGCAGGCATCGCTAAAATGATTGAAAAGTTAGGCGATGACGAAGTGAAATTCAACTTGGCCCTTTCGCTACACGCAGCAAATGATAAAAAGCGAAGTAAAATAATGCCTATCAACGACCAAAATAACTTGGCTGTTTTAACCAAAGCGCTGCAATATTTTGTTTCTAAAACAGGACAAAAAGTAACCTTTGAATACATCATTTTTAAAGACTTTAACGATAGTATTGAAGATGCCAAAGAGCTAGTTCGCTTTTGCGCCAAAGTGCCTTCAAAAGTTAATATTATTGAGTACAACCCAATTGACGATGGGGAATTTCAAAAAGCTGATGAGCAAAAAGTAAATGCTTTTTGTGCTTACTTAGAAGAAAAGGGAATTACTGCCAACATAAGACGAAGCCGCGGAAAAGACATTGATGCAGCTTGCGGGCAATTGGCCAACAAAAACAAAGCTGTGTTTGCGTGAAACAACTAATCGCAATACTATTTGGATTTTTTAACCTTAGCGTTATTGCGCAATATTCTATCAATTGGACTGCTTCACATGAGTTTCCTGTTTCTAGCCCACAATTTGTAAAAATGATCGGCCCTGTAAACGACTCATTGTTGTTTGTGATTTCGGGCCAAGCTTCTTCATTGTTAAATGACGAATCTTACTTTTTAGAAACTTTCAACCTAAATACCCAAGAAAAAACAGTTAACCAACAGTTGTCTTTACCTTACCTAAAATCTAAAGAAAAAGCCATTATAGAAATTATTGGAATTGAGCAAACGGTTTGCATTTTCTATACAGACTTTAACCGCAGCAATGGAAAAAACCTGTTGTATGTATCTCAGTTTAACAAAAAAGGAAGGCCGGTAAAAGAGAATATTTTGTTAGATTCAATTGAAGCATACTCTGCCTCTCGAAGAGGGGTTTTCAATATCACCACCAATCCAAAAAAAGACAAGTTTATTGTTTTTCCGGTAGAGCCTTTCGAAAAAGCCACCAACCAAAAAATAAGATATTCCATTTGGAATTCGGAGTTAAAACCTCATACAACTCGAGTATTTGATTTGCCCTATAAAGCTAGAGAAGTAGAGCTAACCCAATTAGATTTAGGAGAAGATGAAAATGCCTATTTCTTAATTAAAATCACCGATTTATTTAAACGTTGGAGTCCCGGCTTGCCCAACTTTAAATATGTAATGATAGAAAGCGTTTCTAACAAAAAAGAAATAAAAGAATATGAAATTGAAATCCCCAATAAATCTATTTCAGATATAGCTTTTCGGCTCGATAGCAATAACCTAAATATTATGGGTTTGTACTCTGACAACGCAAAGGCGCAAGACGAATCATCAGGCTTTTTTTACATCAACATCAATACAGATTTACGAAAAATAATAAAGTCATCTTTTTCTCCTTACCCATATCTTTTGAAGGCTGCCTTTTTAAATGAAAACCAATTGGAAAAAGGAAAAGAGCTAGACGAGTTTTTTGTGAAAAGTTTTTTGCCTAAAAAAGATGGCTCTTCCTCTTTTATTATCGAGCAATATCTCTTCAGAGAAATTTGTACTACCGATATGAGAACCGGCATCATTAACTGCCAACAAAATTACTATTACAACGATTTAATTGAAATTAACCTCGACCCAAACGGAAAGTTCAAAAGCTACAACATCATCAATAAGGCACAATACAGCAGCACTTCGAGCTGTTTAGATTTATCGTTTTTAGGGCTAACCGATGGACAAAACAACTATTTTCTTTTTTACGACAATAACCGAAATCCAAATGAAATGCAGGCTCGAATAGAAAAATTAAAAACCTTTGAAGAAGGAGGAAGAGGCAAATTTTTAAGCGTTAAAGTTGATAATGAAAATATAACCTCCGAAGAATTAAGCTTAGAATTAGACAAGTCTGAAAACTTATTGGTGAGAGAATGTGTTAAGGTTGATGATTCATCATATTTGGTGCAGGCTGGTAATAAAAGATATTATAGGTTTGGAGTGTTGAAGTTGGAGAGAAAAAAATGAGCGAAAATATTTCGATAGATACCATAAAAAAACCCATTGCTGAATACATGGATTTGTTTGAACCAAGGTTCAGATTATCTATGAAAAGCAAGGTGGCTCTGCTCGACAGAATTACCCACTACATAATAAAACGCAAAGGCAAGCAACTTAGGCCCATGTTTGTGTTTTTATCGGCCAAACTTACAGGTTCGGTAAACGATTCAACCTACAATGCAGCATCTTTAATTGAACTTTTACACACCGCTACTTTAGTGCACGATGATGTGGTTGACGACGCTGCTTACCGAAGAGGATTTTTCTCGCTAAACGCCCTTTGGAAAAACAAAGTTGCCGTTTTGGTAGGAGACTACCTTTTGTCTAAAGGCTTGTTAATGGCCATTGACAACAAAGAGTTTCAGCTGTTGCAAATTGTTTCTAATGCCGTTCGTGAAATGAGTGAAGGCGAGCTTTTGCAAATGGAAAAAACCCGAACCCTAAATATTGAAGAATCAATTTACTTTGATATTATTAGGATGAAAACAGCAGTGCTAATAGCTGCTTGTTGCGCGGTTGGAGTTGCTTCTACGGGCGCAAACGAACACCAAATAGAATTGGCCAGGTTAATGGGAGAAAAGGCCGGCATTGCCTTTCAAATAAAAGATGATTTGTTCGATTTTGGATTAGGCAAAAAAACCGGCAAACCAACAGGCATCGATATCAAAGAAAAGAAAACAACCTTGCCCTTGATTTATGCACTCAATAATTCATCAGGCAGCCAAAAAAGCAGAATCATCAACATTGTAAAAAGCAACTCAAAAAACGATAAAAAAATAAACGAGGTAATGGAGTTTGTTTTTAAAAGTGGAGGCATTGAATACAGCCAAAAACTGATGGAGCAATACACCAACGAAGCCTTGGCTATTTTAGATGAGTTTGAAGACAGCGAAGCCAAAACTTCGCTTAAACAACTGATAAAATTTACCATTGAGCGAGAGAAGTAAGCTTAGCTTTTGTTGTTTAAAATCCTCAATAATTTTTACCTTCGACGTTCGCTAAAAAAATCGCTAATTGATACCAAAACATATCATCGATCAAATATTTGAAACTGCCCGTATTGAGGATGTTATTGGTGATTTTGTAAATCTTAAAAAATCTGGTTCAAGCTTAAAAGGCCTCAGCCCTTTTGCCGATGAAAAAACACCTTCTTTTATGGTGTCGCCAGTAAAGCAAATATTTAAAGATTTTAGTTCGGGCAAAGGCGGTAATGTAGTTACCTTTTTAATGGAGCACGAGCATTACTCGTATCCTGAAGCTTTAAAGGTTTTGGCCAAGCGTTACAACATCGAAATTCCTGAAGATGAGGAAATGTCGCCCGAGCAAAAAGAAGCCCAAAGCGAGCGAGAAAGTTTATATGTAATCAACAACTACGCGCAAACCTATTTTAGCGAGCAACTTTGGGATACCGACGAAGGCAAATCTGTGGCCTTGGGTTATTTTAAAGAGCGTGGTTTTACCGACAAAACCATCAAAAAATTCAATTTGGGGTATAACCCAGAAGGTTGGGAAAACTTGGTGAAAGCAGCCAAAGAAAATGGTTACAAAACCGAATATTTGGTAAAGGTTGGATTGGCCAAACAAAAAGACGAACGGGTTTACGATACTTACCGAGGCAGGGTAATGTTTCCTATTCACAATCTTTCGGGTAGGGTAATTGGCTTTGGGGGAAGAACCCTTCGCACCGATAAAAACATACCCAAGTACATCAACAGTCCTGAGTCTATAATTTACAACAAAAGCCAAACGCTTTATGGCATTTACCAAAGCAAAAGCGAAATTATAAAGCAAGACAATTGCTTGTTGGTGGAGGGTTATACCGATGTAATCTCTTTGCATCAAAACGGAATTGAAAATGTAGTTGCCTCTTCAGGAACTTCCTTAACCGAAGACCAAATTAGGCTCATAAAAAGATACACCAACAATGTAACTGTACTTTATGATGGAGATGCAGCCGGCATAAAAGCCTCGTTTCGTGGTATAGATATGTTGTTGACCCAAGGGTTAAACATCAAGGTTGTTTCTTTTCCTGGTGGAGAAGACCCCGACTCTTTCGCTCAAAAACACGAAACCGAAGAAACAAAAGAGTTTTTGGCTTCACAAGCCAAAGATTTTATTGTTTTTAAAACAGATATTTTAAGCAAAGACGGTCAAAACGACCCATTGCAAAAAGCCAAGTTGTTGCGTGATGTTGTTAACTCCATTGCTTTAATTCCTGATCATTTAACAAGGGCAGTTTATATTAAAGAATGCTCGAAGTTATTAGATGTTGAAGAGCGAACTTTAGTTTTAGAGCTGAATAAAATTCGCAGAAAAAACGACCAAGACAAGCGCCAAAAAGACGAACGCAACCAAGGTGAAGTTTACCGAGATGCTCCCTTAGAGGATTTACAAATTACCAAAGTATCGGTACATGTAAACGAGAACGATTTAAACGCTCAAGAAAGTGAAGTAATTAGGGTTTTACTTACCTATTGCAATATTGGCGTTGAAAAAGAACCCGAATTCGATAAACTAGGAAATCCAATTATTGACCCAGATGAAGAAATATTAAATGCGGGCACTATCATAATTGCAGAGCTTTTAGAAGATGGTTTTGCATTTGAAAACACAACTTTTCAAAATATTTTCGAAACTGTAAAGAGTCAATTAGAAACAGAAGGCCAAATGGACGAAAACTACTTTTTAGTTCACGCTCCTGAAGATGTTAGAAATGTGTACATTGATTGCTTAAAACCAGGAAATGAATTGCATAAATGGGACACCAAAAAGATTTTCGTAAAAACCGAAAAAGAAAAAATTCGTTTGGCCATTGAATCAGCATTGTTGCACTTGCGCTCTAAAAGACTCATGAAATTAATTGGAGCATTAGAGCAAAAAATAAAATTAGGGCATCAAAACAATGAAGATATTATGCCTTTGATGCAAGAAAAGAAGAAGCTTGACGAAGTAAAAAAAATGCTTTCTAAGCCTCTCGGAATTGTAATTAGATAGTATGCAAGAGATAATTGAATTTTTAAGCTCCCTAAAAGAAATATTAGAATATGAATTTATCCAAACGGAAAGAGTTCATATTTCGCTCATAAACATCATTACTCTTTTGATGATTATGGCAATAGCTAGAATAAGCTTTTACCTAATTTCTCAACTGATAAAAAGAGCCCGGGTAAATAATGAGGTAATAGATAAAGGCAAGGCTTACACCATGTCTCAATTAGTAAAATACCTTATTTACTCTATGGCTACCATTTTCGCCATTGAGAGCTTGGGTATTAATGTATCAATTTTAATTGCCTCTTCTGCAGCACTTTTTGTAGGTATTGGTTTAGGGCTCCAAAATATTTTTAACGACATCGTATCGGGCATTTTCTTGCTTTTTGAGCAATCTGTTGCGGTAGGCGATGTAGTTGAGATTGATAGTTTGGTTGGGCAAGTGAAAGAAATTAACATCCGCACAAGCCGAATAAAAACCCGAGATGGAATCATGATAATTGTACCCAACTCTAAGCTAATAGGAAACAATGTAATTAATTGGAGCACAGAAAATAAGCGTACTCGATTCGTAATAAAAGTTGGTGTTATGTATGGCTCTGATACCCGTTTGGTTGAAAAACTATTGGTTGAATGCGCTTTAAATCACCCAGATGTTGACAATACGCCAAAGCCATTGGTAAGGTTTTCTAGCTTTGGCGATTCATCCTTAGATTTTGAGCTTCTTTTTTGGACCGAAGAAGCTTGGC
>Ga0206131_10005960_pt1 | contig 12622 bp, 9 predicted proteins | sample Helgoland_Spring_FD_148636 | JGI IMG/M metagenome (GOLD analysis project Ga0206131, IMG submission 148636) | Pelagic subsurface seawater microbial communities from Kabeltonne, Helgoland, North Sea - Helgoland_Spring_Bloom_20160517_1 | ecosystem: Environmental > Aquatic > Marine > Epipelagic ... | reverse complement strand
GTAGAACCTGTTAAGAAGCCTATTTTTCTTCTAGCTTCTCTTGGATATTTGACGGCATCCACCCCACAAATTTCAATGGTGCCCGAGCTAGGTTGAAGGATTGTAGAAAGCATACGCAGGGTTGTTGTTTTACCTGCTCCATTAGGCCCTAAAAGTGAAAATACTTCACCTGGATTACAAGAAAAACTAAGATTGTTGACCGCTAATGTATACTTATCGTTTGCAGGATGCTCCTTTCTTTGTTCTTTACTAAGTCTAAATTCTTTTGAAACGTTTTTTACTATAATCATTTCGTGTTTTTAAGGCTTCTATTCTCAAGCGAGATAGCTTTGTTTTTATTTGCCAATTGACCGCAAGCCGCATCAATATCTTTTCCACGACTCCTCCTGATATTTACAATAAGATTTTTAGCTTCTAAAAAGGCAGCGAATTTCTCGACTTTATCCGTATCGGCTTGTTGAAAGGGTTCACCGTCGATAGGATTGTATTCGATAATATTGATCTTACATGGAACACATTTTGCAAATTCAGCAAGCTCACGAGCATCCTCTATCGTATCATTAAATTGATCAAAAATAATGTACTCGAAAGTAACACGAGAACCTGTTTTTTCATGAAAATACTCTAAAGCCTCCTTGAGGGATTGAAGATTATTACTCTCATTAATTTCCATGATTTTATCTCGCTTCTCGTCATTAGCTGCATGTAATGAGAGTGCTAAGTTGAATTTAACCTCGTCGTCCCCTAATTTTTTTATCATTTTATGAATTCCTGCCGTAGAAACCGTAATTCTTTTGGGAGACATTCCAAGGCCGTCTGTCGAGCATATTTTTTCGATGGAACCCAAAACATTTTTATAATTTAAAAGTGGTTCACCCATGCCCATGTAGACAATGTTTGATAAGGATTTTGAATGTCTTTTTTCAGCCTCTTTTTTTAAATAAAAGACTTGATCATAGATTTCACCTTCAGATAAATTCCTTAACAATTTTAGTTTTCCTGTGGCGCAAAAAGCACAGGCTAAACTACAACCAACTTGAGAAGAAATACACGCGGTCATTCGTCGTGGTGTAGGTATGAGGACACCTTCAACTATGGATCTTTCATCAATTTCAAATGCGCATTTCAAGGTCTTATCTTGGCTGAGCTGCTCATCTCTTAAAACAATTTTGTCTATGTTGAAGTTTGCTGATAGTATTTCTTGAAGTGACTTGCCAATGTTCTTCATATCAGAAAAAGAACCACAGTTTTTTTTCCAGAGCCATTCATAAATTTGTTTTGCACGAAATTTAGGTAAATCCTTTTCTACAAGAAAAGATTGTAATTCTTCTAAAGAAAGAGACCGTATGCTATTTAGCTTTTTGGTCATTTATGATTATCTATTCAACATTACTGGCATAACCAGCATCAGGATATCTTCTTTGTCATTATCACCTGAAACGGGTGTTAAAATACCAGCTCTGCTAGGTTCACTCATTGACAGTTTGACTTCATCAGAGTCAAGATTGTTAAGCATTTCAACAATAAACCTTGAGTTGAATCCTATTTCTAGATCGGAGCCATCATAATTACATGTCAATCGTTCGTTTGCTTCATTAGAAAAGTCTAGGTCCTCAGCAGAAAGCGAAAGCTCAGCACCTGCAAGCTTTAATTTTATTTGGTGTGTTGTTTTATTTGAAAAAATTGAAACACGTTTTATTGAATTCAATAATTGTAATCTGTCAATTGTAAGAACGTTAGGATTCTCTTTTGGAATTACGGCTTCATAATTCGGATATTTTCCATCAATCAATCGGCAAACTAACACCAGATCGCTAAATGTAAATACGGCATTAGATTCATTATATTCTAAAGTGATTTCCTCATCTCCTTTAAGGTTTGCTTTCAGCATATTCAAGGCCTTCTTCGGTAGAATGAATTCAGAACTATCTGATGCACTTGCATCCATTCTTTTGTAACGAACAAGCTTGTGTGCATCGGTCGCTACAAAAATAATATCGTTCTTATCAAATTGGCAATAGACGCCGCTCATTGCAGGTCTCAATTCATCATTACCTGCTGCAAATAACGTTCTATTTATTGCCTTCGCAATAATATCACCTGATATTTTAATAGCGCTTTTATTTTCTATTTTGGGAAGCTTTGGGAATTCATCTCCACTAAAACCAACCATTTTTGATTTACCATTATCATAGGCAACCTCAATATTAAAAGTTGCATTTACTTTAAAAGTACAAGGTTGATCTGGTAGGCTTTTGAGTACCTCTAAAACGAGTTTCGCTGGGATTGCTACAACGCCATCTTCCTCAGTTTGTACAGGAAGCTTTGTAATCATGGTCGTTTCAAGATCCGTAGCCGAAACGGTCAGCTCGTTACCTTTAATTGAGAACAAAAAATTGTCCAGAATAGGCAGGGTGTTACTTGTGCTTAGTACTCCTGATATGCTCTGTAAATGTCTTAATAATGTTGCGCTGGAAGCGATAAAATTCATACCGAAAATTGTTTTGTACAAAAATAACAATTCATGTGAAATAGCTAGAATAGTATGCTTTGTATTTATTCGGATAAAATTTATCGGGATAAATTTATCCTTAAATAGACTTTAAATGCGATTCTTTGGAGTATCGCAATTCCAATTTGCTCGGAGAATGGATTTTTTAAATCAACAATATAGCAGAGCTGAGAGATATTCTCGTTTGTGATGTGGGACTCTATTTCAAGAGCCAAAGTTTCTATGAGTAAATGATTTTTAAGTTGAAGGATGTCAATTGTAATCCCTGCCAGTTGAAAGTCTTTGAAAATCTGCTCGTAGGTCTTTTTTCGAAACAATTCCTGTTCCCATAATTCATTCCAATTGAGCTGGAAGTCATTAATTTTTGATATGCTATTGGATTTTTTCAGTTTTCCTTTTTTATCTTTGTGATATCAAAAATAAGGCGCAAATGTTACACAAAGAAATAAATCAATTATGCTCAACTATTCTAAATGATATTCGAACTAAAATAAGTAGTGAGAGAAGATCAATTCTAGAGGCTATTGCACAAGAAATCAATAGCGAATTGAAGATTGGAAATACCGTTAAATTGGTTTATTTGTGCACACACAATTCAAGACGCAGCCATTTTTCTCAGGTTTGGGGATGTCTTGCTTCAGTACTTTTTGGATATAAGGAGATTGAAACTTATTCTGGCGGAACTGTTGCTACAGCATGTCATCCATATACTATTGAGGCATTAAGGCAATTAGGTTTTAAGATAACATGTGCTGATTTAGAGGCCGATAATCCGCATTATAAAGTTTATTATTCGACGGATAATTTTATTGATTGTTATTCTAAAGCAAATACAGACAATGAATTGCCTCAAAGTGATTTTATTGCGATTATGACCTGTTCTGATTCTGACGACAACTGTCCATTGGTACCTGGAGCTAAAAAGCGGTTTTCTACTACATATGATGATCCTAAAGAATTTGATGACGCACCTAACCCAGTAATGCATTACAAAGAAAGAAGCCTGCAGATTGCTCAAGAAGCACTCTATACTTTTCAGTATCTATCAAAGCTTAACCCTAAGCTATAGATTTAAAAAGGTTCCAGAATGTGTTTTGAGGCAATGGAGCCTTAATCGAAATAGGTTCCTTTGTCGTTGGGTGATTAAAATCTAGTTTTCTCGCATGTAAACAGATAGAACCGTCATTGTTTGATCTTTTTGCACCATATTTTAAATCTCCTTTTATGCAGCAACCGATTTTAGAAAACTGAGTTCTGATTTGGTGATGCCTGCCTGTTTCAAGCTTTATTTCTACAAGGTGGTATCGTTCAGATGAGGACAGCAGGCGGTAGTTTAGTATCGCTTCTTTCGCTCCTTTTGTTTCCTTAGATGTTACGTAGCTTTTATTTTGTTTTTCGTTCTTTTTTAAATAATTAATAAGCGTTCCATTGGCGTTTGGTGGCTTGTTTTCGAGAATTGCCCAATAGGTTTTAGCAGTTTCTTTATCTCTAAATTGTTTGTTCATGCGCTCTAACCCTTTGCTTGTTCGCGCAAATAAAATAACGCCACTTGTGGGTCTATCTAATCGATGGATCACGCCGCAAAACACATTTCCTGGCTTGTTATACTTTTTCTTTAAATAAGCCTTTATGGTGTCAGGCATTGTAGTGTCTCCGGTGCGATCACCTTGTACAATTTCTGAAGATTTCTTATTGAGGGCAATCAAATGATTGTCTTCATATAGAATACTACTTGGATCCATCTATAGAAGATTTCAGCCCTTTCATTTTTTTGTTTCTCCAATAAGCCGTAATGCTTAAGATTACAAATACAAGAGCAGTATACCATATCCAATTAGGGATGTCGCTCAGTCCATCTCCCTGGGCATAAGAATGTAATCCGACAAGCACAAAGTTCACACCAAAAAACGTAAACAATATTGCTGAATATCCCCAGAATGCGACTAAGTTAAAAGTGAATTTACTATTCAAACCTGGAATAAAGCGAAGGTGCAGAATCACTGCGTAGACCAAAACAGAAACCAATGCCCATGTTTCCTTTGGATCCCAACCCCAATATCGCCCCCAAGATTCATTCGCCCAGATCCCTCCAAGAAAGGTACCGATCGTAAGCATGAACAACCCTATGGTCATCGTCATTTCTGAGACATATGTGAGCTCGTTGATGTTTCTTTTGATCACACTTTTATTGCCGTTAGTTTGTGTAATATACAAGATGAGGTTCAGTAAGCTCAAAATACAGGCAAGCCCCAAAAAGCCATAGCTTCCTGTGATAACCGCAACATGGATCATGAGCCAATAGGATTTTAGTACGGGCTGGAGTGGTGTGATTTCGGGATCGAGCAGGTTCATTTCGGTTACAAAAATCATCAAAGCTGCAAGGACTGCGGTCCCTGCAATGACCACAGCATTTTTCCTTGAAAAGAAAAATCCAGCGAGCATACTCACCCATGCAATAAACACGACGGCTTCGTATCCGTTACTCCATGGTGCATGTCCGGAAATAAGCCACCTCATGGCTAATCCAGAGGCATGAAAAAGAAAGAAACCTATCAAGCCTACAAATAATACCTTCCTAATGATTTCAAATATTTTGTTGTCTCTGTTTAAGAAGATTTTAATGAAAAATAAAACCAACATTAAAAGCCCAAGAAGGGCATAGCCTCTGAAGGTACGCTTAAAAACATCTAAGTTATTATAGGCGATTTCGAGCGCCACGATTTGTTCAGAAGGCACAATGTTTTTGGCAACTTTTCGTTGTATTGATTTAAGCTTTTTAAGATTTGTATCGGCATTTTTACTATCCTCTTCATAAATAGATTGAAAGTAATTTAAAGCGGCCATTACACCTAAGGAATCTGTAGATTGTCTTATACCCATGTTGAGTGGCGAAGACCATGTATTATTGGGGTCTTCTGATATCGGTATTAACTTCATGTATTCCCATGAAATGATGCTGTACGTCACCTGGAAACGCTCTTTGAATTTGATTATTTTTTTATCAAACTCATCTCTTTTTGACTCTAGTTTTTGAAAACTTTCGGCATATAATTTTTCCCATTTGAAATTACCTGTTGAATCTAGAGTAGATTGATAGGAGACGTATTTTTCTAGTTGGAGTCTTTTTTGAAGTGCCCGATCAACATAAATGATCTTTTGATTCATCCAATAGGCAGGATACATATGCATACTTACGATTGTTTGAACTGCATTGTATGTTTCCTTATTTGTTACATAAACTTTATCTCTATGTATTTTTCTTAGTAGTTGGTCACAAAGCGTATGGGCTGGAATAATTCTTCCTTCAAAACTTTGTACAAGAAGTGTTGAAAAACTTTCTACTCCGGATTCGTTGAGAATTTTGTAGGATTCTCCATTTATGATTGCTTTTTCACTAGGTGATTCGTTGGAAATCTCATGCGAATCGTGATCATGATCTGAGTGGTCATGATGATCCTGTGCCCTTAGAGCTGAGCTGAATGAAGCTATTGTCACGGCAGCTATTATGACGCCTAACTTCTTCGTTTTTAACTTCTTTAGTTTTGTATTCAAGGATTTGAATCTACCTGTTGGGGCAATAATGGAGAGTATCATTCCAATTGCCATTAATAGATACCCTAAATAGGTGATATTTGTGCCCCATTTGTCATAATTAACACTCAGGACAGTTCCTTCTTCGTTTTCGGGGGTTTTCGGGTCATCCAAAGTATAGCTCGATTGGAAAAAACGATACCCTTCATAATCCATGACATGATTCATAAATATACGCTTGTTCCAATTTTTATTCTTTTTTTCATCAATCAAAGTTACTTCACTAGCAAAAGAGGATGGTGATTCTGAACCTGGATATTTATCGAGCTGAAAGTCCCGGCAATGTATTTTATAAGGTATTGGTTTTCGGATCGCCCCATACTCTAATTGTAACCTTAAATTATTTAATTTGAAGGTGTTCGGAACTGGCACTGCACCCATACCGCCTTTTAATTGCACTTGTATTGGGGAGGTGTTTTTTGAACGCGTATCGCTTACCTCGACAGTCAGGTAATCAGAACCTCTATTTTTGTTGCCAGAATGAATCAATTCTTTTCTGGCATGGTCAAAAATATTCTTTACCACAAATTGACTGTTTCCCACTTGGTAAAGTGTTGTCTTTTTCAATTCAGACCACGTTCCTTCTTCATAATTAATGTAAAGGGAATCGGGTGGGTTTTGACCGGTTTGTCGTGCTTTCCTCATTTCGCTCATTGCCAAAGAGCGCATGGGAACAGCGGAACTTATTTTTAAACCATTTACACCTTCTTTGATTTGTATTCCCATCTCAATATCATCTTCTCCGAATATGAGCGGCACGCCTCCTACCATAAGAGATTCTTTTTCTCCAATGTAATTAGATTCCATGCCTTCAGTGACGATGTCCAAGACCTTGGATTTTAATTTTTTGTCGATTTTAAATGAGTCAATACATTTGGATTTAAAGTCAATGTAATCGATCTTTATTTCGTGGTTAGGCAGCTCAATTGAGGTGCTAAAGTCATTCCCGAAATTATGCGTGTATTCTGAAAGGAACTTTTTGATGCCCTTAATCTCTGTCGTGTTTGTTGCGGTGTCTGTAATTTTTACAAGTATATGAGGGTCTGATGTGTAAATGAAATCAGACGTTTTACCTTCTCCAACAACCATGATGCCTTCAAAACTAACGAATCTAGTTACAACCGATCCAAGAAGGATTATGAGGAAAGAAAGGTGAAATGAGAGCACTGCGATTTTTTCGCGCTGAAACATTTTATACCGGTAAATATTGGCGATGAGATTTAGGCCAAGGAAGAATAAAAGGAATTCAAACCACGTGGCGTTATAAATTAAGATTTTTGCTGCCTGAATACCATGAGATGATTCAATAAATGTCGCAAGTCCAATAGCTGTTAGAAAAGCAAACAACCCTAAGGTCATTGCCTTCATAGAAAAAAGCGCACCGATTAGTTTATTCAGTTTTTTTACCATCGATTGCAAAAATAAGCAACTCTAGAAGATACTGCCTAATAAGTCAAACGTTTTTTGGGCTCAGTAATAAGAATTTAATCTCTGTGGGTTAGGATGAATTTCCGGTTTAAACAGCAACGGTATCAGCGCTCCAACCATAAATTGCCGGGTTTTTACCCCCCATTGGTCTGAGGTATGCAGAAAGTTGACCTCTGTGATGAATAATGTCATTTAGAAAGAACCACATCATTTGAAATCTAGGCATAGATCCAAAAGGGTTTCCGCCAACAGACAGGGAGACCATTTCATTATCCCATTTTTCTACTTCGAAATTGTTTAAAATGTCTGATGCCTCCTTCCAAAGACGCTCTGTTTTAGAAACCAATTCATCAGGTGTTGAAAAAGGAAATGAAAGCTTTTCATCACATGAGTCATTATGTAAAATGATACTAAAATCATAAACATGAGCGGCAATGTGCTCTGCAATCTCATAAGCTGTTCTATTAATAGGGTGTGGCGTATATTCTAACTGATCCGCAGGAATGGCGCTTATGGTATCTAACGTTGCTTGCATTTCATTTTTGAAAGAAGCTTTGAAAAAATCTAAATTCGTCATGTTTAATTTTTATTTTAGCTAGGTAAATTTAACACAAAGAAAGCGTTGTGGTTTCGACAAATAGTTGGCTAAAAGGAGAACTAAGTTAAAAATGGTAGTTCTTTCTACGTAGAACTACGTAGTCCTCGGAACCTAGTCTTATCGCCACTTTGAAATATTTTTTAAACCGTTTGCTTTGATTAACTTTGGAAGGCTATTTAAAATCTAAAAGATATGTATGGACTAGTTAACAAGGCAATTAAAGATTTAGTTGTCGAAAATCATGGTGCTGATACTTGGGCAGTAATTTGTGATGAAGCAGGTTTTGAAGAATCTGACTTTATTTCAATGAGCCCGTATCCAGACAAATTGACTTATGATCTGGTAGGAGCTGCGAGTAAGGTTTTAAAAACCGATGCCAATTCAATTTTGGAGGCTTTTGGTGAATATTGGATACTTTATACGGCAGAGCAAGGATATGGTGACCTTTTAGATTTGTCAGGATCTTCATTTGTCGAGTTTCTTGGTAATTTGGACATGTTGCATTTGCGTATTAACAATATGATGCCAGAGCTTAAAGCACCTCTTTTTTCAACTCAGAACGAAACTGAAAACTCCGTTGAACTTTTGTATAAGTCACACAGACAAGGCTTGGTTCCAATGCTAAAAGGTCTTATAAGAGGTTTAGGTAAACGTTTTGACATGGTTGTGGCTATCAAGGAGATGGATTCGGAGTCTTCTGAAGAAAAAGGTCTTTGCTTTAAAATCACCTGGTAAGTGAAATCTTAATTCTATTCAAAGTTTTGATAACAAGATCCTTTCCACAATATATGAGTGAAGAATCCAAGCTCGAAATCGAGAAGGTTTTGAGCCTAACAGAACAACTCTGTGGCGTATCGAAAGTTTATTTTAGATGTCTAACAGGTGATGATAGTACTCTATTAACAAATGACAAGTCTACAGTTGATCAGTTTAATGAAATTCATGAAAAGGTATTGGCTCAAGGCTCACAAATCGCAGTAAACAACTCAACAGAAAAGATAAAGTCGTTTTTAAGTTTTCCTATTCGAGATGTAAATGAATCGGTTAAAGGTTCTTTGGGAATTGCTGATGAAAAGGCCATAAACTTGAACACTTTTCAGATCGAAACTTTAGAGATTTATGTGGACAAACTAGCTAGGCTGCTTTCAGCGTCGACATTTATAGACGGGAAACCCTCACAAATCCTAAATGAATGTGCGCCTTATTATTTTGTCCTAAATAGCAAATTTGAGATTCTTGAAATAGGAGTAAATTTCAAAAAGTCTACTCCTCAAATAAAAGTTGGGGATAGTATTTTTAAATACTTTATGATCGATCGTAAAGATTGTTTGGAAGATTTAAACCTTGGGGATGCGTGGTTTCGTGTAATGCATTTTCTTGACCTTAAAGATATTCAGCAGCGTTTCAAGTTTACGATGAGACGAATAGGCAGCTATAATTACTTATGGGCTTCACCCATTATTAACTCAAAATTTGCTTTAAAAAATTACAATGTTACGGTAAAGGATTTTCCGTTACACGATACAATTGCAGAGTTCCTCTTTTTAGAACAAACCTCGAGAAAAAGTCTTGAAGAGTCACAGGCGATTACTCAAAATATTCTTTTAAAAAACAAGGAAATTGTTCGTATCCAAAAGGAAATGGAGGCGATTTCTAAATTCCCTGAAGAAAACCCTAATCCAATATTAAGATTTGATCTCGACTTGAATTTGGTCTATTTTAATGCCAATTCAGAAAAATCTTTTCTTGACGACATTGGGATCGAGCAGGATCAGTTGAAAAATGAAAAGTTCCAACAAATATTAAGTGAGGTGATTTCTAGTGGAAAGCCACTTCATCATTTCTTTATTGAAGCCAAATCTCGCTACTATTCCGTGAATATTGCATTGATCTTTGAGATGGGATATTTGAATATATATGCTAATGATATAACGGAGTACAGAGATCGAAATGCAAATAATGAAAGCGCATTGAAAGCATTGAATAATCAGCTTGAATCTCAACGTGAATTTTATGAATTTATTTTGAATAATTTACCTGCGGATGTTGCTGTCTTTGATAAAGATCATAATTACATGTTTATCAATCCCCAAGGGATAAAGGATGAAAAGATTAGGTCATTTATGATTGGAAAAAACGATTATGATTATTGTCGCTTAAAAGGTATTTCAACCGAGATGGCAGATGAACGGAGAATTCTTTTCAATCGTGTTCTGAAATCAAAGAAAAGGGAGATATGGGTTGATGACCTGATTGACAAAAATGGCAATCGAAATGTGATTCATCGAACAATGGGGCCTTTATTTGATGAGAATGGGGATGTTCGTGTCGTGATTGGATATGGAACTGAGATTACTCAGCGAGTTATAGCAGAAGAAGAAAACGTAAAGCTATCTCTTGTCGCCAAAAACACAAATAATGGTGTACTCATGTTAAATACGGACATGGTAATTACTTGGGCCAATCAGGCTATGATAGAAAGGTCGGGATATACCTTGAGTGAAATGCTTGGTAAAAATCCAAGAGAGTTTATTTCAAAGGAAAAGAATTCTGACGAGCATAAAAAACTTATAGAGGCTATAAAAAACAAACAAAATGTTGAGGTAGAAATGCAACATATAGCCAAAGGTGGATTGAATTATTATGTCTCACTGAATCTCCAGCCATTATTTGATGCTGATAATTTTCATACGGGATACATGATGGTTGAGTTTGATATTACAGAGCGCTTAAAAAACCAAGAGATCATTCAAGATTTAAATGTAAACCTTGAAAGATTAGTTCAAGAGAAAACAGCAAAGAATATGGAGCTGGCTTCATCACTTCGAGACCAAGAGAAAATGGTAACTATCGGGGAACTAGCTTCCGGTGTAGCTCATGACTTAAATACACCACTTGGCGCAATAAAAAGTGGTACTGAAAATGTTAGCTATACCATGGATGTGTTGTTTAAAAATCTTATCCCAAAATGCACGCCTGATGAAATCGAATATGCATTTAATAGAGCGAATAATTCCTCTTTTGAGTTGTTCATTGGTGGTGTTCAAATGCGAAGAGAACAGCAAGCATTACTATCCTACCTAAAAAATAAAAAAGTTGATTTCTCGGATAAAAAACTCAATAATATTGCATCTCTTATGGTGAAAGCTCGAGTGCTTATTGACAATGAAAAGGAGATTCAATTTATTTTAAACTCAGTCAATCCAACATTGTTTTTAGACTTGATTTATCATGTACGACTCGTATTCTCTTTTGTTCAGACTATTTCAACCTCAGGCAATCGAGCATCTGAGGTTGTGCAGAACCTGCGCTTATTTATTCGTGAAAAGCGAAATGTAAAATCAGGTATTGTAAATATTAAAAACAACATAAGAACGGTACTTAATATTTTCAGTCATAAAATTGAAAATATTGTTGACTTAACTTTTGATGTTGCCCCATCAATTAATGTTAAAGGGTATGATGTTCGATTATTTCAATTGTGGTCAAACCTGATCAAAAATGCATTGGAAAGTATGGAAGATCAAAAAGGTCCGAAAACGCTAAAGTTATATTCTAAAATCACTACAGATTATTACAGTATTACTGTTGAGAATAATGGACCTTCGATTTCAGAAGAAAACCAATTAAAGATTTTTAATAAATTTTTTACGACCAAAGGGAAGAAAAAAGGTTCAGGCCTAGGATTAAATATTGTCAAAAATGTTCTCGAAGAGCATCAAGGCCAGATTTCTTTGGAGTCCGATAAGGATGTGACAAAGTTTATAATCAAATTTAAAAGAGATAAATGAGTCAATTTAGACACGCAGTAATATGCATTGATGATGATCCTTTGATTCTGCAAGTGTTGGGGTTTCAGATGGAAAAGTTTTTGAATCACTCAGATACAATTATTGAATTATATACAGAGCCCGCTAAGGCACTTCGTGATATAAAGGATTTTGTATTTGAGGATATAGAAATTCTTTTTGTAATTGTTGATTATCAGATGCCTCATATTTCAGGCGCGAAATTTATTAGAGCATTAAAGGAAACGCATCCAGCAATTCCATGCATCATGTTGTCAGGCCAGGCAAATTCATCACAAATAGAGGCTTTAGAAAGAGATGGCCTTTTGGAGGCTTTTCTGCAAAAACCTTGGGAAGAATCAGAATTGAAAAGAAGTATAGAATTACTAAAGAAGAGGCGACCATGATGACAAGAAAGAAAATAATACTACTGTATTTTGTTTGCTTTTCATTTATTGTAGGTGCTCAAAAATTTTCAGAAGAAGAAACTGAAAAAATAGATCGTTACAACGCAATAATAAAGAATCCGAATAGTTCAGATACGGCAATTGCCAACTCCTATTTAGAATTATCTTCTATTCTATATGTCTCTAATGTAGATACGATGATTCCTATGTGTAATAAGGTGATTGAGATTGTTGGGCCAAAGCTTGCACAAGCATCCTCAGAAAGAGAAAGGATGGAATTGTTAAATCTACATTCTGG
>Ga0206131_10005955_pt1 | contig 12627 bp, 8 predicted proteins | sample Helgoland_Spring_FD_148636 | JGI IMG/M metagenome (GOLD analysis project Ga0206131, IMG submission 148636) | Pelagic subsurface seawater microbial communities from Kabeltonne, Helgoland, North Sea - Helgoland_Spring_Bloom_20160517_1 | ecosystem: Environmental > Aquatic > Marine > Epipelagic ... | reverse complement strand
GACATGGCAATATCCGGACGGATGGCGCGAAGCTTGTCAATCACCGCCAGATAGACATCACTTGTGTGACGACGGTTCATTTCCTGCAGAACATGGTTTGACCCAGACTGGATTGGCAAATGCAGATACGGCATTAATTGCGGCACGTCACCATGAACGGCGATCAATTCATCATCCATATCCAGCGGATGCGATGTCGTATAGCGAATACGCTCAAGCCCATCAACCTCGGCAAGCGCACGAATCAACCGGCCAAGCGTCCAGTCTTTGCCGGAATCATGCGCGCCATGATAGGCATTCACATTCTGCCCAAGAAGCGTCAATTCACGCGTGCCGCTTGCCACCAGCCGTTTGGCTTCTTCCAAAACAGTTTTGACCGGGCGCGAAAACTCAGCGCCGCGTGTGTAAGGCACAACGCAAAAGGCGCAAAATTTATCACAGCCTTCTTGAACGCTCAAAAATGCGGCTGGGCCACGCGGTGCATGCTCGCCCGGCAGAAAATCAAATTTCACTTCTTCGGGGAAATCCGTATCAATAATCCGGTTGCGGCTTGCCGGATCAATCTTGCCAACCAATTCGGGAAGCCGGTGATAGGTTTGCGGCCCAACAACAATATCAACCCATGGCGCGCGGCGGGTAATTTCTTCGCCTTCGGCCTGTGCCACACATCCGGCAACCGCAATCGTAACCTGACGGCCCTGCTGATCAGCGGCGCGTTCTTTGAGTTGGCGCAATCGGCCAAGTTCGGAAAACACCTTCTCAGACGCTTTTTCACGAATATGGCATGTGTTCAAAATCACCATATCGGCGCCATCAGCCATATCGGTTGGCGCATAGCCAAGCGGTGCTAGAACATCGGTCATACGATCAGAATCATAAACATTCATCTGACAGCCGTAGGTTTTGATAAAGAGTTTTTTGGTCAAGAGCGCTATGTCACATTTCAGCAGTGCAAATCCAAGTCCCCTTGTACCGCCTAGAAGCAAAGATGGTCAAGGAAAAGCCTCAGTAGGGCACCACTTCATCATGATTGCGTCGATTTTCCGATTACCTTGTTTGTAATAGTCTTTGCGGCGGCCAAATTCGACAAAACCGAAATCGCGATAAAGCCCAAGCGCTGGCACATTATCTTCGGCGACTTCAAGCACGACTCTAGTCATATTCTGGCTGGTACCATGCTCAAAAAAATGCTGCAAAAGCCGTTTGCCAACACCCTGTCTTTGCCGGTCAGGCGTAACGCCAATTGACAGGATTTCAGCTTCACTATCAATCATCGTGGCAAGAAGATAACCATTAAGATATGGCGCCAAATCACCGGCCGATATGGATTGTGGCTGATCCTGATCGGGTACCAGATCGACAAAACCACAAAAAACCGGGTTGGACTGCAATCCCATCAGGCGGGCCTGATCAAGCGCGGTTGCAAATAATCTGGCCTCAAGCGTAGCGATTGCATCACAATCAGCCGGAGTGATGCGCCGGATCATCAAGCCGATGCTTTCTTTTTCGGCCCAAGACGCGGATCGGCGAGATAAAGCGGCGTCAATGGTGAAACCACGCCCCGCGTGAGATGATGCGCGGCAAGATTGGCAATCATGCCAGCATCAACCGATATATCATCAATCCCTTGATCAGCCGCATCAGCTGATATCATTTTGCCGCCCGCCACGCGAACCTGCCTGCCAGCGCCAAGAAAGGCCGCGCCAACAGCTTGCCCACCATATCCGGCAAGCAAAATCGTCTCTTGGCCAAACGCCGACGGCACAAGCAATGGCAATTGTTCAATCTGCGATTCGAAAATATCACCTTGTGGTGTCATATCGGCGGTAAAAAACTGCGCATAGACATTGCCACGCCGCGTATCGGCAAGACATAAGATTGGTAAATCGCCATGGTCATCGCCGCAAGAATAGGCAAGCGCCTCAAGACCGGAAATGCCAAGCCCAGGCAAATCATGCGCCAGACAAACGCCTTTGGCTGCGGCCAGTGAAACACGAAGGCCGGTAAATGATCCAGGACCACGCCCCGCTGCAACATGGCTGATCATGGCAAAATCAACATCTGCCTCAGCCAAAGCCGAAACCGCCAATGGCACCAATGATGCGGCCTGCCCAAAAGCAGCCTCGGCCGTTTTCATGGCGCGGATCACCCCACCAGCATAAACAGCAACTGACAGTTGATTGGTGCTGGCTTCAAAGGCTAATATGACCGGCAAGGCATCAGGGCGTTTGGGCGTTTTCAATCGGCTTATCCTTTATCCAGATCGGCTTATCGGGTTGCATCATCTCACCAAGATGCGCTAAATGAGATCGCTCTAACATTGACAACGCCGCCGGTAAAGTCAGGGTTATATCATTTTTTTAGTGGAAAATCTGCTATGCACATAAGACATTATCAGAACGCTTGTCATTGGCTTGCCTATCTTGGCAGCAGATTTGCGATAATGTCGGTTCTACTGCTGTCGTTTCTGGGATCGGCCTTTGCTGCCGACCATGCGGTGATTTTGATGTATCACCGGTTTGGTGAGAACCGTCTGCCAAGCACAAATATCCGCCTTGATCAATTTGATGCGCATCTTGAGAAATTATCAAATGGCAATTACTCGGTCTGGCCGCTGGCAAAGATTGTCGATCATTTGCAAAAAGATACGCCGCTTCCCGACCGCACAGTCGCGATCACCATCGATGATGCCTATCTATCAGTTTTCACCGAAGCATGGCCGCGGCTACAGGCAAAAGGATTTCCCTTTACCGTTTTTGTCGCCACCGATCCGGTTGATCGCAAAAATCGCGGCTATATGAGCTGGGATCAGCTTCGGCAATTACAGGCCGATGGGGTTGGCATTGGCAGCCAGACAGCCAGTCACCCGCATATGCATTTATCCAGTCTTGCCGATGTTGACGCCGAATTAGAAAAGTCAAATCAGCGATTTCTAGCCGAACTTGGCCTTCGTCCAAATCTGTTTGCCTATCCCTATGGCGAATATAATCTGGCTGTTATCGAGCGCGTGAAGGCGGCTGGTTTCATTGCAGGTTTCGGTCAAAATTCGGGCATTGCGCATGGCTATAATGGCTATTTTGAACTGCCACGTTTTGCCATGAACGAAAAATATGGCACGATGGATCGTTTGACATTGGCGATTGACGGCCTGCCGCTGAAAGCCAACCAAATTCTGCCTGCCGATGTTGTGATTGCGAAAAACCCGCCTGACTTTGGATTTACGCTAGCGCCAGAAATTGCCACAAAAAACCAATTACGCTGTTTCAACACCACCTATGACCAGCTGCAAATCAGCCGGTTGGGGCCACGCGCCGAAGTGCGGTTTCCAGGTCCCCTGCCATCGGGTCGTGCCCGTGTCAATTGCACCATGCCCGGCCCGGATGGACGCTGGCGCTGGTTTGGCAAACAGTTTCTGGTGCCGTAAGGCAGTGGTAAATCTAGCTTAGATACGCCAAGGCAAAACGGCTAAAATCATTGCTACGGATCAAGACTTTTAGCTTCTTCACATAAGCCTCGCCAATTTCGGCATAGCGATCAAGATATTTGGCCAGTATTTTGGCTTCGCCGCCTTTTGGGCGGTTGCGTAATGCCGAACGTGCCTTGCGAAATTTCTGATAATGCGAATGCGTATTCAGATTGTGCATATAGGCGCGAACCGAGCCAAGCAACGATCCAAAACTGCGCACAACAGCGCGGTCATTACTGGCATCAAGCGGCCTGATGCCAGCTTGTTCACGCCATGCCCATTGGCCAAATAACGCATTGCCCTGAATGGCAAATCGCGATGTTCCCCAGCCTGACTCAACCGCCGCCTGCGCCAATGCCAACGCCACCGGAATTGTATCAGCCCGCTCAAGCAACCGCGTCATCAAGGCTTTGTTATCCTGATCGGTTACGTCAATTTTATAAAGTTTTGCCCATTTTTCCAAGGTCGCCCGATCATCATTTTCAAAGGCGCGCCGAATCGCCTCGCGGCGATTGCTGATTTCTTCATTGCTCGCCAAAATAAGCGGCAGCACGATTTTTATGAAGGATTCCTTTTGCGCTGTACCTGATAAAGCCAGATGTGAGTCCGGAATCTGGGTAAAAAAATCGCGTGGCACCAAAAGAGGTTCTGGCGCCGGCACCCGCTTTGTGGACTCAAGTTCAATATGGCTTGTATTCGGTCCTTTGAGCGTTTTTGGTGCCTTTGCCAACAGAGATTTTTCAGGCTCTTGGTCAGGCTCTTGGTCAGGCTCTTGGTCAGGCTCTTGGTCAGGCTCTTGGTCAGGCGCATAACGCATCAGGCCATCCGAGGCATCTGCAGTATTGGCATCGTCACGGCCGGTTTCAGGCACGGCGACGATTGCCGGTGATGCGTCTGGCTGCGCAACTTGTGAGGACATATCGGAAGCCGAATGCTTTCCGGGCGGCAATTCATCTGTCTTTGCCTGTTCGGTAACAGCGTCATGGCTGTGAAAAAATTGTGGTGGTGATAGGCCAAAAAGACCGGGGCCGGTAAAGCCTAAAAACGCAATAGCCGCAGCGATCCAGACAATCCGCCGGTTGGTCAGCCAGTTAGAAATCGACGATATCACGACCTAAGCCTTAAATCTGAACATCTATAATTGGCGCAGTTGTGACTGTCTTACAGCTCGGCCGCACGAACCTCACGCACTTCAGGGATATAATGGCGAAGCATATTTTCAATGCCCATTTTCAAGGTTGCTGTCGAACTAGGACAACCCTGACAGGCACCGCGCATCTGCAATGTGACAACACCATCATCAAAGCCCTGAAACACGATATCGCCGCCATCCATTGCCACCGCCGGACGCACACGCGAGTCCAAAAGCTGTTTGATCTGCTGGACCGTATCGCTATCACCATCTTCGGCATGCGGATCGGCAAGCTCGGCGTCTTTTTCAATGACCGGCATGCCTGATGCGTAATGTTCCATAATGCCGGCAAGAATCCCCGGTTTGAGCGCAAACCAGTCAAGCCCTTCAGCTTTGGTCACGGCAACAAAATCAGCACCCAGAAAAACCGCTGTTACGCCATCAACTTGAAAAAGGCGGCGTGCCAATGGTGATTTATTAGCGCTATCAGAATCGGCAAAATCAGCAGTTCCCTGCGCCATCACCGGAACACCGGGGATGAATTTCAATGTTGCCGGATTCGGCGTATCCTGTGTTTGAATAAACATCTAATCATTCCTTTTCGATGCGATAAATTTGCCATCAACATGGCCCATTTCAGGGCAACAACAGATTAATTTTTTGGCATTTAGGCTAAATTCACAATCTTGGTGCAGACAGGTTCGTCACCGCCCCAAAATCATTTTCATGCCATCGCATAATATGCGTTAGCCCCATCAACGTTATATGGGGATTTCCGTAAAAACTACAACCCGACACCAGCTTAATATCGCATATCTGCACCGATCTGGCTAGTGATCAGCGCACCTGGCGATCACAAGCCCATCTAGCGATCGGTGCTTGATCCTAAAAACCCAACAATATCACGTACCTCGGCAAGAATTGGCCGCGCAATGGCCGCGGCACGTTCGGCACCATCAGCAAGAATCGCGTCAATATCGGCAGGGTTTTCAAGAAGCCGCCGCATTTCAGCACCAATTGGCGATAATTTCGCCACCGCCAGATCACCAAGCGCCGGTTTGAAATCACCAAATCCGCGCCCGCCAAATTCGGCAAGAACATCATCGGTGCTGCATTCAGCAAGCGCAGCATAGATGCCAACAAGATTGCTGGCTTCAGGCCGATCGGCAAGACCAGCCATTTCAGATGGCAAAGCATCAGGGTCAGTTTTTGCCTTGCGGATTTTCTGCATGATCATATCGGCATCATCGGTCATATTGATCCGTGAATTATCTGACGGGTCGGATTTACTCATCTTGGCGCTGCCATCACGAAGACTCATAACGCGCGTTGCGCTGCCAAAAATTTGTGGTTCGGGAAGCGGAAACACATCTTTATCATAGATTGAATTAAAGGCCTGCGCGATGTCGCGGGTTAATTCAAGATGCTGTTTTTGGTCTTCACCAACCGGAACATGCGTTGCGCGGTAAGTCAGGATATCAGCGGCCATCAAGGTCGGATAAGCATAAAGACCAACCGACGCATTTTCGCGGTTTTTACCTGCCTTTTCTTTGAATTGAGTCATCCGGTTCAACCAGCCAAGACGGGTCACACAATTGAAAACCCACGCCAGCTCGGCATGTTGCGGCACGCAAGATTGATTAAACAAAATTGATTGTTCGGTTGAGATGCCAGCGGCGATCAGGCTTGCCGCCACTTCGCGCGTGCTTTTGCGCAAATCAGCCGGATCTTGATGAACGGTGATGGCATGCAAATCAACAACACAATAGATCGATTCAAAATCATGCTGCAAAGCAACCCAATTGCGAATAGCACCAAGATAATTGCCAAGATGCAAATTGCCGGTTGGCTGGATGCCGGAAAAGATGCGGCCTTTTCCTGCGGATTTATGCATTTTTGAATCGGTCATTTGGTCTATCCATCACGCCTGATCAGATGCTGGCAGGCCGGTGCCAACCCATCACATCTGCAATTGAAGTTATATGCCAGCGTTATCCCCGCTTGTGCGGCCGCGGTCAAGTCTTTCGGTTGCCCAATCGGCGGACAAATCCGGCTGGAATCGCCCGAAAACACCAAGCGGCTAAAACAAATCCGCCGCCACCACCAACAACCAAAACGGCAAGCCAGCCTGCCGCGGGCAGAAATTGTCTTATTCCTCCGGCAAGCCAAACCATCGCCAAAAGCAACATCGCCATGACCAGACTGGCAAGAAAAATGCGGCCAATCATACCAAGCGAACCACCGCCAAGACGGCCACGGCGACATAATAAAACCACCATGGTGATTGCCGCAATCAATCCTGATAATGACGTTGCCAGTGCCAGCCCGACATGCCCAAAAATGGGCATCATCACCAATGATGCTGTTATATTGATCACCACGGTCATGATCGATATTTTCAAAACCGTGCCTGGCTGGCCTGCCGCATAAAAGGCGGGTTGCAAAATTTTCACCATGACAAATCCGGGAAGACCAAGCGCATAGGCTGATAAGGCCATTGCCGCCATCACCGCATCATCAATTGAAAAAGCGCCATAGGCAAATAGCCCCTCAATGATTGGACCTGCAAGAAGGATCAGCGCAATAACTGCTGGCACGACAAAGAATCCGCCAAAGATAATCGCCTCATCAAGCGTTTTGGTGATTTCGTCTTTTTGACCAGCCGCTTCGGCAGCGGATAATCTGGGCAGCAATGCCGTACCAAGCGCAATGCCAACAATACCAAGCGGCAATTGCGCCACACGATCAGCATAATAGAGCCATGAAATCGCACCAACCGGCAGCATTGATGCCAAAATCAAATCGACTAGAAGATTAAGCTGCATACCGCCAGCGCCAAGCGCTGCTGGCAGGAATTTGCGCCACATCATTTTGCCCGCATTCGATAGGCGCGGCCATTGCAGTTTTGGCACTGCCGACAGGCGGCGCAGAACAAAAAACAAAAATAACAATTGGCAAAACCCAGCAACCAAAAGGCCGATGGCAATTGGCAAAGCTTTGAACATGCCCAAATCAGCCGCCAAAATCGGAATCGAAATCGCCCCAGCAATAAAACAGAGATTTGCCAAAATTGGCGCGGCAGCAGCAGCCATAAACCGGTCATGCGCATTGGCGATTGCCCCCCAAAGCGCAACCACGGAAATCATCGGCAGATAGGGCATCGTTACACGCGCCAGATCGACCGCTGCAGCCAAACGATCAGGCGTTGCCGCAAAGCCTGGGGCAAGAAGCGCAATGACTTCAGGCATGAAAATTTCGGCAAGTACAACAATCGCAAAAAGCGCAATGATCAGAAAAATCTGCGCCTCAGATGCGAGCCGAAGCGCGGCATCACGCCCGTCGGTTTCGCGTATTTTGGCAAAGCTGGGAAGAAAGGCATTGGTCATCGCGCCTTCGGCACTAAGGCGGCGAAACATATTTGGCAATTTCAACGCCACCAGAAAGGCATCGGCGGCTGGCCCTGCACCCAGAAAACTGGCAAAGGCGATATCCCGCATGAAGCCAACAATACGGCTAATTGCCGTTAGGCTGCCAATCTGTTGAAAAGCGCGGCCAAGCGAGGTGGGTTTTGCAGGATTTGACGCAGTTGGTTGATCGGTCATACCGCTTCCTCATCGGCATCATCAAAAACCGCCAACAGCTGGTTGCGGATGGTCTGCTGGCGCGTTTCACTCTGAATTTGCAGACCAAAAATATCTTTCACATAAAACACATCGACAACGCGCTCGCCATAGGTCGACACGGTGGCCGTCTGAATTTGCAATCCAAGACCGGCAAGGCAAAGCGTGATTTTATGAAGCAAGCCCGGAAAATCGCGGCCATTCACTTCAATCACGCTATGGGTATTGCTGATCTTGTTCGACAAAAGAACGCGCGACGGAACCGGCATTTGCCGCACCCGAAGCGGGGTTTGCTGCCAACGCGCCAACAGCGCTTTTTCCAGTTTCAGTGACCCTGTTAGCGACTTTTCAAGCGTTGTGCGAATCCGCGCCAATTCATCTTGATCTTCAATCGCCTGATTCTTCATATCCTGCAAAAAGAAAACATCAAGAACCGTGCCATCATGACAGGTCGTAATGCGCGCACCAACAATATTCGCACCCGCCGCCGCCACCGCACCGGCAATCCGCGCAAACAGCCCCGGATCATCAACCGTTAGAATCGTCAATTCGGTTATGCGCCGCGCCCGATCGGGCTTGAAATCAATCAGCAAAAGCGCATCCTGATTGGCGAATTCATCACAAAGCCGCGCATGACGAACCTGACTTTCGCAATCAAATCCTGTCCAATAGGTCAGCGGCATATTCGCCGCATGCGCGGCAAACCGTGCCGCGTCCCAATCGGCTAGTTTCGCCGCTGCCTCCTGGCGCGCTTCTTGGGCATTGCCAAGCGCGATCACCGCCGGATCAGCGCCGCGCAAAACCGCATCGCAGCGATAATAAAGATCGCGCATCAACGCCGCTTTCCAGCCATTCCAGATATTCGGTCCAACCGCCCGAATATCGGCAACGGTCAAAACCAAAAGCAGTTTCAATCGCTCGGGTGATTGCACAATACTGGCAAAATCCTCGATCGTTTGCGGATCATTCAGATCATAGCGAAACGCGATTTTGCTCATCAGCAAATGATGCAGGATCAGCCAGCTAACGGTTTCGGTTTCTTCATGGCTTAGCCCCAGACGTGGGCAAACCGCCAATGCCACCTCGGCGCCCAAAACCGAATGATCGCCGCCACGCCCCTTGGCAATATCATGTAGAAGCATGGCAACATAAAGCGCGCGCCGCGATCCGATTTCCGGCATCACCTCGGTCGCAACCGGCGCGGCTTGGCGCAGCGCGCCGGTCTCAATCCCGTGAAGAATACCAATCGCCTTCAAGGTATGTTCGTCAACCGTATAGCTATGATACATATCAAATTGCATCATCGCGACAATCCGGCCGAAATCGGGCAAGAAACGGCCAAAGACACCGCTTTCATTCATCAGACGAAGCACCCGTTCAGGGTTTTTCCGCGATGTCAGAATATCCAGAAATAATTGGTTTGCCTGCGCATCATCACGCGTTTTTGAATCAAGTGCCGATAACGCCCGGGTGACGCGTTGAAGCGTGCTTGGATGAACATCAGCATCATGTTTTTGCGCAATGGAAAATAATTCGATCAGCCGAACTGGCGCGTCACGGAACAAGGCCTCATCAACAAGCCGAACACGCCCACTTTCAATATGAAACGGATCAAGCTCATGAGTGCGCAGAAAATCAGGTCGCCAATTGATCAGACTTTTGCGGAAATCAGTTTCCATCGCCGCGCAGAAAATACGCGTTAAATTGCCAACATTCCGCGCGGCCAGATAATAGCGTTTCATAAAGCGTTCAACACCACGAAGCCCGCCCCGATCGGCAAAGCCAAGACGCGGTGCAATGATCATTTGCGCTTCGAAATCCAACCGTTCTTCGGGTCGGTCAGCATGAAGATGAAGATGACAGCGAACCGTCCATAAAAACCGCTGCGCCAGGGCAAATTTCCGCGCCTCGCCATCACGAAGAATACCCTTTTTGACAATGTCGATCATGCTGTTGGCACGATAGGCATATTTGGTAATCCAGAACAGGCTGTGAAGGTCGCGAAGTCCGCCTTTACCATCTTTGACGTTGGGTTCAACAACATAGCGCGTATCGCCAAATCTCTTATGGCGAAGGTCACGCTCTGCAAGCTTTTCTTCAACATAGGCAAGCGGTTTCTGTTTGGCAATTTTGCGCTGAACCGTCCGATTCAATTTCACCCACATCGAATCATCGCCCGCCACATGACGCATTTCAAGAAGGCTCGTCAGCACTGTCTGATCGTCATTTGCCGCGTCAATCGATTCGGCGATGCTGCGGGTTGAATGGCCAATTTTCAAGCCAAGATCCCATAAAATATACAGCATGAATTCGATAAATTTCGTATGGGATTCGGTCGCTTTTTTCGGCATCAGAAACATGATATCAATATCGGAAAATGGTGCCATTTCACCACGTCCATAACCGCCAACGGCAATCAGCGCCAGCTCGTCACCTCCAGCGCATTGTTTTTGCGTTTGCGCGTAAAGGCTTTGCAGCAAAATATCAATGACCCAAGCATGCATGCCAACATAAACAGCGCCATCATTGCTGTGGTAAAACAACTCACGAAGGCTGGCTTTGGCCTGATCAAGATGGGTTCGCAAACAGCTTAACAGCTTGGTACGATTTACCGGTGTTTTGCCAGTGGCATATGAATCAAGTTCGGCCTCGATCGCCTGCCGGTCAAGCGGTGGCTGATTGACAGCCATTGCGCCTTGCAACGGCAATAGCCAACGATGCCATGCAATGCTATCGGGCATGGTGGCTGGGCTGGCAATTGGGCTGGCTTTGGCCGATTGCGATTTTGACGATTCTAGATCTAAAATTTTGGTCATTTTTTATCACCTGATGGCAATGGCGGCAAAGCCGGGTCATAGCGCAATGCCTTAAGCCGGTAAAGCATATCCAACGCCTCACGCGGGGTAAGGCTATCGGGTTGCATTTCATCGAGCGCGGCGCCGATTTCATCTGGCGTCACTGGCGTTTCTGGCGCTTTGCTTTGATAGTCAAATAGCGGCAGATTATCGGCCATCAACCCAGCATCAACCGCGCCATGCTGGCCGGTTTCAAGTTCGCCTAAAATGGTTTCGGCACGGCCAAGGACCGCGACTGGCAATCCGGCAAGCCGAGCCACATGAACGCCATAAGACCGATCCGCCGAACCGGCAACAACCTGATGCAAAAACACAATTGAGCCCTGCCATTCGCGAACCTGCATTGCATGGCAACGAAGCTGGTCGAGGGATTTTTGAAGATGCGTCAATTCATGATAATGCGTTGCAAACAGCGTTCGGCAAGCGCTGGCATCATGCAGATATTCAAGCGTTGACCAAGCAATCGCCAAGCCATCATAAGTGGCCGTGCCACGACCAATTTCGTCAAGAATAACCAATGACCGATTGGTAGCCCGATTCAAAATTGCCGCGGTTTCAACCATCTCAACCATGAAGGTCGAACGGCCACGCGCCAGATCATCGGCCGCACCAACGCGGCTGAACAAACGATCAACAAGCCCAATAACCGCCGTTTCAGCAGGAACATAAAGCCCTGCCTGCGCCATAATCGCAATATGTGCATTCTGTCGCAAAAAGGTGGATTTTCCGGCCATGTTAGGGCCGGTCAAAAGCCATAGCCGCCCATTATCCAGATTGCAATCATTGGCAATAAAGGGGGTTTGCGAATCAAGCATCGGCTCGATTACCGGATGGCGACCCTTGGTAATGTTCAATACCGGTTCGGCAACCAATTGTGGGCGGCAATAATGATTCGCTGTCGCCAGCTGCGCTGCGGCGGTTGCAACATCAATTTCGGCAAGCGCGCGCGCCGCATTGCCAAGGTCATGTGCCGCCTGCAAAACCAATGACCGCAACCGGTCAAATATTTCCAATTCAAGCGCCCGCGCACGATCGGCCGCGCTGGCCATATCGCGTTCCATTTGTGCTAGCTCGGTCGTGGTAAACCGCACCGCCTGCGCGGTGGTTTGCCGATGGATAAAGATTTCATGATCCATCAATTTGCCAGCATGATTGCTTCGCACGTCAATATGATAGCCAAGAACATTATTATGTTTGATCTTTAGCGAGGCTATACCAGTTTCATCAACATAGCGGCTTTGCAAGGCAACAATTAACCGGCGGCTTTCATCACGAAGCCCGCGCAAATCATCAAGCGCAAGATCATAGCCTTGACGGATAAAGCCGCCATCACGCGCCAAAAGCGGTAATTCATCTGCCAGCGCAGGCGTCAATTCATCGCTTAGCCCGCGCGGACACAACATCATATCAAGGCAATCCGGCAAGCCATCGGGCAGGGCAAGTCCACCCATGCCCTTTGCCGCAACCGCATTTATCTGCGCGGCGATCTCGCCAGCACCATCAAGCCCATTGGCAATATTCGCCAAATCACGCGGGCCGCCATGACCAAGCGAC
>Ga0206131_10005952_pt1 | contig 12633 bp, 14 predicted proteins | sample Helgoland_Spring_FD_148636 | JGI IMG/M metagenome (GOLD analysis project Ga0206131, IMG submission 148636) | Pelagic subsurface seawater microbial communities from Kabeltonne, Helgoland, North Sea - Helgoland_Spring_Bloom_20160517_1 | ecosystem: Environmental > Aquatic > Marine > Epipelagic ... | reverse complement strand
CTATTAGGTGTCCAGTCTGTTAGACTTGTCTTCATCTTGTATATGGAGTTCTGTCTCTTTGAAGTCTTGCCTGCGTCTTCCTCCTGCCAACAGCTCTGACATCCACTTGGTCTTTCTCCATTACGAAACTGTTCTCGCAATTTAACCATGTATTCTGTGTCTTGTATGGATTTCAAACTCTGCTCGTACACCTTGACACCCGGCACACTGCCCTTGTACAGACAACAAGGTGATGCCCCACCGTTCACATCAACTTCCAGGTGTGTCCACGGTAAAGGACACACATTTGATTTTATATACTTGTCCACCACTCTAACACCCTTTTATCTCTGCTTAATATTTTTGTTATGTCCTGTCCTCTGATCTTGTCAATTCCTTGCTGTCTTTCCTTGCCTTTCTTTCTACCCACAACGGCGTCAATTCCTAGGAACATGTCATCGAGGTTCTCCCTGTTCTTTAAATTTTTAAGTGTGTCGATCAGGCTCTGTTGCTTACGTGTGGCTTTTGGTTCCATGTATTCCAATGCTTCATCTATGATGGTGCACAATAGCTCGCGTGGCAGTGCCAATGGACTCAACACTTCAGTTGGGCTGAACGTGAACATGACCTTTGTTAATAGTTCAACATCCAATTCCTGGCTCAGATCAAACATGTTTTTAAGTTCCAGTAATCCAGGCATAGTTATTGTGTAGTCTAATCTCATTTCTCTGGATGACTTTGCAACTGCCATCCCTTCCTTGAAGTTTTCCAACCACTGCTTGTAGTCTAGTCCGTCTCTGATGTATTCTCCAACTTCTCCTGTGCCATCTAATGACGAACAAACTTGCCAGTCCTGGAACTGTGGCAATAGGTCAAACAGTTTAATTCCTTTCAATGATGTCCTACTTAGATTGGTGTTGTACCTGACATACACTTCTTTGGCGAATCCTAGTTCTATTATTCTCTGCATGGCCTTCCAGTGTATGTCCCACATCAGGGGTTCTCCACCGCACCAGTATATCTCTTTGATTGTCTTTGTTTCAACGGCATTAGTGAACTCTTCGACCACCTGTGTGTCTTGGAATTTTTTGATCTGTTCTCGTAGGGGCGATGCCATCCACGGTTGTGAATCTTCGTTCCATGACTTTTCTTTCCTAGATTCCGCTTCCCAACTGCTACTCAACATGTCGCCACACATCCTACACTTGAAGTTGCACAGGTTGTTGAACCTGTAATCAAAACTCACTGTTGGCATTGTGGTTGCACCTGTTTCGTCTGTGCTGTCGTATGCTTCGTCTACTTTGTGTTTGAACAACTGGTTGAAATACGATCTATATACATTCGTGTTTAACAATTTGTGATCGCACACTTGGCATTCGGATAACTCTTCCCCTGCCATCATACGTTGCCTGACTGATCGCATGTGATCTGAATTCCAGTGTTCGTGCAGTGTCAGTGGCTTGTACTCCTTGGCTTCGTTGCCCGTGTCTATGTACTGCTTGAAACTCTGTGCGGGTTCTCTTGATGCACAACACAAACGCCTCTCTGTCTGTGGTGACAGGTATGTGTGCGTCCACGGTGCCATGCAAAATGTTTTGTTACCCTCGCTGGGCTTAATTCTTTTCATATAACTCCGTCAGTTCGGGAAATGCTTGTAAAATATTCTCGTCTCTGATGTCGTCTATCCGTTTCATGCTGTCCTTGAACTGTTGTAGGTCTTTGGAGTTATCCCTTCTCATCATGTAGTCCAAGCCTGCTTCGAATCCTTTCGTGGCCCTGGTCAAATGATCCAAGGGACGCAACCATTCTATGTGTTTCTCGTATTTCTCTTTTATCTTTTGTTTGAACCAATCAGGCAATAGGTCTATACGTTGTCCATATGGAAATTGCAATAGATTAAAATTGAAGTCTTGAGGTTTCAATAATCCTTGGTCTACCCAACTCCTGTGGAAGTCCACTATGTGTAATGCATTGATCAGTCCCACCGTGCTTGATATGTAGAAGTCAACCTTTGGACAGACTTCAAGCATACGTTTCCTGTTTGCTACGACGTCTTTCCACACGGTTCCCTTACGCATGAACTCTCCCCTGGCTCCTTCAGCGTCTAGGCTTGCACCTATAGAGACCGAATCAAATTTGTTCCAAAGTTCTAGCACGTCCATGTCCTTGAATTTCAGTTTGGTGAAATTGGTGTTGTATATCAATCTCACGTGATACATCTTACGTCTGTCTAATTCTTTCAATATCCTGTAGTGCTCTTCCATTATGAGTGGTTCACCGCCCGCGAAGTAGAACTGCTCCACGTGTTCAAACTGTTCCAGCATCTGTTCCCATATATCGTTACTGCTCCTGCCCACCCTCATGATCTTTGCGTGTTCGGGTGGCTTGCCTGTGAGTTTTTTATGATCCTCGTACCAGTTTGAACTGAACCATGTGCCGCAACTCCTACAAGCGAGGTTACACAGGTTACTGAATCTTATGTCCCAGTACTTTATCACGAAGTCCGCACTTCCGTCTGCCTGTGTGTTCTCCGTCATGCCAACGTTGTGACCAAAGTGTTTGTTCGAACTCAAACGTAGTGAGAAGAATCCTGACTTCTCTTGATCGTAACATTTGGTGCACTGCTTACTTGGTTTGTTTGCCAGCATGTTCAGACGCATCTGCTTCATGTCTGCGCCATTGAAAACTGTCTCCATTGAATCTTTGTTTAGGTCACCAACAGGGTATTTGTCTAGAGAGAAACAACAGGGATATGCCCTGCCGTCTGGAAATGCATGTATGTGTTGCCATGGCAACATACAGAATGTGTCACTCTTGATCAACAACTCCTCTTGTTTAGGAGTCATGTCCTTGATCTTTAATTTCTCGGGCTCTTTGGCCCCGTACTCATATGCCACGGTACCATTCTCCTATTACGGGAAAGGTCTTCTCAAAATCTTTCCCGGATCGTTTGTCGTATTGACTGTAAAATGCTTTGAAGTCTTTTTGTAGTTTACTCTGTTCGGCCGCACCTGCGTGTGGTGTTTTGACAACATCCAAGTAGTCTATCAGTCGCTGTGTCTGATTGACTTCCATGTGTTCCAAGTGCTTCACATTGTTATTTAAAAACTTCTGTATGTCCCCTTTAAATTTATTCCTCAGGTCATCCGGTAGCACAAGCGGTGATTGGAAGCTCGGGAATCTCAAAATATTAAGTGTGTAGTTGAGTGTTGGTCCGTACACCTTACTTGCACTCTTGAACCACACCATCTTCTCTAATAACTCCGGAAGTGATTCTAAACACAGTGCATTGATAGTACACATGTTATGGATCTCTGACGGAACCTTGTCCACCATCATGTGTAAAAGATTAGAGAACCATTCTCCGTAGTCTAATCCGTCCCTGATGTATTCTGCTTGTTTGTGTGTTGCCTCCATACTGGTGTACAAGTGGAAGTTATTGAATCCTTTTAATTTTTTCTTGAATCTGTCTATGATGCTCTGTTTCGCACCCAAATTAGAGTTGATTGCAATACGCATGTTGGGATTCATCTTGTCACCTTGTGTTTCTATCCAATCTAATAGTCTCCACAGGTTTGGACTCATCATTGGTTCTCCGCCTGTGATCCTCAGTTCGTCTAGGCTCTTGTGTAAATCCGTTTCCCACCATTTGTAGAATGCTTCAACGTAAGGATTCGTTTCGTCTTTTTTATACGGCTCTGCACTTTCATGACTGTGTGTGAAATGATTACGTCCATCTGTTTCCATGCCTGTGTATGGTCCTTGCCTTTTAATATTGTTTGCCCATGTGGAGCTAAATGCTGGATTACAGTATGTACAAGCAAAGTTACAGGTTCTATCAAATGCTATTTCTAATGTTTTTAGATTTACATCTGTGTTATGGTCAGTTTTGTGTGCGTAATCTAGTGCTTCGTTTGTAAATATTTTTGATTTGTAAACCCTATCGCTAATATTGTCTCTGTTGATATCTTCTATTTTCCAACAGTACTCACACCCTTTAGGTCTATCCCCGCACTGCATCTGTTTACGTTCTTCCTTCTTCTGCACGGTGTTGTGTATCGCACTAGGGTTGGTCTTGATCGCTTCTAGGTCGATCTTGTGAGGCAACGGGTGATGGCAACTCGTGGTCATCCCACTGCCCAGCCATATGGTCGCATTGTACCACTTGGCTCCGCAGAAACTTGCACTCTTTGGATCTAGTATCTGTTTTTTATATTCTAAGTCATTCATGCGTTTTTACACTCCGTGTAAAATTCTTCCATCTCGGGGAAGGTGTTAAGGAAGTTTGTTTGTCTCCTTCGATCGTGTTCGTTAAAAAATGCGTAGAAGTTTTTTTTGTTTTGCGTACTTGCGTCCGCGTTTTCTCGCCAGTGTGCGAGATTGCGTTGCATTTTTTGAATCTCGAAGTCCTTGAATATGTGTAGTCCGTTTTCCTCTCCGGAGTTGGCCTGCATGTACTCTATGTTCGCCTCGTGTATGGATTGGTATGACTCTGGTAGCAGTGTGATCTGTTGCCATGCAGGTTGTCTCAGCAGTGGCACGTCAAACCACACCCTCTGGTACGTCTTGCTGTACTTTGCTCTCAGATCCAGTATCTTCTCCAACAGCTTGTCCATGCTTGTTATACTGAGATTGTTGTATGTGCATATGAACGTTATTGAATTACGCACAGGAATACGTTCTAGGAACTCCTCCACGTTGTCCATCATGTAGTTGAAGTCCAGTCCGTTTCGTATGTATTCTGCTCGTTTGCCAAAGGCATCTACTGACACGAACTGCATCAGGTGTTCCACTTTCTCTTCCATGCATATGTTTTTGGCCATGTTAAAGTACTTCTCTTTCAGCTTCTTGTCCGCAGGACACATGTTTGACGTCACGTTCAGATGAAGATCATCCTTGGGATGGTCTATTATGTATTGGAACACCTTGTAGGTGTTGACATCCATCATGGGTTCCCCGCCGGTCATACGGAAGTGCTTTAGATTCTTGTACAGCGTGGGCCACCATCGCCAGAATGCCGTCACGTAGGGATTGTCCTCCCTGTTGGGTATGGGTTTGCGACTGCCCTGGAAGTGCTCTGGTGCATTGTGGGGAGGAGACGTGGGATACGCCCCATACCTGTCAATCTCCCGGCCCCACGTTGTTGAGAACTGTGGGCTACAGTAACTACACTTTAGATTACAAGCGTTGTTAAAGTTCACTTCCACGTACCTGGGCGTCCAGTGTTCGTCTATGGGATTCTTCCTGATGTCATCGAAGTCCTGCATGGCCCATGGTTCACCGGATCTGTAGTGCCTGTCTGACATCTCCCCAGTCTTCTCCATGTTCCAACAGTATGAACAACCTTTTGGCTGTTCGCCATCCAGCATCTGTTGTCGTTGATTCAGTTTCTCCGCTGTGTTGTGCAGTGCGGCAGGATTCAGTTTTACCTCTTCCGCGTCCATCTCGTGCAGTGGTGGGTGATAACAACTGTTCGTCAGTCCCGTGGGCAGGTGCAGTGACGTCTGGTTCCACTTGGCCAGGCACATGCTAGGAGACACTTCCGCCAACTTGTCCTTGGCCTTCAGTGCATCTGTTTTGTAATCACTAGTACTCACGATCTTGTACTCCCTTGTTGACATGTTCAGGCATCACGAACCTGTAGAATCGGCTCTCGCCCTCGTCGTATTCTGCTATGGGCATGTCCAACTGCTGTCTCAGGCTGTTGCCGAACATCTCCAACTCACCATCTATGTTTTCGGGCTTCACGGTCGAGTGGAAGTAGTCCGCCATCCCGCCGAGGTCGCTGACGTCAAAGTCATAGTTCTTGTGGTCCACCACTGTGTTGAAACTGCCCATCCTGGCACCCAGCATGGCGAACTTGCCATTCTCCACATCAGCACCTATGGTGCACCACGTGGAAAGTATGCGTAGGTTTGTGGGCCATATCTTGTTGAATTCATCTGGGGATATGGGTTTACCTTTCTCTGTACTCATCTTGACACCCTCCCTAAAGCCGGCGACGAAGGCCTGTTGCGGTGTTGAATTTATCACGGTTGTTGAATAACAGTTGTGTAGGTTCTCGTGTGGCACACCCCAACAAAAATCCATCTTGTTCTCTTCCGTCTCTGCGTTCTCGTGTGTCTTCATGCCCAGACAGGTTTCCTTGTCCCACCCGACCAAACCACCATTTCCATACACCAGTCCGTTGATGTTGTTCCTGGCCCTCCAACGATGCACTGCTTTCTTGTTGGTCTTTGTCCAGTCAAGTGTCTCTAATAAAAATCTCTCATCTATTATGTTGTCACCGTCAACACTAATGAAGAAATCTGTTTCTGCCAATTCCGCCGCGGCCTTGTGTGCTGAATCAAAGCCCACTACACCGTCCACCCGTTTGGCCCATGGCACCTTGTTCTTTAGGTCCGCCCAGTTCTGTTCCTTGTTGGGTTCCTTGAAACTGATGTACACGAAGTCCAGGTCGCTTATTCTGACTTTGTTTGCCATGTGACCCCTCCTTCCGCGAATTTGTTTGGCCAGTGGATGTCACCCTCCTCAAAATGATATCCTTTTTCTGCCTTTTCCAGTACTGGATAGACAGTCATGGGCTTGGGTTCTGGTTTCACAACGATCTCGCCGTCCTTTAATATCAGATTGTCTTCACCATGCTGTTGTGACCACAATTTCTTCTCCAATGACACTTCATGCTCCTTGCCCTGCACTGTTATGAAGAACTTCTTTGGTTCTCGCTTGGGCATGTTTTTCAGTGCATCAAATAATCCTGGCATGCAACTCCTTGTCGTGGTAGTGCCAGACCCTGCTGACACGTGTCTCTCCTATGTACACAGCGTCTCCCGCCTTGTTTGGGTACAGGTATTCGTTGTGATCTTTCATCCTCGTGAGACCGTGTATGGCAGGCTTATGATGTATGAACTTGAACCAATCGTAATCTATCAGGCCCTGCATGTTTGGATCCATGATCCTGTACGCCAGTGCAAACACCACGTCAGTGCTGGGGTATCGGTCATGGCAGTTAATCAACATCCTCGTCTTCACGTCATTCCAGTTCTTCACTATGTCCCGTGCCGTGTTGTAAAATTGCTGTGCCTTCTTGCTTCGTCTGAAATACATCAAACCATTGTAGATGTTAGGCAGGTGATTGCGTTTGAACAATTTCCTATAGGGCGTGTCCTTGATCACGTTGCCCCTGTAGTCAAAGCAATCCACACCAAACACCAGATCATGTTGCCAAAGATGATTCCACCACCAATCCGTGTTGGCCGTCCACATCATGTCTGCTTCCAGTTTTATCGTGTGTGTGAACGGGGTCATATTGAACGCCTTGTATTCGTTTGCCCATTTTATGTCATGGTCGGAGCTGTCATCATAATCTAGCACTTTGATCACATCCACGTGTTCACTTTCAAATTTACTGTTCTCATCTGTGACCACACATATCTTATTTTCCTTGTTGTGTTTCTTTATGCTCTTCGCGAGTTTCACGGATAACTCGACATAATCGGTTTTATCGTTGTTCTGTGCGAACCACAGGAATCCCCTAGACATCGGCCACCTCCTTGTTGAGAACATGCACGTCCTGTTGTTCTATGAAATTTATCTGGTCGTTGTGTTTCCATGCTATGCCGTTGTCCGTCATCTCCACTATCTCGCAGTCCGGTGGGAGTGTGGACAGTGCGAATGGAAACTTGTCATACCCCACGAACCCGCCCAACTGTTGCAGTGCTATCGCAAACACGTAGTCATTACGCAGGTTTGATGAGAAGATCCTGTACAGCTTATTAAAATAACTGTAATGTTTTTTAATGTACTTGATCATTTCAAATATCATCCTGGACTTTTCACCTTTTTTAAATATGAAAACGGTCGCCCACACCATGGGTACCATGCTCCATTTCCTGTGCTGGAGATTCTCCCTGTCTGTGAGGTCATGTGCCTGGTCTGGTATTAGGAAATCATGCCCTGTGTCCATGAACTGTAGGAGATTGTCCGTGAAACAGAAGTAATCGATGTCCATGACCAGCGTGGTGTCATAGGGAGACAGCTCGTAGGCCATGTGCCTGTCCGCGTTGTTCCATGACTTGCCCATCTTAGTGTTGCCCCGTTCGGGTTCTATAAATTTGTAATTGATGAAACCCAGTGGTTTGATCTTGTTAAAGGTGTCATGATCAGTGATGACCGTGATGGGTAATTCGAGGTTCTTCCCAATCAGATGCACACACTTCTCCAGTAGCCTGTGATACCTGGTGTGTTCAGTGTCAAAGCAGAAAAGTAAAACTCCCCGGGACATCATGCTCCTTTTTTCGTGAAAGTCTGTTGCGTCTGGTGGTATGCGTTGAGTGTCTCCTGGTTCCTCTCTATCAGCTTCGAAAGGAATCCCGTTGGGTCCGTTATCTCCACTGGATTGCTGTTGGTGTCCAACACGAAGAACGTGTCATTCGTCTCTTTCAGTGTCCTGACAAGACAGATGGTCTGTGGATCCGCACGGAAGATGTGTTCGCGGTACACGATGATCTGTCGTGCGTGTGCCTTCTCCAGTGCGTTGCGTTTGGCAACAGCAGTGTCATAGGAAAGGTCCGCTGATTTTTTTAGTTGAGAAATGTCCATACCACAATTATACAATAATTATGGTGGAAAATCAACCTGGTAGATTTATTGTTACGTCGTAGTACCGTCGGCACCACCTTCGTTACCCACTGTGTTGTGTGTGGGTGATGTGGTCAATCCCTGTGCCGTGGTCGGTGTTATGGCGTAGATGTTGGTAACCATACGAGGTGTGTCATTGATGTCCCCGTCTCCGCCCGATGGACCGTCCGGGTTGCCTTCAGTGTACTGTGTGTCATCCGCTGGGTCCGTTGCCACCATCTTGATGGTCATTGTGACCGCCGTTCCAACCGCCGCGTCCAACTTGGCAGAAATCTGCACAGTGTTTGACGTGTAGTTGGCGTTGTTTGATGTTAGTATGATTAGTTCTTGATAACTTGTGGTCAGATCATGGAAACCTAGTGCCAATCCTGATCCGCCCGTGTCTGGACTCTCCCCAGATGCCGATCTCGTCGTGCTCTGTGCACCGATGTCGATGTTGCCCAATGCTGAACCAAGGTCTATGAATGCCTGGTCCTTGGGATTGGTCGTTCCCTGTGTTGTGCTGGTCACTATCCTGACCTTGCCGCCTGCGTTGAAGAAGTGTCTCATCCTGTCCGCCGAGGCCCACGTGATGGTGTGTTGGTGAGTGGCCGTGTTGTCCCAGCCCTCTGCCGCAGTGGTCATGGTCTGTAGTGAACTTGATGTTGTCAGTGCGTCTGCAAGTGGTGATCCTGCCGCCACCGCCGCCGCCAATGATGCTAGGTCCGTGATCAGTGCTGATCTGATGGCTATTGCGTCACCCGCCGAGACCGATGATGCCGTGATTGATGTGTTTGTGTGGTTGGCTATGTTGTCCATGCCCGTGAATAGGCTGTTCCACTGTGATGCATTGATCGTACCACCAGCTGATACCGTCGCTATTGAAGTTTCACCAAGACCGTACTCACCCGCTCCTGTGCCCGCGAAGTGGTTGTATCCATATGGATCAGAACTGCTACCTACGAATGCGTTGTACTCGTCGTCTAAAATTGTATCACTTGCTGTGTATGCCATAAAATTATTTTACTCCTATCACGCACTCTGTCAGTGCTGTTTGTTCATTATATTTATCCTTGATCAGCCTACCCAGGGTGTTAAAAGCGGTACATTCCTCCAGGTTGGCAATCCTGGCCTCGCCATTTCCTGCTGAAACCACACGGTCTCCCGCCCTGCCCGTGCCCTGTAATTTCACCATTACACGTCCTTTGAGTGCTATCATGGGGTGTGTGTCGTTGTTGCCCGCACTCGCATTCATCAAGAAAGCTGGTGATTCAGAAACCACACCAAAAACAGCGTCTGACAGCTCCTGTTGGCATTTCGTTATCTCCGCGTGCCCGCCCAGTATCACAACATCTCCCACTTCAACGGGTATGTCGGTCTCGTATCTCTCCGCCAAGTCAGCGTACATTGCCGTGGTTGACGTGGCGTGTACTATGTTGGCCCTGATGTCCACCAATGTGGGTGCTGATAATTCGTCTTGTCCACCACCTGATTTGAATGCTGTCCAGGCACCGCCTGCGTTGCCATAGATTGTTGATCCATCATCAGCGAAGGTCTCGTCCCACACCCAGTAAAGATTCTGTTCCGTGGCACTTGACGTCTCTCCCCTGTTCACTTTCAGTCCTGTGAAGTTGGGCATTCCTGCGTTTGAGGATATGTTCCTATTCAATTCTATTATGTTGTCTTCCACTGACAGTGTGGATGTGTTTATTATGGTGTTGGTGCCGTCAACTGTCAGGTCTCCCACCCTCAGGTGTTCAATCCTTCCTGTCGCTCCTGTTATACGTAATGCCTCTTTTGTAGTACCACCGTCGTTGACTGTGAATATGATGTCCTTGTCCTGTGTGGTCTGTGCAATCGTGAAATCGTCACTTGACAAACTCATCGTCACATCTGATCCTGCACCGATTGTCAATCCTGTGTCATTCAGGATTCCCAACGTGCCTGACGTGGTGTCGTTGGCGTTTGATCTCAAGTAGTTGGCCGCCGCCACTCCGCCCAGTGCGTCTGAGTCCGTGGCTGTTCCCCTGAATTTCGCATTTGATACTGCTGTCGAGAGTTGGATACCCTGTGCGATCGATGAGAAACCCGCTGATACCAAGGCGGCTCCCAGTGTTTCCGTAGAGCTCGGTGTGAATGCTAGGTTGGATACCACGCCCACCACTGTGTCGTTGGACACCATTTTCAATATGGATCTCTTGACACCCGTGTTGTCCTCCGGTGACTCCGCGAAGACCTGTGTCACACCCGAACCGGCGACCGTGGTCGGACCGATCAAGGTCCATGCTGAACCCGTGTAAACGTACAACTGTGTGTTAGTTGTGTCAAACCACATGTCTCCCTGCACCGCACTTGTGGGTGCCGTGGCGGAGTTACTGGTCGAACCAACCGGTTTCCATTTTGATCCTGTGTACACATTGATCTGGTTGTTTGTCTTGTCATACCACATCTGTCCCTGTACCTTGTTGGCAGGTGCTGAGGTGTTGTTGAAATTCTCTAGGAGTTTTACAAGGTTCTCGTTCAACTTCTCACCAAACCCTGCGTAACCTTTCCCGATCAGCGTCAGGTCGGTTGTCGCGACATCGATGGTTCCGTCGGCCAGTGTTACCAGCAGTGTTCCAAATGTGTTGTTTATCTTGTATGCCATCGTCTAGTCGTTGTTCGATCCGTTGTCCCTGACTTCTGTCAAGAAACTCACATCGCCAACCAATTTGATCAATATGGTCGCTAGTTCGGGTGTCAGCATAGCGTCGATTTTCGCTTCCTCTTCCGCCGTCCACGTTGACTCGTAATTTGCGTTGATGTAGTCTGCTACTTCCTGTTGTGTTGCCATTTAAATGCTCTCCTTATGCTTATTTATTAAGGTTATCGATCTGCTCATCGTCGGATATCCAGGTTAAATCCTCAGAATAGGAACCGTCAAGGTCCCGTAGGAAGGTCTTCACATTGCTCTCCGTAAGCACCATATCGTGGTATTTTGTGTACCTTTTGTGCAGTGCTTGTTCTTTCGTGGCAGTGTAAACCAGCTTGATCCCTTTGGATTTGGCCATGTTCATTATACTGTCTATGCATCTTTTCAAACACCTGTGTGTGTCCCTAGGATTGGCGTCCTTGTCAGTGACTATCCATTCCATGAAGGCGAATTTTGTGCCCTCTCCAATGTATAGACCTCCCGCACACACAGGCTTGCCATCAATTTCTACCATGATCCCATCTGGTGGTAGACATTCCTTGGGCACCACTCCGAACTCCCATTGTTCCCACCAGGTCACTAGTGTGTCGTAGTCCCGGTCTCTGTCCCAGATTCTATCTTGCATTTTTCTGTATCACAATCTTGTTGACGTTGAACGTTGATTCAAAGCAGTAACGCACCGCTTCTGCCACTTCGTCTGCTTTTAGCTTTGGCAAATCCTCCCACAATCCTTTTGTCATGTCAGTGTCCACCACATCTGGACATACATCATAAACCGATAAAGGCTTGTTCAGTAGTTCTTGCTGTAATTGTTCTATGTATTCTATCAAAGTTTTTTTGTTCTTGCAGTATTCCACGTATTCAGGATCCAAGAACTCCTCATCTTCTCCAATCGGAGTACCTGACGTGCTGGTGATCACCACAACTTTTTTATCCTCGAAAACGAATTTGCCGTAAATCCTTTTCAACAGAGTCATCTGCCCTCTGCCAGCATAGGCATTGAGTACAATGAAATGACAGTCGTCCAACTGTTCCATTATCTCCACCTGACTACAGTGTAGATCGTAACCGTTACTACTGCTCAAACCAACGACCGTGTAATTCTTTTTTCGATAAAGGTCTGCAATGGCCTTGCCTATCCCTCTGGTATGCCCTATGATTGCTATTTTATTTTTGTTTCCTTGATTCATACACGTCCACTAGATTTTCCAACCCTTCGAAACATTCCGAGTAGTGTTGGTAATAAGCTTCAAACTTCTCTTTAGTGTACAGTGATTCCTTGTAGAAGTCAATTAGTAAGGTGGTTCTTTCTCTGGGATTGTTGTTGAATCCGTTGTGCAACT